>Ga0334722_10002625_pt1 | contig 20078 bp, 18 predicted proteins | sample C3_bottom_MG_FD_207210 | JGI IMG/M metagenome (GOLD analysis project Ga0334722, IMG submission 207210) | Sediment microbial communities from Yellowstone Lake, YNP, Wyoming, USA - C3_bottom | ecosystem: Environmental > Aquatic > Freshwater > Lake > Sediment | place: USA: Wyoming | collected...
TACGCGTCACCCATATACCCACCGGGCTGGTGGTGGCCATCCAGGACGAAAAGTCGCAGATTAAGAACCGGGAAAAGGCCCTGCGCATCCTCCGCGCCCGTCTCCTGGAGCTGGCGCAGCAGGAGCAGCAAAATGAGATCGCCGAAACCCGCCGCTCCCAGGTGGGGACGGGCGACCGCAGCGAGCGCATCAGGACCTATAATTTCCCGCAGTCGCGGGTCACCGATCACCGCATCGGACTGACCCTTTACCGGTTGGACGAGATCTTAGACGGCGATCTGGACGAAATCATCGATGCCCTGATCACCAATGATCAAGCGGAAAAGCTGAAGGCCACGGGGACAGAAGAGTAAAATGTCCGATCGACTTACCCTGGGACAGTTACTCCGCTGGGGAACAGAGGTCCTCCGGCGGGCAGGATTGGAAGAACCCCAACTAGAGGCCGCCCATCTTCTGGCTTCCCTTTTGGGGACGGATCGGGGCGGCCTTTACGGCAGTCTGGTGGAAGGGGCGGCCCCCGCCGTCATCCGGGGTTTTCAGAGGGCGATCAAGCTGCGGCGGCGGCGCTGGCCGGCCGCCTACATCACTGGTTGGCGGCAATTCCTGGATTTTTCCGTCAAGACCGATGCCCGGGCCTTAATCCCCCGGCCGGAGACGGAATTGTTGGTGGAGGCGGCCCTGGAGATGCTGGACCGGCTCAACACCGCCGAGCCGGTTGTGGCGGATATCGGCACCGGCAGCGGGGTGATTGCCATTGCCCTGGCTCGCCGGTGTCCGTCCGGCCACCTTTTGGCCACGGATATCTCGGCGGACGCCCTGGACCTGGCCCGGGAAAATGCGCTGCGCCTGGGAGTTGGGGGGCAAATCCGCTTCTATCGGGGAGACCTGATCCAGCCCCTGCGCGAGGCCGGTTGGGCCGGGAAGATTGACCTGGTGGTGAGTAATCCTCCTTATATTGCCGAGGAGCGCTGGGGCGAATTGCCACCAGAAGTGGTGCTCCATGAGCCGCCTTTGGCCCTGGCGGGCGGTCGCGACGGTCTGGCTTTTTACCGCCGCCTGGCGCAGGAAGTCCCCGCCGTTTTGGGGCCGGGCGGGGGACTGGCCCTGGAGATCGGGAGTGAGCAGGCCGTCGCCGTCACTGAACTCCTTGACGCGGCGGGATTTACGGAAGTAGAGGTGCGGAAGGACTACGCCGGGCACGATCGGGTGGTTCTGGCCTGGCTGGGAACGGAGAGGAACTCTTTTGCCGGCTCGAGTGATTCGCGTTAATCCAACCGAACCAGAAGCGGAGGCCATCGCCGAAGCCGCCAGGGCCGTCCGGCGCGGGGAACTGGTGGTCTTTCCCACCGAGACCGTCTATGGCCTGGGGGCCGATGGGACCAACCCGGCGGCCGTGGCCCGGATCTTTCAGGCCAAAGGACGTCCTCCCGACAATCCCCTCATCTTGCACGTGGCGGCCCCGGAAGACGTCGGGCCCTGGGTTGGTATTACGCTTCCTCCTTCTGCCAGAGAACCCCGTGGGAACGCCGATGTTTTTTCCGCTCCGGCCGGCAGACCGGCGGTTGAGGGGGACAACGCGGCTGGCCTGGGAGAGCGGGCCCGGCGTTTAATGGATCTTTTTTGGCCGGGACCCCTCACCTTAATCTTACCGCGTTCATCGCGGGTGCCCGACCTGGTCACGGCCGGTCTGGACACGGTGGCCGTGCGGATGCCTGCCCATCCGGTGGCCCTGGCTCTCCTGCGGGCGGCCCAGGTGCCCATCGCTGCTCCCAGTGCCAACCTCTCCGGACGCCCCAGCCCGACGACGGCCGCCCACGTCCTGGCCGATTTGGGGTCAGCCGTCGCTTTGATTCTTGACGGGGGAAGTACCGCGGTCGGTCTGGAATCCACGGTTCTGGACTTAACGGTCCATCCTCCCGTCATCCTCCGGCCGGGGGCCGTCACGCGAGAGGAGCTGGAGGCCGTTTTAGGCCCGGTACGCCAGTGGCCGGAACCGGCAGGAAGGGCAGGTCGAAGGGACGGAGATCTTGCCGCGGGCGAGCGGGAACCAGCGCCACTTTCCCTGGAAGGGGGGGAGGCTGGTCCGGCCCGTTCGCCGGGATTAAAATACCGGCACTATGCCCCCCGGGCTCCCCTTTATTTGGTGCAAGACCCGGCAAAACTGCGGGAGCTGGCCCGCCAGGAGAAGGCGAGGGGAAAGTTCGTGGGAATCCTGGCCAGCGAAGAGAACGCCGGGCTTTACGGCGGGGAGGGTTTTTTGGTTCTGGTGACCGGTAGCCGCCAGCGCCTCTCGGAGGTGGCCGCCCGTCTTTATACCCTCTTGCGCGCTTTTGATGAAGCCGGGGTTGACCTCATCTTGGCGGAAACCTATCCCGCCACCGGGGTTGGGGCAGCCATCATGAACCGTTTGTGGCGGGCGGCCGAGGGTAGAATATTGGGATGAGTACCGCGGAAACACGCCAAGGAGGTGAGACCTGGTCCCCGGGCCGGTGCTTTTTCGGACACGGACCGGCGGCGCGGCGGGATTATCTCACGAAAGTTTTCCGGCCTTAGTCCGCGCCGGGTGGTCCAGATGTTGGTCACCGACGCCGTAGGGATCAGGAGACCGATGCCTTTTCACCTTCTCTTCGTCTGTACGGGTAACACCTGTCGCAGCCCCATGGCTGAGGTCATGATGCGGGCTTTGGCCCGCGGTGTGATCCCGGAGGGAGAGTTAGTGGTTGCGTCAGCGGGGACGGCAGCCCACCGCGGTGAGCCGGCCAGTCCGCCGGCGGTGGAGGCTATGGCCCGGCGCGGGCTTGATCTCACCGGACACCGGGCCCGGCCGGTGGAGGAGGAGGACGTCCGTCAGGCCCATTTAGTCTTAACCATGAGCCGGCGGCAAAAAGAGTTCCTGCGGGAGAAATTCCCCTGGGCAGCCGAAAAGATCTACACCTTGAAAGAGTTTGTCCGAAAAAAGGCGAGCGGTGAGGTGGGAGCTAGCCCTCAGGATGCCCAGAGCCAGCGCGCGCACGCCAGCGGAGGAGAAGGGCCCTCGCTTTCCGCCGGAGAAAAGCCGCTGAGGCCGGACGACCTGGACATTGCCGATCCTTATGGCGGTTCCCTGGAGGATTACCTGGTCACGGCCCAGGAGATCGAGCTTTACCTGCGCCGCCTGTTACAAAACTGGCCCTGGACTGCCGGGCAGGCGGCTCCACCCGATAGGTAAAAGACTGACCAAGCCAGAAGCCCTGGGCCGCCGTGCCCGACGGTCACCTTCCAGCAGACCAATTCCCGTCTTGAAGTTCCAGTCCAGGCCGAAAGGTGGCTTGGCCGGGGAGCAGACTTTTCGGTACTCTCGCCGTCTTGATGCCCGAACGGGCGATGCACAGAACGTTTAGCCAGCTTAACCCGGGCTCGGCAAACCTTAGTTGGGCAACGGTTGCCTCACGCTGGCTGCCGTCTATCGCCAAAGGAATCCGGTCGGTGGTGATCGCGGCTGCCGGAAGCTAATTTTTGGCTTCTAACTGGGTCAATCCCTCCAATTTGCCCCTAAAGAAATCAATTTTCCTTTCGATAACTTCAATAGCCGTTGTCTGCCGTTCTCCAGCTAAAAGTGTTGGACGGGCGGGTGACGAACTAACCCGGCGTGGGGGTGCCTTTTGTGGATATTGCCACCATCCTCGGTTTAACTCTGGCCGTTGGAGCCCTGCTGATTTCCGTCATCATGGATGGCGGACACCTGTCGGCTTTGATCAGTCCTTCGGCCATTCTCTTAATCATCGGTGGGACCCTGGGGGCCACCATCATCTCTTTTCCCATGGAAGAGATCATCAACCTCCCCAAGCTGATCCTGCGAACTTTTTTCAGTCCCAAAATTGACCCGAAGGAGGCCATTGATCGGGTGGTCTCTTTGGCCGAGAAAGCCCGGCGGGAGGGGCTCCTGATCTTACAGGAAGACGCCAAGAACATAACCGATCGCTTTCTTTTACGCGGCTTAAATCTGGTCATCGACGGGGCCGATCCGGAAATGGTCAAGACCATCATGGAGACAGAGCTGGCCTTCACCGAAAAACGCCATAAACGCGGGGCGGCCATTCTGGAGGCCGCTGGAGGTTATGCCCCCACCATGGGCATTATCGGTACGGTGATGGGGCTGGTCCACGTTCTGGGGAATCTGGAAGACACCTCCAAGCTCGGCCCGGCCATCGCCGTGGCCTTTTTGGCCACCTTTTACGGAATCTCTACGGCCAACCTCTTTTGGTTGCCCTTAGCCAATAAGCTGAAAGAAAGAAGCCGGGAAGAGATGCTCTTAAAGGAGATCACCCTGGAAGGCATTCTTTCCATTCAGGCCGGCGAAAACCCGCGGATCGTGCGGGAAAAGCTGGAGGTCTTCCTGCCGCCCAAACTGCAGGCCCGCCAGGAAGAAAAGGCCCGGGCGGAGCGGGTTGAGGCTTAGGCGATGGCGATCTTGCCCTGCATAATAGTTGGCCATTTCATTGATCAAGGCTGTACTAACAGCATTACCCTTTACACTGCCCAGCACGCGCCGCAGAAGAAAAGCGGCGCTGCCTCCCGTAGCCAGCGAGTGCCGGGCGAATGAACATCAAGACGAGGCGACCGAGGTGATGCTTATGGCCAGAAGGGGCGAAGAACACGAAGGCGGTGGTGGCGGCCACGACGGGGCCGGTTCAATGCGCTGGCTCTTGACTTATGCCGACCTCATTACCTTACTGATGGCCTTTTTCATTATCCTCTTTGCCATGTCCAAGGTTGACGCCCAAAAATACTCCATTTTGGCCAATTCCCTGAAAACGGCCTTCTTCGCCGGTAACTCTTTAATCAATCTTCCGGCCAGCAACTATGTTCCCGCCGGTGGTTCGGGAGAGGGTGGTGGACCGAACCTGCAAGGGATCGGAGCAGAACTGTCCACCTCCTTGATCAGGCTGGATCCCAAACTGAAGGACATGCTCAAGATTACCGTGGATGAGCGCGGCCTCACCATCAGCCTGGTTGGGGCGGCCCTTTTTGACCTGGGACAGGCCACCATCCGGCCCGATGCCGAAAAGATCCTGACGGAGATCGCCCGCTCTTTGGCGCAGGTCCCCAACTACGTCAGCGTAGAGGGATCGACGGACGACTTGCCCATTAACACCGCTGAATTCCCCACCAACTGGGAGCTTTCCACCCGGCGGGCCACCAATGTGGTGCGTTTCTTCATCGAACACGAAGGTCTGAACCCGAAGCGTTTCATGGCCGTGGGTTATGGTGAATACCGTCCCCTCTATCCTAACGACTCTGAGGCTAACCGGGCTAAAAATCGCCGCGTCGATATCGTCATTCTCCGCCATTCTCCCGTCAACCCCCAGGAAACGGCTCCGCGGTAATGGCCAATCCCGCCTTTTGCTGGGTATCTTGGAGCTTTCCCCAGCCTCCTGCCTTTTGCTGGGTACCTCGGAGCTCTCCCCCGCCTCCTTGCTACTAACCCTTGCCCATGGCCGCGCCCAGCCCACGCCGCGCGAATTCGACGGCGACGATCTTTCTTTGACATAGAGGATAAAGGCCATCATCAAAACTATCTCCGTAGCTTGCTGGAACTGCGGCCTCCTCAAATGAGGCAAGCTTAAGCAGTGGCCGGCTGGTGGCTCGCCAGATCAGCCCGCTTGTGTTACAATTATGTTGGAGTGATTCAAGCGGGTCCGAGTTATTCAGGGCCGCTGAAGGAAAGCACACTAACGGTAGAAGGGCCGGTACCAGCTGCTTGCTGCTGTTGCGTCTCTAATCTGTACGTCGCCACCGGCCTCGCCATGGCGCTCTCGCAGCTCGCCTTTTTTACCCCGGTGTGCGGGCTTTTACCGCACCGTTGACTGTGGGGAGTCAAACGGGGCCTTCTGTCTATCCCCGCGGGCAGGGATTTTTCGCCCCAACTAAAATTTTGGCTCCGGCAGGAAAAGGTGAAACGGTCACGAATAAATATATTAGTGAAGGGAGTCACACAGCGTATGAAGGTGGCCTTGGGCGCAGATCACGGTGGTTACGCCTTAAAAGAATACATTAAGAAAGTATTGGCGGAAGATAATATCGAGTTTCACGATTTTGGAACCTACTCCGAAGAATCCGTCGATTATCCTGACTATGCCCGCCCGGTGGCGGAAGCCGTGGCGGCTGGTGACTTTGACCGGGGAATCTTGATCTGTGGAACTGGAATCGGTATGGAGATTGCCGCGAACAAGGTTCCCGGCGTCAGAGCAGCCCTCGTTCACGACGTCTATTCGGCTCGGGCAACCCGTCAGCATAATGATTCCAACATCTTGACCATGGGGGGCCGGGTCGTGGGTCCGGCTCTAGCGGCGGAGATCGTCAAAACGTGGTTGGCAACGGAATTCGAAGGGGGCCGGCATGCTCGGCGTCTGGACAAGATTAAGGAGATTGAGCAGAAATACAGCCGGGGCTGAAAAGGCGAGAGGGCACAAAGAATAAAACGGTAGCCAGCGGGTGAACTGAAGGTGGTCACTTCGCCGTGGGCGGAGGTCCCGTGCGCTGGGTATTTCGGCCGGCTCCTGGGTCGCGCACCACCCTGCTATCTCCATTTTGGCGGCATTCCTGGTAACCTGAAGGAGCCGTCAGGTGGCGTACTCCCGCAGGACCCAACCTGACGAGGCAAATTATCCTTTGTTCAAGAAGGAAAATGGCGACCGCTCTCGCTATGCCTGAGTCTGCTGCTGACTGTGGCTTTCGTCACGCCGGCTTTTTCTCCCTGGCGTTAAAATAGGGGCGGTTGTCGGATAAAGGGATTTGTTCCTTGGGGCCTGGCCGGTGCGGTGATAAGGAGTGGGCAGACGGTGCATCTTTTGGTCTTAGGTCTGAATCACAAAACCGCTCCCGTAGAATTAAGAGAAAAGGTGGCTTTTGCGGGTCCAGCTCTGGTGGAAGGTCTGGACCGCCTCCTTTCCTATCCTTACGTCCAGGAGGCCGTAATCCTTTCTACCTGCAACCGCACGGAGATCTATGCCGTCGTGGAGCGCTTGGAGGCCGGACGAGCCAGCCTCTGCGAATTTATTTCCCGGGAAAAGTCCCTTCCGGAAAGCGAGCTGAGCGGCCATTTGTATGAACACAAAGACGCGGGGGCCGTCCAGCATCTCTTCCGGGTTACCTGTGGCTTGGATTCGATGGTGATCGGCGAAACCCAGATCCTGGGGCAGGTCAAGGAGGCCTACCTGGCCGCGGCGGAAGCTCAGGCTGCCGGGAAGTTCTTGCACAATCTCTTTAACCATGCCCTGCGGGTGGGGAAACGGGCCCACAGCGAAACCTCCATCAGCGATAATGCCGTTTCCGTCAGTTATGCGGCGGTGGAGCTGGCCCGAAAGATCTTCGACCGCCTGGAGGGTAGAAAGGTCCTGGTCATCGGGGCCGGCAAGATGGGCGAGTTGACGGCCAAGCACCTGGTGAGTTCGGGGGCCGCGGAGATCATCGTGGCCAACCGCACCGTCGAGAAGGCGGAAGCCCTGGCCCGCCTCTTTAACGGCCAGCCGGTGACCCTGGCCGAGATCCCGGCGGTGTTGGAAAAAGTGGATGTGGTCATCAGTTCCACCGGTGCCCCGGGTTTTGTTCTGGAAAAACCTACGGTGATGCGCGCGATGCAAGCGCGGCGCCACCGCTCCCTTTTTATCATCGACATTGCCGTCCCGCGCGACGTCGATCCGGCGGTGGGGCAACTGGAGAATGTCTTTTTGTACGACGTAGATGATCTCAAGAATGTCGTCGATGCCAACCTCCAATGGCGCCAGCGGGAGGCTAAGAAGGTGGAAGGAATCATCAAGGAAGAGGCGGAGAAGTTTGAAAACTGGCGGCAGACCCAGGCTGTTGTTCCTTTGATCAACTCCCTCCGCGGCAAAATGGAAGAGATCCGCCAAAAGGAGCTGGAGAAGGCCCTGCGGAAGCTCTCCCATCTCAGCGCTGGCGAGCGGGAAGTGATCGAAGCCATGACCCTGGCCATCATTAACAAAATCTTGAACGAACCGATTAGCAGTATAAAGGAACACGCCGGTCGCGCCGATCGGGACCTCTACTTGGAGACCTTAAAAGAACTCTTCAAATTGAAGACGGAGGAAGGTCCGGTTGGTTCCCCCACCGCCCCGACCGCCCAGAGAATACCATGAGTACACTTTTACTACTTGCCGGCATGACTTTAGCCTACGGGACGGCGGCGATCCTCTTTGCCCTCTCTCTTTACCGCCCGCGCCTGCGTCCCGCCGCCTTCGGGGCCACCAGCCTCGGCTTTATTTTCAATACCCTGGCTCTGGGTGGGCAGGTTTTAGCCTTGCACCGCCTCCCTTTAGTCAACCTGTTCGAATCAGCTCTTCTCCTGGCATGGGTGAGCGTGCTTTTATACCTTGGTTTCTCCCGCGGCCAAAGGGTGGGCGTTGTGGGGACCTTCCTTTTACCGGCTGTCGCTATCGTAGGTTTGGTGGCCTTTTTTCTGCCGCGTGGTGGGCCCGGTTTACCTCCGATCCTGCAGAGCCCCTGGTTGTTCTTTCATGCCAGTAGCGGGCTTTTAGCTTATGGGGCTTTTTCCCTGGGTTGTATCCTTTCTGGGACTTACCTGTTGCAAGAGAGCCAGCTCCGCCGGAAGCGTTTTTATATTTTTTATCATCGCCTGCCCCCGCTGGAGGTTTTGGAACAGTCCAGCTACCGCTTGAATGTGGCCGGTTTTTTGGCTTTAACCCTTTCCATCGTTTTTGGTTCCCTTTGGGCCGAAACGGCCTGGGGAGCATACTGGCAATGGGATCCAAAACAGACCTGGTCCCTGATTACCTGGCTTTTTTACGCCGGTTATCTCCACGCCCGGAATCTGAGCGGTTGGAAAGGCCGTCGGGCCATGTATCTGGCCGGGTTGGGGTTTCTTTCGGCCATCATCAATATTACCATCGTCCCGTGGTTTTTCCGGAGTATCCATCTGTTTCCCTATTAGCCGGACGGTGGGCCGTTGCCAGCCAGATCGGCGAGCTGGGCACGGCTTGGCCTCCCAAGATTTAGTTCCTGAAGTGGCGGCTGCCACCGTTATTTGCAGCCCGCTGCCCGCCCGCTGTGCCGGTTCGCTCGCGGTGCCGGCTTTCTCCAGTAACCATGTCCTGAATCCTGAGGGGTGAAGTGATTTGTCCACCGGCTACGTTTATCTCGTTGGGGCCGGTCCGGGAGATCCCAGGCTCATTACGGTCCGCGGTCTGGAATGTCTGCGGCTGGCCGACGTCGTGGTTTACGACCGTTTGGCCACCCCCCGCCTTTTGGAGGAAGCTAAGGCGGGGGCCGAGCTCATTTATGCTGGAAAGTCGCCGGAACGGCATGCTTTGACCCAGGCGGAGATCAACGACCTCCTGGTGAGGAAGGCCGGTCAGGGAATGGTGGTCACCCGGCTGAAAGGCGGTGACCCCTTTGTTTTCGGCCGCGGCGGTGAAGAAGCGGAGGCGTTGGCGCGGGCCGGAATCCCCTTTGAGATCGTCCCCGGTGTTACCTCCACCATCGCCGTTCCCGCTTATGCCGGCATTCCGGTGACGCACCGCGGGCTGGCCTCTTCCCTGGCCATCATTACCGGACACGAAGAGCCGGGGAAAAGGGATACGGCGCTGCGCTGGCGGGAATTGGCCACCGCCACCGACACCCTGGTTATGGCCATGGGTATGGAGAACCTGGCCGCCATCGCCGAGAAATTGATGGAAAACGGACGCTCCCCGGAAACGCCGGTGGCCGTTATCCAGTGGGGCACCCGTCCGGAACAGCGGACGGTAGTGGCCGAATTAAAAAACATTGCCCAAGCCGCGGCAACCGCCGGTTTGAGCTCGCCCGCCATCATCATCGTCGGCGCCGTGGTCCGGTTGCGGGAGACCTTGAACTGGTATGAGCGCAAGCCCCTTTTCGGGCGCAAGATCCTGGTGACGAGGGCCCGGGAACAGGCCAGCGTCTTGCGGGAGAAGCTGGAAGAGCTGGGGGCCATGGTTTACGAATATCCGGTCTTGGAGATCGTGCCGCAATGGCCCTGGCTGGGTTGGGAAGAGATTTCCGCAAAACTGCATCAGGCCCGGTATCGTTTTGTAGTCTTCTCCAGCGCCAACGGCGTCCGGTCCTTTTTCGAGGGAGTCTGGCGGTTGGGATATGACAGCCGGGTCCTGGCGGGGGCCAGCCTGGTGGCCATCGGTCCGAAGACCGGCGAGGAACTGGCCCGTTATGGCCTGCGGGTCGATTTTGTTCCCCAGGAATACCGGGCGGAAGGTCTGGCCAGCTTGCTGGAAAAGGAGCTCGGCGGGCAAAAAGGTGAGGTTCTTCTGGTTCGCTCCAATATCGGGAGAGATTTTCTGGCGGAACACCTGCGGGCTGGCGGTCATGGCGTCGACGAACTAGTTGTATATCGAACGGAAGAAAATACTGCCGGGGCAAAGGAGCTGCAGCGTTTGCTGGCCGAGGATCAGGTCGACATAATCACCTTTACCAGTTCTTCGACGGTGCGCAACCTTTTAAAACTAATCGAAGGGCGCAAGGACCTCTTGACGGGGGTGAAGATCGCCTGTATTGGTCCGGTGACGGCAGAGACGGCGCGAGAAGCCGGGCTGCCGGTGGATGTGGTGGCGGAGGAGTACACCATTGACGGATTGATCCGGGCCCTGGTCAAAGAGGTTGCCGGACAAGCCCCGGCGGCCCTGCGGAGGTAACAGGGATCAAAAAGCCTATTGATCCCTGCCTGCCCGTGCCCGAGTGGGCGCGGGAGGATCAGGCCTTGGAGAGGCCATTTTGGACAGGAGGTGCCGCTCCGACGGAGAACGCGGTCGGCTGGCACCAGCGCAGGCCAACCACCTGGCAGGATTTGGCGTTTAGCATGGTGAAATTGCACCTTGCGGCCTGGTCAGTTGCCGCAAGCCAAAGGAGGCGTACCCAATGAATTCCTTCCCCATCGTTCGGCCACGGCGCCTGCGGGAGAATGAGACCATCCGGCTTTTGGTCCGGGAAACAGAGCTTTCGCCCAAAGACTTGATTTACCCGGTCTTTGTGGCCCACGGGCGCGGGATCGAAGAAGAAATCGCGGCCATGCCGGGGAATTTCCACTACTCTATTGACCGGCTGCTTTTGCACATTGAAGAGTGGCAAGAACTGGGTCTACCGGGGATCATCCTCTTTGGCCTGCCCGAGCATAAAGACAGTCAGGGTACGGAAGCCTATGCCCCAGAGGGCATCGTCCAGCAGGCCATCCGGGAGATCAAGCGCCATTTCCCCGAGTTTTTGGTGATCACCGATGTTTGCCTTTGCCAGTATACCGACCACGGGCATTGTGGGTTGGTCCAGGGGCAGCGCATCCTGAACGATCCGACCCTGGATCTGTTGGCCCGAACGGCTCTGAGCCATGCTGAAGCCGGGGCCGATATGGTGGCCCCTTCCGATATGATGGATGGACGGGTGGGTGCCATCCGGCGCGCTCTGGACGACCACGGTTTTAACCATATCCCCATTTTGGCCTACTCGGCCAAGTATGCCTCGGCCTTTTACGGGCCTTTCCGGGAGGCGGCTCATTCGGCACCCCAGTTTGGCGACCGGCGCAGTTACCAGATGGATCCAGCCAACGCCCGGGAGGCCCTGAAGGAGGTTGCCCTGGATCTGGAGGAAGGGGCGGACCTGGTGATGGTGAAACCGGCCCTGGCCTACCTGGATGTGATTCGGCTGGTCAAGGAGCATTTCCAGGTCCCCGTGGCCGCCTACAACGTCAGTGGCGAATACTCCATGATCAAAGCGGCGGCTGAACGCGGCTGGATTGATGGGGAGAAGGTCATGCTGGAGGTGCTCACGGCCATTAAACGGGCGGGGGCGGACATCATCCTGACCTACTTCGCGCCGGAACTGGCCCGTTTCTGGAAAAAGGGGCAATGGCCGCGGTGAATTAGCTTCTCGACGAGATGGACCTCCCCAGGGCTTGTCTGCCTGCCACTGGGGACCGGTCTAAAAGTGAGGGTTCGCTTCGGAATGAGACAGGCTAAGGGTAAGAGCACGCCGGCTGAGGCGGCAGCTGTACCGGCAGCAGCCGAGCCAGACTATGTCAATAGGGCTACAGCCTGGAGTAGTCCTGGCGGCCACGATAGTGGAGGTCAAACGGGAGAGGAGCGGCAGGCTATATGGGGCGCCTCCGCCAGCCGGGACGAGGTCGTGTTGGATCAAGTTGACCGCCGGCTTTTGACCCTTTTGCAGAAGGATTTCCCCCTTGTACCCCGCCCTTTTTTGCATTTGGGCCAGCTTCTTGGTTTGGGAGAAGAGGAAGTATTGGCTCGCGTGTCGAATCTTAAAGCCAAAAAGATCATCCGCCGTTTGGGTGGTGTCTTTAACACAAGAGGGCTGGGTTTTGCCAGCACGCTGGTGGCTCTGCAGGTGAGGCCAGAGCATTTGGAGCGGGTGGCGGAACGGGTCAATGCGTATCCAGGAGTCACCCACAATTATGCCCGCTCCCATCCCTTCAACCTCTGGTTTACCCTCATCACGCGGGAGCGCCAGGAGCTGGAGGAGATCGTGGCCGAGATCAAGGGTTGGGAAGGAGTCCTTGACCTTTTGGTCCTGCCAGCCAAGCGCATTTTTAAGATCGGTGTAAAATTGGATCTGGTCAAAGAAGATCCGGCACCTAAAACCTAAAGAGGAATGAGAAAAGGAAATTGTATCTCTATCCAAAGATCTCAAATGAGGCAGCCCCAGCATGACCGTAGAATTGACCGAACAGGATAAAAAGATCATCGCCGCTTTACAGAGAGATTTGCCCATTGTGGCCCGACCGTTTGCCGCCGTAGCGGAAGCCGTTGGCCTGGGGGAAGAGGAATTGTTGGAGCGGCTCCGCGCTTACCAAAAACGCGGTTGGCTGCGGCGCATTGCCGCCATCCTCTACCACCAGCGGGCGGGGGTCACGGCCAACGCCATGGCCGTCTGGCGGGTCCCCCCCGAAGGGGTGGAGGAAGCCGGACGGCGGGTGGCCGCCTTTCCGCAGGTTTCCCACTGCTATGAACGGCCGGCCTATCCCCAGTGGCCGTACAACCTTTATGCGATGATTCACGGTTTCAGCGAAGAGGAGTGCCGGCGCACGGCTGAGGAGATTACCCGGGCCATCGGGATAGAAGATTATCTTTTGCTCTTTAGCGAAAAAGAATTTAAAAAGACGAGCATGGAGTATTTTTAGAGAGGCGTCAGGCCCTGCCAGGCACTCAGGGTAAAAGGAAAACGGGGCCAGCTTTTTCCTACTTCCAACTGATTTCCGGTTTCCAACTTTCTTCTTCTACCATCGCAGAAATGGGTGATATGGACTTCTAATTTCCGTTTCCAGCTTCCAACATCTGATTTCCGTTCTAATTTCCGATTTCCAACTTCCGACTTCTGACTTTGGGGGTGTCTATTTTGCGGTGGGACAAGTCCCAGGCCCTCTTTACAGAGGCCCAGCGCTACATTCCCGGTGGGGTGAACAGCCCGGTGCGCGCCTTTCGTGCCGTGGGCACCACACCGCGCTTCATTGACCGGGCCCAGGGTTCCAGGATTTGGGACGTGGACGGGAACGAGTATATCGACTACGTCTGCTCCTGGGGACCTCTGATCTTAGGTCACGCTCACCCCCAGGTGATCGGGGCCATCCAGGCAGCGGCCGCCCGCGGGACCAGCTACGGAGCACCGACGCTCCTGGAGACGGAACTGGCCAGGATGGTGGTGGAGGCGGTTCCCTCGGTGGAAATGGTCCGGATGGTCAATTCGGGGACGGAGGCCACCATGAGCACCTCGCGCTTGGCCCGGGCCTACACGCAACGCCAGAAGATCCTTAAATTCACCGGCTGCTACCACGGGCATGCCGATAGTTTTTTAATTAAAGCCGGTTCGGGAGCGGCCACTTTGGGCCTGCCCGACAGCCCCGGGGTTTTAGAGAGCGTGGCCGCCAATACCCTGACCGTGGCCTACAACGACCTGACGGCCGTTGAGGAGGTCTTTGCTCGTTTCGGGAGCGACCTTGCCGCCGTCATCGTCGAGCCGGTGGCGGGCAATATGGGGGTGGTTCCTCCTGCTCCCGGCTTCTTGGAGGGACTGCGAGAGATCACCCGGCGGTACGGTGCCCTGCTCATTTTTGATGAGGTCATCACCGGTTTCCGGGTGGCCTACGGCGGGGCGCAGGTTCGCTACGGTGTGGAGGCGGACCTGACCTGTTTCGGGAAGATCATCGGCGGGGGACTGCCGGTGGGGGCCTACGGTGGGCGGCGGGAGATCATGAGCCTGATTGCCCCGGCGGGACCGGTTTATCAGGCGGGCACCCTTTCGGGGAACCCCCTGGCCATGACGGCGGGAATCGAGACGCTGAAGGTTTTGCAGGGATCTGGAGTTTATGAAGCGCTGGAAGAAAAGGGCGCTTACCTGGAACGGGGTTTAAAAGAGGCGGCTGGGGTCGCCGGAGTGCCGGTGGTCATCAACCGGGTCGGGTCTTTGTTGACGGTCTTTTTCACGGCGGAGCCGGTGACTGACTTTGCCTCCGCCGCCCGGTCAGATACTTCCCTTTACGCTCGCTTTTTCCGAGCCATGCTGGAGGAAGGCATCTACCTGGCCCCCTCCCAGTTTGAGGCGGCCTTCCTCTCCCTGGCCCATAGCCGGGGGGATCTCGATCAGACCATCGAGGCGGCTGGCCGTGCTTTCCGGCAGCTGGCTGCGGCTTAAGCCAGGGAGCCCAACGAGTCAAACCAGGAGCCAGACGGCACCGGTGATTTTAAAGGCGAGACGGGTGGGGTACCAACGCTGTCCTAACCGCTAGGCTTCGGCGAACCGTCTGAGGCAGCAATGGCTGGCTGGCATTGGCGCGCTGGGCAAGCCGGCAACCTTTTTTCAACCGCAATTGATTTCAAGGGTTAGCTAGCTGAGGAGTGAACAATGGAAACGGCGGAACTTCAGAAAATCAGCGCTGACGTGCGCCGGGCTGCCTCCGGGCTTGTGGAGGTGGCCGGTTTAAAACCCGGACAAATCCTGGTGGTGGGCTGCAGCACCAGTGAGGTCATCGGCCGGCGGATTGGCACGGCCACCAATCTGGACGTGGCCCGGGCCATCCTGGAACCCCTGCTGGAAGTAACCGGGGAGCGAGGCATTTACCTGGCCATCCAGGGTTGCGAGCACATCAATCGCGCCCTGGTGGTCGAGGCCGAGGCCATGGAAAAGTATGGGCTCGAGGAGGTCACCGTTTATCCGGTGCCGGGAGCCGGCGGCGCCCTGGCCTTTTTGGCCATGGATCGATTCCGGCGGCCGGTGGTGGTCGAGAGCGTCCAGGCTCACGCTGGGATGGACATCGGCGACACCTTCATCGGCATGCACTTGCGGCGGGTAGTCGTACCTGTGCGCCTGGACATTCAGGCAATTGGGGCCGCCCACCTCACCCTGGCCCGGACCCGGCCTAAACTCATCGGGGGTGAGCGGGCCCGCTACCGGCGGCCGGAAACGGGAGCGTGAAGACGGATCATGGGCCGTTTCCCGTGGAGGCGTAGGCCGAACCAGGCATTGTATAAGCCTATGGCAGCAAGGCCGACGTCTGTTGTCACGGCCCCAGCCGTTTTCATCCCCTGCTGGTGCCGCTTGCGGCATGAGGGTGTACCCTGAAAATAAGTGTATCCTGGCCGGGTGTTGTCTCGGCTCACTCCGGTGCTCCGCGTCGACCGCACCACGGCTCGCTGCGGGCGAAACCGGGCCGCCCTCAACTCGCCGTCCTGGTTCGGTGAGTGCTGGCGCGGACCTCCTTGTCCGCGCCCCCGGTTTCGCCTCCTTGCTTCGCCTGGTGCCGTTACCGGCGCTCCGCAAGTCGCTCGCCTGGGACAATCACCCTGCCCGGCCATTTTCATCATCTGCTGGTGCCGCTTGCGGCATGGGGGTCTACCCGGTGAAACAGAACGTTAACGGAACTACTCCAGGGGGTGTACTTGGTTTTGGACAAGGTGAAGGTCCTGGATCATCCGTTGATCCAGCATAAGTTGGCTTTCATTCGCGATGAGCGGACGGGGGTTAAGGAATTCCGCGAACTGGTGGAAGAATTGTCGCTGCTTATGGCCTATGAGGTGACTCGCGATTTGGCCCTTGAACCGGTCGAGGTGAAGACCCCCATTGGTTTGGCCCAGTGTCGGGTTATCTCCGGGAAGAAACTCGGGGTTATCGCCATTTTGCGGGCCGGCCTGGGGATGGTCAACGGTATTTTGAAATTGATTCCCCACGCCAAAGTGGGGCACATCGGGCTTTTCCGCGACCCGCAAACCCTTTCTCCGGTCCAGTATTACTTTAAAGTCCCCGCCGACATTCAGGAGCGTGATCTCATCCTGGTGGATCCGATGCTGGCCACCGGTGGCTCCACCTCGTTGGCCCTTACCTTGCTCAAGGAGAGGGGGGCCAAGAGCATCAAGGTGATGTGCCTCATCGCGGCTCCCGAAGGGATTGCTCGGGTTAGGGAGAAACACCCGGAGATCGAGATTTATACCGCGGCGGTGGATGACCATCTCAATGACCACGGGTATATCGTTCCCGGTCTGGGCGATGCCGGCGACCGTCTTTTTGGGACGCGCTGACCCGAACGCGGGAAGCGCGGGAAAGGACGAGGGCGATGAAAAGGAAAGGTACGGCGGTCCTTCAGCCGGTGCAGGCGCAGCCGGCTGGCGCGGTCCAGCGGCAAAAAGAAGACGAGCGGCCATCGTGGGATGAATATTTTATGGAAATGGTGCAAGTGGTGGCCCGGCGTTCCACCTGCCTCCGCCGCCAGGTCGGCGCCTTGTTGGTCCGGGACAAACAGATTCTATCCACCGGCTATAATGGGGCCCCTACCGGGTTACCGCATTGCCGCGAGGTCGGTTGCCTGCGCGACCAGCTGGGCATTCCTGCGGGGGAGCGGCAGGAGCTTTGCCGGGGGGTTCACGCCGAGCAAAACGCCATCATTCAGGCCGCCCTCCATGGGGTGAGCACGGCGGGGGCCACCCTTTACTGCACGACCGAACCCTGCATTGTTTGCTCGAAAATGCTCATCAATGCCGGGGTGAAAAGGATCGTTTACCTTGAGCCCTATCCAGACCAGTTGGCCCGTGCCCTGCGCCGGGAGGCGGGAATCGAATCGGTACGGTGGTCCGGGCCGCCGGAGGGATCGGGTCGGAAGGACGAGGACGACGGCGCCAGGGGACCGTCCTGGGGGGATGAAAAATAAAAGGACTGCACCCGGGGGCCGGCTGAAGCCTTTTCGTGGAGCTTGCGAATTCGCGCGGCCTGAGCCTCAAGGATTTTTAGATTTCTGCAAGCGGACGCCGGCCGATCCATGGCCAATCGCCCGCTGGGTACGTCCCACAAGCCTTGGGAAGACCAATCCGAAGGGAGTGAAAACCTGGTCAGGGGAGGCGGCGGTTGGCTGGCCGCCGGCTTTTTGAAGCCAGGTGCGAGGCTTATGCAGACCAAGACCATTGCCCTGCCTAAACTGAATAACTTGAGCCCTTCTTTGGAGTCGACGGCTATCAAACTCATGGAGGAGGCCGGGGAACTCGGGGCGGCCATCGGCAAGTTTCGCGGTTTAAACGGGGAAAAGGTAGACCTGACCAACCAAGAAGTGGCCCGGACCATTGGGCGAGAGTTGCTGGATGTGGCGCAAACGGCCATCACCATGATGTTCGTTTTGGAAGAACAATTTCACGTCGATATCAATAGCCTGCTTGAGCAACACGTCGATAAATTGATCAGAAAGGGTTATCTTTCGCCCGTGTTCCTGGAAAATGACCCTGACGATGCCAAAGGAAGGAATTATTAATTGACAGGGGTGGAAAGCAAGTTTAAAATAAACCTTGTCCTTGAAAGGAGCGAGACTTGACTTGCTGACCATCTTCCTGGTTTTTTTATTGGCTTTAATCCTGGCCTTGTTTTTAACTCCGCCGGTGCGGCGTTTGGCCATACGTCTTGGGGCTTTAGACCGTCCCGTTAGCCGCAGCGTTCATACCCACCCCATCCCGCGGCTGGGCGGTTTGGCCATGGTGGGCGCCTTCCTGTTGCCGCTGGTTTTGACCCAGGGTTTCGCCGATGAAACCGTCCGGGGCGTCGTTGCTGGTACACTGGTGCTGGTTGTTTTGGGCTGGCTGGACGACACACGGGGGCTAAAACCCGGAGTGAAGTTCTTGGGCCAAACCCTGGCCGCTGTGCTTTTGGTCGCTCTGGGTACCTCCATCGATTGGGTTACCGATCCCTGGCACGGGGGGATGTTCTTTTTGGGGGCCTGGGGTTACCCGCTGACGGTCTTTTGGGTGGTGGCCATCATTAATGTCGTTAATCTCATCGATGGACTTGATGGGCTGGCGGCGGGGATCTCCGCCATTGCCGCTACGACCCTGATGGTGGTGGCCTGGCAGCAGGGACAAGCCCTGGCCGCCGTGATGGCCGCCGGGTTGGCCGGGAGTGCCTTGGGGTTTTTGCGCTATAATTTCAACCCCGCCCGTATTTTCATGGGCGACACGGGATCGATGTTCCTGGGTTTCGTTTTGGCGGCCATTTCCGTAGATGGTGCTCTGAAGAGTACCGCCGCCTTAGCCCTGGCCGTGCCCGTCCTGGCTTTGGGACTTCCCATCTTCGATACCTTTTTTGCCATTGTGCGCCGTTATTTGAACGGGCAGCCCATCTACCTTCCGGATAAGGGGCATCTCCACCATCGTTTGCTCGATTTGGGCCTAACCCAGCGGCAGGCCGTGCTGGTGATGTACAGTATCGCCGCTTTGCTTGGCCTTTCTGCGGTGCTCATCACCAGGACCAACCTGACCCAGAGTCTGGCCTTCCTTTTCACCCTTACCGGTTCCCTCTTAATTGGGGCCAAGAAGGTGGGGGTCTTGGAGGTTCACCAGGGGCACGCCATTAAGAAGTGAAGCTTCCAAGGCGCCGAAAACCCGCCAGTGGTGGCGGGTTCTCTTATGTCTGGGGTAGTCTTTGAGAGCGAGGCTTTGGCGGAATGGATCGCATCAAAGTGATGACGGTTTTTGGCACGCGGCCGGAGGCCATCAAGATGGCCCCGGTGGTAAGGGCTCTGCGGGAAGATGAAGAAAACTTTCGGGTCCAGGTGACGGTGACGGCGCAGCACCGGGAGATGCTGGATCAGGTGCTGGCGCATTTTGAGATCAGGCCCGATTACGACTTGAATATCATGTTGCCGCGACAGACCTTAACCGAGGTCACCACCCGGGCCTTAGAAGGCCTGGAGAAGGTGCTGGCCCAGGAACGCCCGGACCTGGTTTTGGTCCATGGCGATACCACCACCACCTTTGCCGGCAGTCTGGCCGCCTATTACCAAAGACTGCCGGTAGGTCACGTGGAAGCCGGGTTGCGGACGGCCGACAAATATTCCCCTTATCCGGAAGAGATGAACCGTCGCTTGACGGGGGCCCTGGCCGACCTGCATTTTGCCCCCACTGAGTGGGCCAAAGGCAATCTTCTGCGGGAAGGAACTGCCGCGGAAAGGATCTTTGTCACGGGGAATACGGCCATCGATGCCCTTTTTTGGACTGTCCGGGACGATTACGTTTTTTCCCAGCCCTTGTTGAACCGCCTGGATTACCGGGCGCGGAAGGTCATTGCCGTTGAAGCCCACCGCCGGGAAAACTGGGGCAAGCCGATGGAAGAGATCTTTTCCGCCGTTCGGGAGATTGCCCAGCGGCATCCGGACGTGGAGGTCATCGTTTCCGTTCACAAGAATCCCGAGGTGTCCACGGTGGCGCACCGCCTTTTGGCGGAAAGTGAACGGGTCCATCTCTTTGATCCCTTCGAATATCCGGAGTGGGCCAACCTCCTGAAACGGGCCTATCTCATTCTCACCGATTCCGGTGGACTCCAGGAGGAGGCCCCTTCCCTGGGGACGCCGGTGCTCCTCTTGCGGGAGACCACCGAGCGCCCGGAGGCCATTGCCGCCGGGACCGTGCGCATGATCGGTCCCAGAAAGGATAGAATATTGGCCGAGACGACCAGGCTTTTGCTGGACCAGGAGGCCTACCGGGCCATGGCGACGGCGGCCAATCCCTACGGAGACGGGCAGGCAGCGGCCCGGATTCGCTTGGCCATCCTCTACCATTTTG
>Ga0334722_10002626_pt1 | contig 20075 bp, 16 predicted proteins | sample C3_bottom_MG_FD_207210 | JGI IMG/M metagenome (GOLD analysis project Ga0334722, IMG submission 207210) | Sediment microbial communities from Yellowstone Lake, YNP, Wyoming, USA - C3_bottom | ecosystem: Environmental > Aquatic > Freshwater > Lake > Sediment | place: USA: Wyoming | collected...
TGCCTGTTACCGCAGCCATTTCAGACCGTGCCAGACAATTGATCGACGCTTATGCGCTGTCGCATAATTTGCAATTGGGTGATGCGCTCATTGCCGCAACGGCTCTCGAACACGGCCTGGTTGTCCTTACAGCCAATTCCAAACACTTTTGTCCAATCGAAGGCCTAAAGGTCGAGGCTTTTGTGCCATAAATATAATTTCCGATACGTCAGTTTTCGGTCTATAGCCTGACTCTCAGTTTACTTCATGTTTCAGCCTGTCAAGGAAAGCATGGTGCTGACTTTGAACCGACCTAAAAATACAGCCTGACAACCGGGATTATCCGTTGCTTGCGTGGCGTGTTACGCTTGCGGTAGTGTGATATGAATACGCTCGTGTGTCCGTAATAAGGATGCGCGGGCTTTTTGTTTTAATTGGGACGATACTGGTCATGTTGAGCAAACCATGGATGGCCCATATGAGGCCTGGGGCTCATCATCGGTGCGACCTATACGGATGATATCCTGGAGCGTATCTTCAATGAGTTCTGCATTGGGAAGTAGGAAATAGGAACCGCCGCGGTTGATTGCGGGAGAGGTGAATAATGGCGAAGGAAATTGCGAAGATAACCGGCGGGCATTCGTCGCCTTTTGAGCGGATCAAGCGCTTGAACGATGCGAATAACGAGTATTGGGAGAGCCGCGACCTGGCTGAAGTTCTGGAATACACGCAGTACCGGAACTTCGAGGCTGTGATCGAGAAGGCCAGGTTGTCTTGTTTCAACAGTGGGCATCGTATTGATGACCATTTTGCTGATATCAGCAAAATGGTCGAGATTGGGAGTGGCGCAACCCGGGAAGTCAAGGTTACGTTGCTTTCGCGCTATGCCTGCTACCTGGTAATTCAGAACGCCGATCCCAATAAGGAGATCGTGGCGCAGGGTCAAACCTACTTTGCGATCCAAACACGCCGTCAGGAATTGACGGACGAGCGTCTCGTTGAAGATCGTCGGCTTCTGTTGCGTGAAGAGATCCGCCGCCATAACGTTCAGCTGGCCGACGCGGCCAAGGATGCGGGTGTCATTGAGCCAAGAGACTACGCCATCTTTCAGAATCACGGGTATATGGGGCTTTATGGCGGGTTGAAACAGGAAGATATTCACCGCAGGAAAGGCTTGAAAAAGAGTCAGAAGATTTTGGATCATATGGGCAGCACCGAATTGGCGGCGAACCTGTTCCGCGCGACCCAGGCGGAGGAAAAACTGCGCCGGGACGAAGTGAAGGGGAAAGACGCGGCGAACCGGACGCATCGTGAAGTAGGCGCGAAAGTGCGGCAAACCATCCGGGAATTGGGAGGTACGATGCCCGAAGAATTGCCGGTGGCTGAAAGCATCAAAAAGATCGCGACCAAACAGCGCAAACAACTCGGCAAGGCTGAGACGCCCGCAAAAAAGAAGAACCGCTGAGTCCGCCAGTGCCGCGCAATCCCCGGAGTTCATTGCTGTCGATCTCCGGGGTGCGCTTGACAGCCTGGGGCTCATCATCGGCGCTACCTATACGGACGATATCCTGGAGCGGATCTTTAATGAGTTTTGTATCGGGAAGTAAAATAGCAAATATGCGTTGTTGAGCAAATGACATTGTGTAGGTTGGGCATAACGGTTCATCATGCCCAACGGTTGCTATCGAGGATGTTGGGCAGAAGGGCGTTGCCCAACCTACCAACTTACCACGGAGGCACGGAGACACGGAGAAGACACGGATTAAAAGTATTTAAGAATCCTGGTCGCGTAGATAATGAACGACGTGGGCTGTTACTCGCACTTTCTGATATCTTGATTTGATCTTTTCTCCGTGCCTCAGTGACTCCGTGGTTGATTTTATCTGGAGCAAGTTCAAATGATTTTGCAAAAAACATACGACGTCATCGTCATCGGCGCAGGCCACGCCGGGTGCGAAGCCGCGCTTGCTGCATCGCGCATGGGGGCATCCACGCTCATGCTCACCATGAACCTCGACAGCATCGCGCTCATGTCCTGCAACCCCGCCATCGGCGGTCTGGCCAAAGGCCATCTCGTGAAGGAGATCGATGCCCTGGGCGGGGAGATGGGGAAGATCATCGACCGGACTGGCATCCAGTTCCGCACGTTGAACAAGAGCAAGGGACCGGCCGTGCGCGGCACGCGGGCACAGGCGGACAAACAACGCTACCGCATTGCCATGAAAGAGTCGGTCGAGAAGCAGGTTCATCTCGATGTGAAGCAGGGGCTGGTGGAAAAGCTTCTTGTCGAGGACAACAGGATCGTCGGGGTCGAGACGAACATCGGCGTTCTGTATCTTTCTTCTACGGTCATCATCACCACCGGCACCTTCTTAAAAGGCCTTATTCATATCGGGCTCGTGCATTATCCATCAGGCAGGGCAGGGGAGTTCCCGTCAGTAGGATTGTCCGACAGCTTAAGGGAATTTGGATTCGAGATCGCCAGGCTCAAGACCGGCACGCCGGCTCGTTTGAACGGCAGAACCATTGATTTCTCGATCATGAGTCCGCAGCCGGGAGACGATCCCGCGCCGTTCTTCTCCTTTACGGAAAACGTTCATCCACTCCCACAAGTACCATGCTATTTAACGTATACGAGCACTATTACCCATGAAATAATACGCAATAACCTGGACCGTTCCCCACTTTACGCTGGAATCATCAAAGGTACTGGTCCGCGCTACTGCCCGTCTATAGAAGATAAGGTGATGCGGTTCTCTGATAGGGAACGGCATCAGGTATTTCTCGAACCAGAGGGCCTCGATACTGAAGAGTACTATGCCAACGGCGTATCAACGAGTTTGCCCTATGATGTGCAGTTAAAGTTATATCGCTCCATCGCAGGGCTCGAAGAAGTTGAGATCATGCGTCCTGCCTATGCTATCGAATACGACTTCGCGCCGCCATTGCAGATCAAACATTCGCTCGAGACAAAGAAGATCGCAGGCCTCTATTTTGCGGGCCAGATCAACGGGACCTCGGGGTATGAAGAAGCTGCTGCCCAGGGACTGATGGCCGGCATCAATGCCGCGCTCTTCGTTCAGAAGCGCCCACCGCTCATCCTCTCCCGCGCCGAGGCATACATCGGCGTTCTTATTGATGATCTTGTAACGCGCGGAACGCTTGAGCCCTACCGCATGTTCACGTCACGCGCCGAATACCGGCTTATCCTGCGAGAAGACAATGCCGACCAGAGGCTCCGCCACAGGGGACATGAGGTCGGGCTTGTTTCTGACGATATCTTCGAACAATATAAAGAAAAACAGGCATCGGTCGAACAGGAGATTGCGCGGCTCAGAAAGATCTGGGTGAAACCCGGGCCTGAAGTGAATGCACTTTTGCTTGAAAAGGGGACAGCAGCGCTTTCGGCTGAAGCAACTCTTGACCAGCTGCTCAAGCGCCCGGAACTGGGATACGAAGAGATAGAAAGAATTAACCCGCCCGAGAAAAAGCTTGAAGCTTCGGCAGGAGAACAGGTTGAGATCCAGGTGAAGTACGAGGGATACATTCAGCGCCAGCTCGAACAGGTGGAGCGCTTTGCATCGCTGGAACAAAAAGAAGTGCCCCCGGACCTGGACTACGACGCCATCACCGGGCTCGGCGCCGAGGTCAAACAGAAGCTGAAGCAGGTGAAGCCGATCTCGCTCGGTCAGGCTTCACGCATATCGGGCGTAACCCCGGCGGCGATATCTTTGTTGATGGTCGCACTTGAAAAACGTAAGCGAGGAAGGGTGTAGCCATTGCGGATTTCGGATTGCGGATTGCGGAATGGAGTGGCGGTTGTAGCATCACAAAAACCAGGATATAGATTTCCTTTGCGTCCTTTGCGAGCTTTGCGAGAGACGCTTTTTGTTTCGTTTTTCAGGATTAGGATAATACCATGACACCCAGGGAACTATTAATAGCAGGTTCGAAGGAACTTGGCATTGCTCTTTCGATAGAGCAGGTGAACTTGTTCTTCGTTTATCTGGCCGAGCTTCGGAAATGGAACAAGAAGATCAACCTGACCGCGATCATTGAGGAGCGGGATACAGTGATCAAGCATCTGCTCGACTCCCTTTCCTATTTAAAGGCGTTCACGCCTGCACCGGGGATTCGGCTCCTTGACATGGGTTCAGGCGCCGGCTTCCCTGCAATCCCGCTCAAGATCGCTGCACCCGAGATTTCGATCACCATGGTGGAGTCCGTCAAGAAAAAGGCTTCTTTCTTACGGCATATTGTGCGGACTCTTCCGCTTACAGGCGCGGATATCCTTGATATAAGGATGGAAGAGCTTCCCGATTCCGCTCATTCTTCTTTTGATATCGTGACTGCCCGGGCTTTTGCTGAAATGCCCGAGGCGCTCGGTCATGGCGTCAAATTTCTTAAACCCGGCGGTCTTATGATATTGAGCCGCGGGCCCGAGGAAACACTATCGGAGCAGGAACAGGCCAATGCCGGAGTGAAGGTAGAGCAACGGCTTGAGCTTGTGCTCCCCCATTCTGATTATAAGCGGATGATCTGGGTGTTTAAAAAGAAGGGTTGAGGAGATGTTCCACGTGGAACGTTCTAATTTCGGATTGCGGATTTCGGATTGCGGAATGAAAGTCTAAACCTTTGGACACGGATAAAGTCCGAACCGCCGTTATCCGGTTCTTATCCGATGTTATCCGTGATAGGTTTGTTAGGTTTTCTCCGTGCCTCTGTGCCTCCGTGGTTAGGGTATTGCCCTATGAAAGAACCATAATGCTAGACGGTTCACTTATCATACCGCCTGAATGGCGGGCAGCAGCTGAAGAGATCGCGGGCCAGGGCGGGCCGGTGCTGGTCATGGGTGCGCCCGGCTCGGGCAAGACCACCTTCTGTCTCTATCTCACCGGCTGTTTCTTCCGGCTGAACAAGAAGGTCGCCTGGATAGATGCCGACCCGGGCCAGCCTTTTATCGGCCCGCCGGCAGTATCGTCGCTTACGCTTTATTCCGACGCAGCGGAGCTGATGAAGCGCAAAACTCCGGCAGCCATGAGCTTTGTGGGCAACACCAGTCCGGTTGGCCGTTTGCTTGACATGATCGCCGGCATAGAGAAGCTCTGCAAACTTGCCCGGACCCTTGAGCCTGACCTGATCGTTATCAATACATGCGGTCTGGTGAACGGCGGCGCTGCCCGGGAGCTCAGGTACCACGAAGTCGACATTCTGGCCCCGCAGTATGTGGTTGCGCTTCAGAGAACCAGCGAGATCGAACACCTTCTTGCTCCCCATGCTCATCGCGCCGGACTGCTTTTGCTCCGTTTGCCTACCCCGCAGGGCGCCAGGGTCTCGACCCGCGAGGCCCGGCAGGCGGTACGGGAACAGCGCTTTAAGGAATATTTCCGGGGAGCGGATTTCCTCGAGATCGCTCTCCATGACGTCGGGGTCCACGGCCCGGGGCTGCATACGGGCGAGCGGCTCGGGTTCCGGGATGTCAATAAGCTTTCGAAGATCATCCAGGGCATCGTGGTCCATGCGGAACTTTCAGCTGATCGGCTCTTTCTTATCATAGAAGGCAACTATGCCGAGGAAGAGCTTTATACAGCCAGGCAACAGTACGGCGTTCGCGAGGTATCGGTCGTGAAGATGTCCGAGCTGGACCATCTGCTCATCGGCCTCAATGATAACCAGAACCGCTGCCTCGGTCTCGGGATCCTGCGCACCATCGATCTGAAAGAACAGACCTTGCGGGTGATCACCCCGATCAGGGACGCGTCGCCGGTCCATAACCTTTCGATCGGCACGATCCGCGTCAGCCCGACCGGGGCAGAGCTGGGACAGGTTTGACAATTGCGGATTTCGGATCGCGGACATCGTGGTCTGTGACCATTGCGGAATGAACGTCAAAGGGCAGGGGATGTTCCACGTGGAACATTTCAAATGCGGAATGTGGAATTCGGAATGCGGAGTGAACAGCAAAAGGCAGTTGGACACGGATTAACACGGATAACCACGGATCCAGCAAATGCTCCGGATCAGAAATTTACCTTATTAGTGATCTTGTCATTCGTCTAAAGCTCTAGAGGCTCCGCTAAAAACCGCACCCAAAACTCTCTCTTAAGTTTTATCCGACCTTAGCCCTTATCCGATGTTACCGCCTCTGACCTGTCCAAAAGCTCGTCCCGGGTTTCCTTTTTTCCCTCGCGCAAAATAGTTTCCAAAAAACGCAACCCTTATGACCCCCGTCATATGCGATTCACGAAACCTCCTGTAGGATGGCCCTCACCATCAGGAATCAAAAACCATCATTCTCCAGGAGGGAACTATGTTTTGTTATCAGTGCGAACAGGCGGCAAACGGCAAAGGATGCACCAAGATCGGGGTATGCGGCAAGGATCCGGAATTATCGTCTCTGCAGGACCTTTTGATCTATTCCATGAAAGGGCTTTCGCTCGTTGCAGTTGAAGGCAGAAAGCACGGCGTCAATGACCAGGAAGTGAACCTTTTCCTGACCAAGGGGCTCTTTTCAACACTCACGAACGTTGATTTCGATCCCAAGCGCTTCGAAAAACTTATCCAGAAGAGCGTTGAGCTCCGCGAGAAGCTTGCAGCAAAGGTCAAGGCAGCGGGCGGCAGAACGGAATTCACCCACGGCAGCGCTTCCTATAAACCGGCAGCGACCATAGAAGCTTTGGCAAAGCAGGGCCGCGAGGTGAGGGAGCATGTACCTGATGCCGCGATCAATCCCGATATCCAGTCGCTCCAGGACATCCTGCTCTTTGGCCTCAAAGGCGTGGCTGCTTATGCAGATCATGCCCAGATCCTCGGGAAGACCGACGATACCATCTATGCGTTCATGGCCGAAGCATTGGCTGCCATGACCGGCACCGATCTGGACCTGAACGGCTGGGTCGGCCTTGTGCTGAAGTGCGGCGAGGTCAACCTCAAAGCCATGGAGATCCTCGATGGCGGCAATACGGGCACCTTCGGCCACCCGGTCCCGACCAAGGTCCCGCTGGGAGCGAAAAAAGGCAAGGCCATCCTTGTCTCCGGCCATGACCTCAAAGACCTCGATATGATCCTGAAGCAGAGCGAGGGCAAGGGGATCAACGTCTATACCCACGGCGAGATGCTTCCGGCCCACGGGTACCCGAGCCTCAAGAAGTATCCGCATTTCTACGGCCATTACGGCACGGCATGGCAGAACCAGCACAAGGAGTTCGCGCACTTCCCCGGCGCGATCGTGATGACCACGAACTGCATCCAGAAGCCGCTGGCAACGTACAAGGACAACCTCTTTACCTGCGGACTGGTCGGCTGGCCTGATGTGAAGCACATTTCCGACGGCAATTTTTCAGCTGTCATCGAGAAGGCTCTGGCTCTTCCGGGCTTCACTGCCGATGCGCCAGGCAAGGAAGTCTTCTCCGGATTCGCACGCAACGCCGTGCTCGGCGTGGCGGACAAGGTGATCGAGGCTGTGAAGGCAGGGAACATACGCCACTTCTTCCTCGTAGGCGGCTGCGACGGTGCAAAGCCGGGCAGGAACTACTATACGGAGTTTGTGGAAAAAGCGCCCAAGGACACCATCGTCATGACCCTGGCCTGCGGCAAGTTCCGCTTCTTTGACAAGAACCTGGGAGACATCGGCGGTATCCCGCGTTTGCTCGACATCGGCCAGTGCAATGACGCCTACTCGGCTGTTCAGATCGCGATCGCGCTTTCCAAGGCATTCAATGTCGGCGTGAACGAACTGCCGCTTTCGCTCGTTCTTTCCTGGTACGAGCAGAAGGCAGTTGCCATCCTGCTTTCCCTCTTGTCCCTGGGTATCAAGGACATCAGGCTTGGGCCGACGCTCCCGGCATTCATCACGCCGAACGTGCTCGACGTGCTGGTGAAGAACTTCGACATCAAGCCCATTGCAGCAACGGCGGAAGAAGATCTCGAAACGATCCTCGGCCCCTGCTGGAACAGGACCAAGGCGGAGTGCACCGCAGAAGCTGCGGCAGTTTAATACGCATTAGATGTAAGTTCAATGCAGGACGAATTCTTCGTCCTGCATTTTTTATTGCCAAGAGGTTCTTTTATTTCGGATTGCGGATTTCGGATTGCGGATTAAACCAGCCGGACCTTGCCGTTTCATCCTCTACCAGGACCCGCTATTCACATTCCAAAGGTTTTCTGCCTTTTGTCAAAGACATTCATTCCGCATTCCGCAATCCGAAATCCGCAATGTCCCATACCCTTTTTCCCTTCCTTTTGTCACGCTCCTATGGTAAATTACGAGTTCTTAATCAGCTGTACCGGAGGGGATCCAGAAGCGCATGGGCAGAGTAATCGCAATCGCCAATCAGAAGGGCGGCGTGGGGAAAACCACCACCACGGTCAACATCGCTGCGTCGCTCGCTGCGGCTGAAAAGAAAGTGCTGCTCATCGACGCCGATCCGCAGGGCAACTCCACGAGCGGCATGGGCGTTGACCGCAAGGACATCATCGGCAGCACCTACGACCTTTTTACGGGCAAGAAGACCTTTGATGAGATCAAAAAGAACACCCATTTCCCCTGGCTCGACGTGGTTCCGGCAGGCATCGACCTGGTCGGCGTCGAGATCGAACTGATCCATACCATCGCCCGGGAGCGCGTGCTCAAAAAGGCGATCGCCCTGTTCCGGGACAAATACGATTACATCTTCATCGACTGCCCGCCGTCTCTGGGGCTCCTGACCGTGAACGCCCTGACCGCGGCAGACGCTGTCCTGATCCCGGTCCAGACCGAGTACTATGCGCTGGAAGGGCTGTCGGCCCTGATGAACACCATCAAGCTGATCAAACAGGACCTGAACCCCGAACTTGCGATCGAAGGCGTGCTGCTCACCATGTACGACAGCAGGAACAACCTGGCGACGCAGGTTTCACAGGAAGTGCGCAAGTACTTCGGCGACAAGGTCTTTACCACCGTCATTCACCGGAACGTTGCCCTGAGCGAGGCGCCGAGCCACGGCAAGCCCGTGCTGCTCTACGACATCCGCTCCCGCGGGGCGCAAAGCTACCTCGATCTTGCCAAGGAGGTCATCAACAATGCAAAAGCAGGCGCTCGGTAAAGGCCTTGGTGCGCTCATCCCCGACCTGTCCGGGCTCAACGATAAAGAGAAGAAAGCTCTCGGCATCGCAGATATCGAGCTGGACAAGATCGTGCCGAACGAATACCAGCCGCGGAAAACATTCCAGGACGACGCGCTCAAAGAGCTTGCCGCGTCGATCAAGGAACACGGCGTGATCCAGCCGATCATCGTGCACCGCATCGGCACGAACTACGGGCTGATCGCGGGCGAGCGCCGGTGGCGCGCGTCAAGGATCGCGGGCCTCAAGACCATTCCGGCTTTGGTGAAAGAAGCGACCAAGCGCGAACTCATCGAGCAGGCCTTGATCGAGAACATCCAGCGCGAGGACCTGAACCCGCTCGAAGCCGCCGAGGCGTACAAGCGGCTGCAGGACGAGTTCAAGCTGACGCAGGAAGATCTCGCGAAGCGCGTGGGTAAGGAGCGCTCCACGGTCACGAACTTCCTCAGGCTGCTCAGCCTTCCGAAGGAAGTGAAGCACGACCTTGCAGCGGGCAACCTCAGCATGGGCCACGCCAAGGCGCTGCTCTCGATGGAGCGCGTGCGCGACCAGGTGCAGGTGGGCTCGATGATCGTGAAGAAGGGGCTGTCGGTGCGGGAAGCCGAAGCGCTTGCCGGTAAGCTCAAGAATCCGACAAAAGAGAAAAAACCGAAGGTCGCCACCGAGCTCAAGTCGGTCGAGGACAAGCTCAGAAAATCGCTCGGCACCAAGGTGAGCGTGACCGGCAAGGCCAAAGGCGGCAGGATCGTGATCGATTACTATTCGGCCGAGGAACTGGACCGGATACTGGAGAAGATCGGGTAAAGCGAAAACACATTCTGCCACGAAGGCACGAAGTCACCAAGAAAGACTAAAGCTTAAAGCCTCCTTCGTGTCTTAGCGTCTTCGTGGCAAAAGCATTTGAATTTATTTCAGGAGGAATTGTCCATGTTAAAGAGAGGTTCAGGCACACCGGAGCAGGCAGAGATCACCGCATTCCTGGGAAAAGGCACGGCGTTCAAGGGCGTGCTCAGCTTTGAAGGCACCATCCGCGTTGACGGCAGGATCGAAGGCGAAGTTGTTTCCAAGGACACGCTGATCGCCGGCGACGGCGCATTCATCCAGGGCGAGATCACCGTGGGCACGCTCATCTCGAGCGGCAAGATCGTCGGCAACATCGTCGCGAGCCAGAAGGTGCATGTCCTGTCTCCCGGCAACATCCAGGGCAACATCAAAACGCCCAAGCTCATCATCGAAGAAGGCGTGACCTTTGACGGCAAGTGCGAGATGGCAGGCGAGAAGAAAGCAATGGAGCAGAAGGTCGTTTCGATGACGGACCGGTAGAAAGATCTTCTTCGATAAACTGCCGAGTGAAGTATTTCTATTGTGAGCCTTCTTGATAATACCGGTACCGCTGCGGAGGACGACCATTCTCCTCAGCTCTTCTTAGTTTGCATGATAGCCGGGTCCGCTCAATAGTTTCTTGGCCAGCATGTGTCTAGATATTACTATTCATATTTCTGAAAAATCCAAAACACGTATTGGCGCAGAGCGCTTGGCTAGCCCGTAGGTCGGGTAGGGCAGCGCGAAACCCGACGCAATTACGTTGAGCGCTCGTCACGGATAACTATCTCGGATATGTTGGGTTTCACTTCGCTCTACCCAACCTACGATAAGATTTCCACTCGAACAAAGGACCACGACATGACCATAATGCATCTCTTCCGCACCCCGGCGCTCTCTGCTTACCAGACCGCCGACCTCCTGACGAATGCCCAGCAAAAAGTTTCCCCCGCTATCCAGAAGATCGAGACGGAATTCTGTTTCAACACAGCCGCAGAAAGCCCTCTCTCAGCCGAAGAGATGCGTCTTCTCCGCTGGCTCCTTACCGAGACCTTCGAACCGAAGCAGTTCTCCGACACGAGCTTTCTGACCCTGAACCCTGGACCCCGGACCCTGATCTTAGAAACCGGTCCCCGCATGAACTTCACCACTGCCTGGTCTTCCAATGCGGTCTCGGTCTGCCAGGCCTGCGGCATAAAGAAGATCACGAGGATCGAGCGCTCGCGGCGCTACCGGATCGACCTTGCGGAAAACGCTTCTCTCACGAAGGACCAGGAGAAGGCCTTTCTCGCTCTCGTGCACGACCGCATGACCGAGTGCCCTTATCCAAAACCGCTCGAAACCTTTGAGACCGGCATCAAGCCCGAACCGGTTCGGATAATCCCTTTAATGGAAGAGGGAAGGGCTGCGCTTGAAAAGATCAATCGCGAGATGGGCCTGGGCTTGGACGACTGGGACCTGGACTATTACACGAACCTCTTTGTAAGGGAGATCAAACGCAACCCGACGAACGTGGAGTGCTTCGATCTTTCCCAGTCGAACAGCGAACACTCGCGCCACTGGTTCTTCCGCGGCAGGCTTGTTATCGACGGCAAGGAAGTTCCCGGAAACCTGATGCAGATCGTGAAAGCGACCTACGACGCGAACCCGAACAACAGCGTCATTGCCTTCAGCGACAACTCGAGCGCCATCACGGGCTACGACATCACCACCATCATCCCCGAGACCATCGGCAAACCGTCGCCCTTCCGCCAGACGAAACGGAAGTACCATGTCATCCTGACGGCCGAGACGCACAACTTTCCGTCGGGGGTTGCACCCTTCCCGGGAGCCGAGACCGGCACGGGCGGACGCATCCGCGATGTGCAGGCCACCGGGACCGGCGGCCTCGTGGTGGCAGGCACAGCCGCCTACTGCGTGGGCAACCTGCGCATCCCGGGATACGAACTTCCCTGGGAAGACGCATCATATGCGTATCCGAATAATCTCGCCTCGCCGCTTTCGATCGAGATCGAGGCAAGCAACGGCGCTTCCGACTACGGCAACAAGTTCGGCGAGCCGGTTATCCAGGGATTTACCCGCTCCTTCGGTCTCAGGCTTCCCGACGGCGAGCGGCGGGAATGGCTCAAGCCGATCATGTTTTCCGCTGGCGTGGGACAGATGGACTCCCGCCATACGGACAAGACAGAAGCGCAAAAGGGCATGCTCGTGGTGAAGATCGGCGGTCCGGCCTACCGCATCGGCATGGGCGGAGGAGCCGCCTCGTCCATGATCCAGGGCGAGAATGTTGCCGAGCTCGACTTTAACGCAGTGCAGCGCGGCGACGCAGAGATGGAACAGAAGATGAACCGCGTGATCCGCGCCTGCGTGGAGCTGGGGGAGAAGAACCCGATCCAGAGCATCCACGACCAGGGCGCAGGCGGCAATTGCAATGTGGTGAAGGAGATCGTGCATCCGGCAGGCGCAAAGATCGAGATCAGGAAGATCATCGTGGGCGACGCAACGCTCTCGGTGCTCGAGATCTGGGGCGCCGAGTATCAGGAACAGAATGCACTTCTCTTGAAGGCCGAGGACGAAGGACTTTTCCGTTCGCTCTGCGAACGCGAGAAGATCCCTGTTGCCATCATCGGCATGATCACGGGCAACGGTTATATCGTTCTCTATGACGGGAATGACAACTCCACACCCGAGAACCTTGAGCTTGCCAAGGTGCTCGGCGACATGCCGCAAAAAGTGTTCACGCTCGACCGGAAGAAGACCGCGCTTAAGCCGCTCGAACTTCCGAAGGACCTGACGGTGCGCCAGGCGCTTGACCGCGTGCTGAGGCTCGTCTCGGTCGGGTCAAAGCGGTTCTTAACAAACAAGGTGGACCGCTCGGTCACGGGCCTGATCGCACGCCAGCAGTGTTGCGGTCCGCTTCAGCTCACGGTCTCTGACGTGGCCGTCATCGCGCAGTCGCACTTCGGTCTGACCGGCGCTGCGATCTCGATCGGCGAACAGCCGGTGAAAGAGCTTATCGATCCCGCGGCAATGGCCAGGATGAGCGTCGGCGAAGCGCTCACGAACATTATCTGGGCAAAGGTCTCCGGCCTCGGCGATATCCGCTGCTCTGCCAACTGGATGTGGGCGCCGAAGCTTCCCGGCGAGGGTTCCCGGCTCTATGACGCGGCGATCGCGATGCGCGACGTGATGATCGAGCTCGGCGTGGCTGTTGACGGCGGCAAGGACAGCCTGTCCATGGCGGCTAAGGTGACGAATGCCGACGGAACGCACGAGACCGTGAAATCGCCCGGCACGCTCGTGATCTCGGCCTACGTCACCTGCCCGGACATTATGAAAACGATAACGCCGGACATCAAAATGCCGGGTACAAGTAAGTTGCTCTTTATTGACCTAGGCAATGATCAGAACAGACTCGGCGGCTCCGCGCTTGCGCAGGTCTTCGGACAGGTCGGGGACCGCTCGCCCGATCTCGACGATCCGCAGCTTCTCGCAAGGACGTTCAATGCCGTGCAGCAGCTTGTCACGGACGAGCTCATCCTCTCGGGCCATGACCGCTCCGACGGCGGACTGGCCACCACGCTGCTCGAAATGGCCTTCGCCGGAAACTGCGGCATCGAGATCGATCTCGGCAAACAGAGCGATCCGATCGCCGCCCTGTTCTCGGAAGAGCTCGGACTCGTGATGGAATATCTCCCGTCTGAAGAAGCGAAGATCTTCTCGATCCTCGACAAAGCGGCCGTGCCCTATCAGGTCATCGGCAAAACCACGAAGGACCAACGCATCAACGTCTCAATCCGCAATCCGCAATCTGAAATCCGCAATGTCCTAAACGACTACACATCCCTGCTCCGCGCTATCTGGGAAGAGACGAGCTACCAGCTCGATCTTCTGCAGCGGAACCCCGACAACGTCGAGGACGAGCGGAAGAACAGCTATGACCGCAAAGGCCCTTCCTTTGTCGTACCGTTCACACCCAGACAGACCACCGACGAGCTGTTCTGCAGAACGAACAAGCCGAAGGTCGCCGTTATCCGCGAAGAAGGAAGCAACGGCGATCGTGAGATGGTATCGGCCTTCTTTATGGCCGGGTTCGAACCTTGGGACGTGACCGTCACCGACCTGATCGAAGGCCGCATCACGCTCGACCAGTTCCGCGGCATTGTGTTCGTGGGCGGGTTCAGCTATGCCGACGTGCTCGATTCCGCCAAAGGCTGGGCAGCTTCCATCCGGTTCAACACAAAGGTCTGGGAACAGTTCGAGAAATTCTATAACCGTGCCGACACCTTCAGCCTCGGCGTGTGCAACGGGTGCCAGCTGATGGCGCTCCTGGGCTGGGTGCCGTGGCGCGGAATCAGTGACGAGCTCCAGCCGCGCTTCATCCACAACAGATCGGGAAGGTTCGAATCACGCTTCTCGACCGTGAAGATCCTCCCGAGCCCGTCCATCATGCTTTCCGGCATGGAGAACGCCGTGCTCGGCATCTGGGTGGCGCACGGCGAGGGCCTGGCCTACTTCCCGGACAGGAACATGTTCAAGGAATGCGAACATGGCCTGGCGCCGATCAGATACGTGAATGACGAATCAAAGATCACGCAGACCTATCCGTTCAACCCCAATGGCTCGCCTGCAGGTATTGCCGGTCTCTGCAGTCCCGACGGCCGTCACCTCGCCATGATGCCGCACCCTGAGCGCGTTGTGCTGAACTGGCAATGGGGATGGATGCCTGCGGAGATGAAGAGGTCTCTTGCCGCTTCCCCCTGGCTCAGGATGTTCCAGAATGCGCGGGAGTGGTGCGAGAAATAGAAAAGCGCAAGCGGTTACGAAAAAAAAGGACTTTGACAAAGCGATGATTCCTATTGGCATGATACAAGCGGAACAAAAAGGATAACGCCTGATCTTAAAATGCAGGCGTGAGATCGTTATCCGCCATGATCATGCGTCAATCCGCTTCTTCCATGTCAAAGGTTCTTTTCGCTTTACTGCAGCCGGTCTTTTCACGAATGAAAAATATGTGCCGCCACATTCTGCTTCCTGCCCTCGCGCCTATTCTGTTTTTCAGCGTTGCCGCAACACCGGTCGAATTTTTCGGCTGCCGCACCCGCGGCCTGCTTGCACTCATGATCGCGCTGGCCGGAGTTCTGGCCGGGCTGGGCAGTGCCATCATGGCTCTCAAGAGCAGACTGCGCCGCGACCCGTCTGCAAACTGGTGGATCCTCTCCTCCCTGATCCTGGCCATTCCGGCGATAGCAGTTCTCGTTATCGCAGGCAATCGCTGATCGGATCACCACCGCTCATCCCGGACTGTTTAACAGATACTATCATTATGATCTTAGGGACCGGCATGCCTGCCGGTACTCGTACAACACAGTTATAAACTTTATAAAGCATTTGGACACGGATAGACACGGATAAGGGCCGGATAAAGACGGATTATTAAACGAGAAACCGTTTTTTGCCGCAAATGCTCGTGAATAACATACTAATTTCGTGAAGAAAAGCGACCTGCAGGTCTTCACCCGCAGAAGGAAGGATATTACGTCCTATTTGTTAATATTGTTCGCGTTCCTTGGCGTCATTCGCGGTTAACCGCACCAATCTTGAAAATACAGGATCCTTCTGCTACAGTAAACCTAAGCATCTTCAGCCAAAGATCGATGGACCAAAACTACAGAACAAAGGAGGAATTCATGAAGAAAGCGCTGACGCTGTTCATCCTGGTATTTCTTGTTGCATCTGCAGTTCAGGCGGCGGACATGGTCACGGTCAAAGCGAAGAATGGCGCCGTTACCTTTAACCACAAGGTTCACAGCACTGCCACGGACTGCAAGGTTTGCCACGGAGAGGGCACGCCCGGGAAGCTGATCCTTGGCGGACAAAAACCGGCACACAAATTATGCATCGGCTGCCATGAAAAAAAGAAAACAGGCCCGAGAAAATGCAATGAATGTCACAAGAAAAAATGATGCGCTCGCAGGCCCCGCAAGTAGCCTTTTCTTTTACGACAGGCGTACAAAACTGCTTTGAATTCCGCTTTCCTGGCTGGGCCCGACGTCTTCTGCTCTCCGTACGGTGAGCATCCGCCTTTTATCTTGACACAAAAAAATACCGAGTATATATTTCACAGGAAGATCGAGAAGAGGGGTTCGCAGAAAAGCAGCTTTTCGGCACCGCGGAAGGAGTATGTTGCTTGACGACACGCCTTACAGAAACCCAGGTCGCAGATGCCTGTAAGACCTTGTTCGGATCGGACATCGTCGTCCGCAGATCTTTTCTGCTGTACATTCAGCCGAGCGGCGCAAAATCCGCCTACCGGCGGAAGGCCAAGGAAACGCACCCCGACCTGTTTGCCGGCGCCGATCCCCAGCAACAGAAAAAGCAGGCGCTGCTGTTCATCGATATCCTGAAGGCCTATGATGTGCTGAATGCATTTTTCAAGCAGCGCGACGAAGGATTGTGGAAAGAAGTAGAGAAGAAGTCTGCAGCGCCGCGGACACGACGCGCTGCGGCGAAGAAGCCTGAAGCGGCACGCCGGGAGCCGCCGAAGCCGTCTGACAAGGCCACACAATTCTGGGGAGGCGGCATTCCGTTCCGGCCGCTCGAGATCGGCCGTTATCTTTATTACAGCAAGCGCATTTCCTACCAGGCGCTGATCGACGCCCTGGTCTGGCAGCGAAACCAGCGTCCGGTCATCGGCGACATCGCGCTCCGGTGGGGCTGGCTCAATGCCGGCGCCATAGACCAGATCACCCAGTCCAGCGGCCTGTCAGGCCGGTTCGGCGAGAAAGCGATGGGCCTGGGGCTGCTCTCGCCCTTCCAGGTAAAAACCCTGCTGTTCTATCAGCGTTCGCAGCAGGAGCGGCTGGGACAGTACTTCGTTTTGCACAAGCTTCTTGCCAAGGACGACCTCGAACGCTTCGTCGCAGACCTGCAGGAGCACAATGCGCGGGTTGTTGCGCGGTTCATGAGGACCGGCGAGCCCGAGCAGACCGCGAACGCTTGACTCGCTGAGAGAAACGCTTATCCGACCTGAGTATCCGCGAATGCACGCTAATAAGTTTTTGATTTGAATTCGTGTTCATTCGTGTCTATTAGCGGTTCAGCCGCCGTAACAGGTCTGGCTATTCCAGCGCCACCGCAAAACTCCCCGGATACCCTTGTTCAGAAAAACCCTTCTCAGCCTCTTCAGCAGCGCTCAATGACGAGTACTTGCCAGCATAAACGCGATAGAAAATATCGTTGTTCACCGTCGTCATGCGCACGTCCGAGAACCCGACGCGCTTCCGCATCTCCGCAGAGAGCCGCTCGGCATTCGCTTGCTCCTTGAATGCTCCGATCTGCACGGTATAATCGCCTGCGTCGTACGAGGCCGGCGCCTTATACCGCTCCTTGCCGACGCCCGCCTGCCGGTATCCCAGCGCTTCGATCCGAACGAGCGCTGTGCCGGCCGTATCGTAGCCAAGCACCTTTGCCGCCGCATAGGAGAGGTCGAGTATGCGGCCCTTGACAAAGGGGCCGCGGTCGTTCACCCGGACCGTTGTTTCGCGCCCGTTCTCCCGGTTATAGACCTTGAGGTACACGCCGAGCGGCAGGGTCTTGTGCGCTGCGGTCATGGCGTGCATATCGTAGATCTCGCCATTGCTCGTCTTCTTGCCGTGAAAGTCCTTGCCGTACCAGCTCGCGACGCCGGTCTGCGTAAAGCCCTCGTGGGTCCGGAGCGGTTCATAGCGCTGGCCGTTCACGGTGTAAGGCCGCTGCGACGCCTTGATCCGCTGCCCCTCCGGCTCGGGCGACCTCTGGACATGGGTTTTTTTTGTTGCGCAGGACGAAAGAGCAAGGATACAGCAGAGAAAAAGGAGAGAACGTCTGACTATCCGCATCGCGCCCCCAGTACGTTGAGCTGTTCTTCCGAAAAAAACCGGTTATGCTCCGGAGAATAGTGATGCTATAATACGGATTATCACGGGCAAGAGCAATAATAAATATCTACGACAAAAAAGGAGCCGCAATGATCAAACATCTGGTTATGTGGAAGCTGAAGGATTTTGCCGAAGGTGCGACAAAAGAACAGAATACCAAAAAAATGATAACCGAGCTTGAGGCGCTTAAAAAGACGATCCCCCAGATCAGGCATATCGAGGTAGGCGCAAACTTCCTCCCGTCCGATTTTTCCTATGACGTTGCACTCTATTCGGAATTCGAGACCGAAGAGGACCTTGCGATCTACCAGAAGCACCCGGACCACAAAAGCGTTGGCGTGTTCGTGGAAAAGGTCCGTGAGAGCCGCATTGTCGTTGACTATAAAACGAAATAACAGGGGCAGAATGACAACATCAACGAAACTGGAAGTCGTGGTCAGCGCGACAGATACGGGACAGCGGATAGATAATTTCGCGGCGCAGGCAACGGGCTTGTCCCGCTCACGGGCAGCGAAGCTTGTGGAAGACGGCCTCGTTCTGGTCAACGGCAAGAGCGTCAAGCCCTCGGCAAAGCTGCGCCTGGGAGAGGAGGTCTCTATTCGTTTGCCCGAGCCCGCCCCTGACGACGAAACGCTCACTCCCGAGAACATTCCGCTCAAGATACTTTTCCAGGACGAACACCTGGTCGTCATCGACAAACCTGCAGGCCTCGTCGTGTATCCCGCGGCGGGGCACCGGAGCGGAACGCTCATGAACGCCCTGCGCTATCGGGTCGGACCGTTGTCCGCTCCGGGCGGACCCTTGAGGCCCGGCGTGGTCCACCGTCTTGACAAGGACACCTCGGGCGTCATGGTGGTTGCGCTCGATGACGCGGCCTATTATTCGCTGGTGGAACAGTTCCGGGCCAGGACGATCCAGCGGGAATACCGCGCCCTCGTATTCGGCTGCCCGCGCGGTGAAGGAGGCGAGATAGAAGCCCAGATCGGACGCTCGGCCTCGGACCGGAAAAAGATGTCCATCCATAGCAACCGGGGCAAGGAGGCAAAGACCTCCTGGAAGCTCCTCAAGAAACTGAACCATGCAGCTTTCGTCAGCGCAAAGCTTGCCACGGGAAGGACCCATCAGATACGGGTGCATTTTCTTTCTTTGGGCCACCCCGTTCTGGGCGACCGGACCTACGGAGAAAAGATCTCGATCCCCCATGCCAACAGGCCGATCACGTTCCCGCGCCAGATGCTGCATGCCGCTACTCTTGGATTTACCCACCCGGTAAGCAACGCATGGATAAGCTTTGAATCGCCCCTGCCCGTGGACATGGCAAAAGCGCTTGCAGAGCTTGGCGGGTGAGGCATGAAGGTTGCTCCCTTCCATTATAGAATAAGCGAACTGTTATCCACCTCGCGTTTCGCGCGGAGTGAAAGCGTTGTTCATACGCGATTTTCAACCTGATTCGTCAGCGATCGGAGCGAGCACAATGAGTAGTCCACGTACTATCAATTTTACGCAAGACAGCCCGTTCTTCGAAATGGTCATGGCATTCCTTGCGGCAACAGCGGGAATAGGGTCCGTTTTCGAAAGGAAGGATCTGCCTGCGCCTGGCTCCGGCGAGATTGCCTGGTATCGCGGCAAGGTGAGACCCGACCTGGCCATAGACAGGGAGCAGGTTCATGCTTTGTGCCTGTCCGGCGACCTTACGGCAGATTCCGTAATGAAGTCGCTTTGCTGCATGCTTCTCAACACGGCCTATGCTGTCGCTGACGCGCATAACGATCAATCGCCGGAGTTCGAGTTCTTTCGTCACCTTCGCAATGCAGCGTCACACGGCAATAGCTTCTACTTCAAGAAAGACGAACCCAGGCGGCCGGCGTCATGGGGCAAGCTGGTGATCGACGACAAGCTCAAAGGGAGATTCAACCCGCTCTTCGGCGCCGAGTGCGTCGGGGACACCATTTCACCGGCAGATGCCCTGGCCTTGCTGCAGAACATCGAGCGCCGCCTTCCAAAAAAATTAGATGGATAAGCCTGCAGAGCATCGCGGCTCTTTCTTTTTAGCATGCCCTTCTCCGTGTCTCTGTACCTCCGTGGTAGCACGGCATTTATTCATATGCATCGTCTTTCCCTGTCAGCTCAGCATCAAACCCCTTGACAACAAGCACCCGGTATAGGTATATATAGTCTGCTCCAAACGCACACCAACTCAGAACGAGGTGATCCCATGGCTGTAGAAAAAATGGAATTCAAGACCGAAGTAAA
>Ga0334722_10002627_pt1 | contig 20066 bp, 17 predicted proteins | sample C3_bottom_MG_FD_207210 | JGI IMG/M metagenome (GOLD analysis project Ga0334722, IMG submission 207210) | Sediment microbial communities from Yellowstone Lake, YNP, Wyoming, USA - C3_bottom | ecosystem: Environmental > Aquatic > Freshwater > Lake > Sediment | place: USA: Wyoming | collected...
TGAAGCCGTATCGTCCCAACTAGGACCGCCGCCATCTTTATCGAATAACTCCCTTGTAACCAACCCCGTCGGATCCGTGAAATTGTCCGGATCCCCCCCCGACAGAGGCATACCAGTTGTTCCCCGCCTGGATCGGGATCGACCATCGTGAACCGCCTCAGCCGCGGCGCATGGTCTCTGAAACCAAGCAGTGACTGTCCCTCGCGAGGCTGTAGGGGGACTGTCCCTCGCGAAGGTACAATGGACGCCGTGAATATGGGCGGCCCTTCAGCCCTCATACCCCCTGCTGACCCACTCCATCTCCTCCCCGTTCAGTAACTGCAGCCTGAGCCCCAGTTGGGCGGCGTGGTGTTGCACATGCCTGATGGTATTCGCGTAGCGCTCCAGTTTCGTCATATTCCTTCGCACATCGGAATTCGGCACCTGGAGTTCGGCGTCGGACTTGGTCTCGATCTCCGATGCGACCTTGAGCCGACAATGTTCATAGTACTTAAGGATGAAGTCCAGGTCATGAAGGCGCCGCGGCGCCGCGTCGTCGAGCTCCTCGTAGTCGGCGAAGGCTTTCCGGTTGTCGCGGTGAAAGGGCTGTCCCTTGAGGTCTTCCACGCTGTCGCAGAGGTGGTACTCACAGTCGAAGAGGGCATGGAAGACCACCTGTGAGAAGGGGTAATCCTGGTGTCGCTCGTTCCATTCCTTCTCGGGGCACCGGTCTATGCAGTCCTTGAGCATCGAGAGACTGGCGAGAAGTTGACTGGCCAGTCCGCGGGCTATCACGTTGTTTGCCATAGTGGCTCCTCGATAAAAGAGTTCCGTTGCGCCGCCAAGGTCGGAAGCGCTCGCGATCCGACCTGGCCGGGAAACATGCAAGCCTCCCGCCCCTATCCGAACTCCCTCCCGAAGCCCGCCGCCTCCGCCTCGTTGGCGAGAACGTAGTGGCCCGGGAAGACCTCCCTCCAGATCGGTCCCTGTCGCGAATAGTCGTGCAGGCTCGGATCGTAGGCGATGGGAACACGGGCCCGCTCGACCCGGGGGTCGGGCACGGGGATGGCGGAAAGCAGAGATCGCGTGTAGGCATGGAGGGGGCGGGCGAAAAGCTCTTCGGTCTCGGCCAGCTCGACTATGTCGCCCTTGCAGATGACGGCGATGCGGTCGGTGATGAAGCGGACCACGGAGAGGTCGTGGGCAATGAAGAGGTAGGTCAGGCCCTTGTCGCGCTGGAGGGTCGACAGGAGGTTGAGCACCTGGGCGCGGATGGAGACGTCGAGGGCGGAGATGGGCTCGTCGCAGACGACGAGCTCGGGCTCCATGATGAGGGCCCGCGCTATGCCGATGCGCTGGCGCTGGCCGCCCGAGAACTCGTGGGGGAAGCGCGAGGCGAATTCGGGGAGGAGGCCGACCTCGAGGAGGGCCTTCTCGACGAGGGCCTGGCGCTCTGCCTCGCCGAGGTCCCTCCGAACGTTATAGAGGCCCTCGGCGACGATGTAGTCGACCTTGGCCCTCTCGTTGAGGGAGGCCATGGGATCCTGGAAGATCATCTGGATCTTCCTCACCACCTCGAGATCCAGCTCCCGGTCGATGCGTCCGGTGATGCGGCGGCCCTTCCAGAGGATCTCGCCCCCCGAGGCCTCGTTTATGCGGACGATGGCGCGCCCGATGGTCGTCTTGCCCGAGCCCGACTCGCCGACGAGGCCGAAGGTCTCGCCCTTCTTGATGGCGAAGCTCGCGCCCTTCACCGCGCGGAGGGTCTCGCCCCCCTTCAACTTGAAGTCGATGCTGAGATCGCGCAATTCGAGGAGGATCTCCTCCGCGGCGACGGCGCTCATGCCTCGGCCTCCAGATACTTGGCCCTGAGGGCCCGGATGGCCTCGGGGGGTTGCAGTCGAGGCGCCCGCGGATCGAGGAGCCAGGTGGCCGCGCGGTGGGTCGGACTCACTTCGAACATCGGCGGCTCGCGCTCGAAGTCAATCTTGAGAGCCTTCGGGTTGCGGGGCGCGAAGGCGTCTCCCTTGATTTCCCGGAATAGGTTGGGCGGCGTTCCCGAGATGGAATAGAGGGGGTGGCCCTTCACGCCGAGCTGGGGAAGGGAGGAGAGGAGGGCCCAGGTGTAGGGGTGGCGGGGATCGTAGAAGACCTCCTCGGCCGTGCCGGTCTCCACGATCTTGCCCGCGTACATCACGGCGACCCGGTCGGCCACGTTGGCGACGACGCCGAGGTCGTGGGTGATGTAGATGGTGGTGAAGGCGAAGTCCCGCTGCAGGGCCTTGATGAGGCCGAGGATCTGGGCTTGGATGGTCACGTCGAGGGCCGTGGTCGGTTCGTCGCAGATGAGGATGCGCGGCTGGCAGGCCACGGCCATGGCGATGACGACGCGCTGGCGCATGCCTCCCGAGAATTCGTGGGGATATTGCCCGGCCCTCCGCTGGGGATCGATGATGCCGACCCGGTCGAGCATCTCGACCGCGGCGAGGCTCGCCGCCTTTCCCGAGAGTCCGCGGTGAAGCTCGAGCACTTCCTCGATCTGCCTGCCGACCTTGAGGAGGGGATTCAGCGAGGTCATCGGGTCCTGGAAGACCATGGAGATCTTGCGCCCACGGATGGGCAGCCAGTCCTCCTCGGTCTTGCGGCCCGCGAGCTCAGCCCCCTCGAAGAGGATGGAGCCCGCGTCGACGCGGCCGTTCTGGTCGAGCATGCCGATGAAGCTCTTCACGAGAACCGACTTGCCCGAGCCCGACTCCCCGACGATGGCGAGGGTCTCGCCCTCGGCGAGGGAGAGGCTGGCTCCCCGGATCGCCGTGAGGTTCCGCCCGCGCAGCGAGAAGCGGATGACGAGGTCCCGGACCTCCAGGATGTTCGTTTCGTTTCCCATGTCCGGTCCTACACGTGGTTCCGCGGGTCCGACGCGTCCGAGAAGGAGTTGCCGAGCACGTAGAAGGAGATTGTGATGAGGGAGGTGATGACGGTCGGAAAGATGAGCTGATAGCGCAGCTCCGGCGACATCATGATCATGCGCCCCTCGTTGACGAGGTTGCCCAGGGAGGGGATCTGCACGGGGAGCCCGAGACCGATATAGGTGAGGAAGACCTCCCAGCCGATGGTGCCGGGTATCGAAAGGGCCGTCTGCAGCATGATCACCGACACGAGGTAGGGCAGGATGTTCCGGAGGACGATGCGCCGGGCCGGCGTCCCGAGGCAGCGGGAGGCCAGGTTGTACTCGCGGTCCCGGATGATCACGATTTGATTTCTCACGAAGCGGGCCAGACCCAGCCAGCCCACCGCGCACATGGCGAAGACCATGGTCTTGAAGCTCGGCCTCATGATGTAGGCCAGGAGCATGAGGAGGACGGTGGTCGGAATGTTGTCGAGGACGTTGTAGATCTCGGTCATCACTCGGTCGAGGCGGCGCACATAGCCCCAGACGGCTCCGAAGGCGATGCCGATGAGCATCTCGGCCAGGCCGACGGTCAGGCCGATGAGGAGGCTTGTCCTCGTGCCGCTCCAGATCCTCGACCAGAGGTCCTGGCCGATGGAGTTGGTGCCGAACCAGAATTGCGCCCCGGGCGTCACATTGCGGAACTGCATGCCCGTCGCGGGGTCCTGGAAGATGGTGGTCGGACTCCGTTGGCCGGGCACAAAGGGCTGGACGAAGGTGAAGAAGAGGAGGGCCCCGAGGAGGACCAGGAAGAACAGTGAGGTCTTTTTGGCCAGGAACATCTTCGTCGTGGATTTCCAGTAGGAGTAGTTGGAGTAGCCGCCGCGCTCGCCCTCGCCGGCGTCGTAGTCGGCGAATTCGAAGAGGGCGGCGTCGGCAGCGAGGGTCGCAGCCTGGTCCGGTGCCTTCATCTAGCGGGCTCCTTCGCTCTTCACGAGCTTGATGCGGGGGTCGAAGAGGGCCATGAGGAGATCCCCGAGGAAGAGGCCGATGATGCCCACCGAGGAGAAGATCAGGACCAGGGCCTGGACCATGGAGTTGTCCTGCCTCTGGATGACGTCGACGAGGAGCCCGCCCATGCCCGGGATCGAGTAGAGACTCTCGATGTAGATCGAGCCTCCGATCGTCGCGAGGATGGCGGCGGGAAGGTACTGGGCCAGGGGCACATAGGCGTTGCGCATGACGTGCTTCACCATGATCGCCCCGTTGGGCAGGCCCTTGGCCCGCGCGAGCTTTATGTAATCCTTGTTGAGTTCGTCGACCATGTAGCGCCTCATCCACATCGCGTAGAAGGCGATGCCGTTCAAGGACATCGAGATGCCGGGGAGGATCCAGGATACGGGTCGGTGCTTGTCGAAAAGGATGGGAAGGCCGAGGAGACTGGAGCCGTAGAGCTGGACGAAGAGAAGGTAGACCGCCAGGGGCACGGCGTGGACGAAGACGATGTAGAGGGTGCCGAGCTTGTCCGGGAAGAGGCCCTTGTTCTTGGCCATGCCCACTCCCATCGCTAGCCCGCTGATCATGGCGATGGCGACGGCGGTCAGGCCGAAACCCATCGAGTAGGGGATGCGGGGGGCGATGATCTTCGTGACCGCGACGTCGCGGCGATAGATGAAGGAGACGCCGAGGTCCCCCTTTGCGAGGCCCGCGTAGAATTTCCCCAGCTGGGCGTACCAGGGATCGAGGAGGCCCATCTTCTGCAGGCCCGCCTCGACCTCCCCCGGGCTCATCTTCTGGAAGCGGTCGCCGAAGTAGCCCTCGATGGGAAGGAGGCGCATGAGGAGAAAGACAAAGGACACAACTATGAATAAGGTGAGAAGCGACTGCAGGAGCCGCTTGAACGCGTACTTGATCATGGCTTCAGGCGGCCCTGCGGGCCTTCCTCCGGTGGCTCGGCGAAGGCCGTCCCGTCGGGTGACGGGACGGCCGATTGGTATCTTTTCTACTTGACCTTCGCGAGGGCGGCCGTGCGGTCCTTCTGCCACTGGGCCTCGAGCTTGGCGTACTCCTCGGCGTTGGGAGCCTTGGCCAGGACGGTCTGACCCTTGAACTTGAGTTCGGACATGCCGAAGGGGGCGAAGGGGGCGGCGAAGGGCTCGAGCTTCGAGGCCTCCCAGCCGCCGCCGCCGTTCTTGTAGGGGATGATCATCGCCTCGCCGATGAGGTAGGCCTCGGCCCTGGCGAAGAGGGCGTAGCGCTTGGCCATGTCCTTGGTCTCGGCGATCGCGGCCTGGATCAGGTCCTCGTAGACCGGCTTGTCCTTGGTGCCGTAGCCCGTCGCGAGCTCGGGCCAGTTGTAATTGGAGCCCTTGGCGAAGGGGTCGGTGTAGGTCTGGGGATCGGCGTAGTCGGGGCCCCAGTTGCACTCCTGAAGGGCGTAGTTGCCGGCGCGGCGCGTGGCGCCGAGGAAGCCCGTGGGCGGGAAGGCCTGGGGAAGCACGTCGACATAGTCCTTGCCGAGGAGGGCTTCGAGCTGCTGCTCGATGACCTGGGCCCGGTTGGTCCACTCGGTGGAGCCCGAGTTGTAGGGCATCAGGATCTTGACCGGGAAGGTGACCTTGCCGGCGAGCTCCTTCATGGCCTGGGCCTTCCACTTGAGGGCGGCGGCCTTGTCGAAGGAATCCTTCTTGGCGATGGCGGCCAACTCGCCCATGTCGACATAGTCCTTGCCGGCGGCGCTCACGAAGCCCCGGGGCGTGACCGTGTTCTGCATGCGGCGCTCGGGGGCGTAGGGCTCCTCGGTGAGGAGGGCCGCCTTGCGGTCGAGGGCGCTGAACAGGGACTTGCGGAAGGCCAGGTTGTTGACGGCCGCCTTCCAGTTGTCGGGCTCGAATTCAGGCTTGAACTTGGGATTGAAATTGAGCGCGTAGAAGTAGGTGTAGGTGTTCGTCTTCGCCGGATGGATCTGGGCCTTCTTGGCCGGGTCCTTCATCCAGGTGTCGAGGATGGAGGAGGGGATGGCGGCGTAGCCGATCTCACTGCGCAGGAAGAGCTCGGGACCGAGGGTCGCGGCCTCCTTGTTGTACTTGTAGATCAGGCGGGGAATGAGGACATTCGCGAGATCCCAGTACTTCGCGTTCTTGATCAGCTCGCGGGAGGACTGGGGCTCGTAGACCGACATCAGGTAGGGGCCGTTGTAGAGGATGGCCGTGTTGTCGGTGCCGAAGGAGGCGCCCTTGTCGGCGAGGAACTTGCCGTTCACCGGGAGGAAGGACACGTAGGTGAGCATGCTCAGGAAGTAGGGCACCCGGGCGGTGAGGGTGTACTCGAGCGTGAGCTTGTCCTTGGCCTTGACACCGACCTGGGCGAAATCGGTGATCTTCCCGTCATAGAAGTCCTGGGCGCCCTTGATGACGCTCGTGAGGACATCGGCGATCTGGGAGGCGTTGGCCTTGGTGGAGATGTAGAGGGCGGCGTCGACCCAGTCCTGGGCCGTGACGTCGGCGACTTCCTTGCCCTTAGAATCGACCCACTTGATCCCCGGCTTCAGGGTGAAGGTCCAGGTGAGCCCGTCGTCCGAGTTCTTCCAGGACGCGGCGAGGCAGGGCTTGAGAATGCCGAAACGGTCGTACTCCACGAGGGAGTCGATCATGTTGGCGGCCATCTCCTGGTCGGAGGTCGAGCCCGAGACCAGGTAGTTGAGGGTCGAGATCTCCCCCGAATACACGCCGACGTAGTCGGCGGACTTCTTGTCCGCTGCGGACGCGGAGAAGAGGACGAGACCGGCGACGAGGCCGGCGGCGAGAAGAGCGCGTGACTTCACCTTCAGTACCTCCCTCAAGGAATAGCCGGGCAGGGTCCTCCCCCCGGTGCAAAACTGAAATATTATTCCACCTCCGGCCCTCCACGTCAAACTCATATTTCACTCGACTGTTGCGGAGGGCTCCCGGGCAGGCTATTCTGGACCCGGATCCGAGGATCCGGGGAAATATGTCGAAACGACCCGCCTGGGCCGACGTTTCTGTCTCCGCCATAGGCGACAACCTGCGAGCGATCTCGGCCTTCATGGGAGGCCGGGCGGCGATCTGCGCGGTCGTCAAGGCGCAGGCCTACGGCCACGGGGCCCTGCCCGTGGCCAGGGCGGCCCTCGAAGCGGGGGCCTCCCTCCTCGCCGTCGCCCTCGCCGAGGAGGGCCGCGAGCTCCGCGAGGGCGGCATAAAGGCGCCCATCCTGGTCCTGGGGGCGCCGCAGCCCGAAGAAGCCTCCGACTTCCTCGAGTTCGACCTCGAGGCCTCGGTCTTCGAGGAGGCCGCCATCCGGGCCTTCGCCGCCTCTGCCGCGGCGGCCGGGCACAGGATCCGCCTCCATCTCAAGGTCGACACGGGCATGTCCCGCGTGGGCTGCCGCCCCGAGGCGGCCGCGAACCTCGCCGCCCTCATCGCGGGCCTGCCGGGCCTCGAGCTCGCCGGCGTCTACTCCCATTTCGCCGACGCCGATCGCCCCGGCTCCGCCTTCGCCCGTGAACAGCTGGCCGCCTTCACCGCCGCCCTGGAATCGATCAAGACGCGGGGCATCGCGGTGCCCCTCCGCCACATCGCCAACAGCGCCGGCGCCCTCCTCATTCCCGAATCCCGACTCGATCTCGTCAGGCTCGGCATCGCGATGTACGGCCTCAGACCCGACGCGGTCCTGGACTTCCCCCTCGCGGGCATCCGCCCCGCCCTGACCATCCGGGCCCGCGTCACACGCCTCGAGGAGATCGAGTGGGGCGGGACGGTGAGCTACGGCCGGACCTGGAAGGCCGGACGCAGGACGCGGGTCGCCACCCTCCCCCTCGGCTATGCCGACGGCTATCCCCGCGCGGCCTCGGGCCAGGCCTGGGCGGGCTATGAGTTTGACGGGAAGTGGATCCGCCTCCCGCAGATCGGCCGCGTGTGCATGGACATGTGCATGTTCGACGCCACCGGGGTTCCGGGCCTCCACCAGGGCTCGGAGCTGGTGGTGGCCGGACCCGGCGGCCCCTCCCTCGACGAGCTGGCCGCCCTGGCCGGCACCATCAACTACGAACTCGCCTGCCACTTCGGACTCAGGCTACCCCATCGCTTCAGCTGAGGAAGGCTCCCGATGACCCCCCGCTTCACCAAGTACCAGGCCCTCGGCAACGATTACCTGGTCCTCGACCGGGGCCCCGAGGAGGCCGAGCTCGCCCCCGAGACCATCAGGGCGATCTGCGACCGGAACCGCGGGCCCGGCTCGGACGGCATCCTGATCGGCGGCCGGGACGGCAGGGGAGCCCATCGCCTCCGAATCTTCAATCCCGACGGGAGCGAGGCGGAGAAGAGCGGCAACGGCATCAGGATCTACGCGCGCCACCTCTACGAGAGCCGGCCCGAGGCCGGCGCCGAGTTTCCCCTCGAGACCCTGGGGGGCCGGGTGCTGGTGTCCATCCTCCATCCCGACGGCAGCCTCGTCAGGGTCGACATGGGCGAACCGCACTTCGAACGGAGCGCCCTCGGCCTGGTTTCGGCCGGCCCCGGGCAGAGCGAGTCCATCATCGACGAGAAGGTGGAATTCGGGGGCAAGCGCTGCCGGATGACCTGCGTCTCCATGGGCAATCCCCACAGCGTCCTCCGCGGGCTTCCGGTCGACGCTTCCACGGCCCGGCGCATCGGTCCCCTCGTCGAGAACGCGTCCCGCTTCCCCCAGCGCACCAATGTGCAGTTCCTCGAGATCCTCTCCCGCGAGGAGATCCGCATCGAGATCTGGGAGCGCGGCGCGGGCTACACCCTCTCCTCGGGCAGCTCGAGCTGCGCGGCCGCGGCCGCCGCGAGGCGACTCGGGCTCGTGGGCGACAGCGTCAGGGTGAACATGCCGGGCGGCGCCCTCGACATCGAGCTCGGGAGCGGCAGGGCGCTGATGACCGGGCCGGTGGAAAAGGTCTACGAGGGCCGCTTCTCCCCCGAGTTCATCCGTCGCTGGAGCCTCGGATGTTGAGGGACACCCGCCTCCTCGTCGATCTGGACGCTATTTCGCACAACGCGCGCGAACTTGTCGCCTTCCTCGACGCCACTTCCCCGGAGTGGGCGACCCGCCCCCGGATCGCGGCCGTCCTCAAGGCCAACGCCTACGGACTCGGGGCCCGGCGCGTCGCCCCCGTCCTCGCGGCGGCGGGTATCGACCTCTTCGCCGTGGCCTGCCTCTCGGAAGCCCTCGAACTCAGGCGGGTCCTGCCCGCCGCCGCCCTCCTCGTCATGGGCCACACGCCGACGGAGCAGTTCCCCGAGCTCCTGCGCGCGGACATCAGGGCCACGATCTTCGACGAGGCCCAGGCCGCGGCCCTCTCGGCGGCCGCCCGGGCCCTCGGGAAGCGCGCGCGGATCCACGTCAAGATCGACAGCGGCATGAACCGCCTCGGTCTCAAGACCGGACCGGTGGCCCTCGAGACCCTTCTCGCGCTCGCGCACAACCCCGGCCTGGAGCCGGAGGGCATCTTCACCCATCTCGCCCTCGCCGACGAGGCCTCGGACCGTGCCCAGTTCGACCGCTTCATGGCTCTCGTCGAGGCGGCGGCCGCGAAGGGTCTCCGCTTCCGCTACCGCCACATCTGCGATTCCATCGGCCTGGCGCGCTACCCCGAGTTCCGCCTCGACCTCGTGCGTCCCGGAGCCATCCTCTGGGGCGTCGTGCCTCAGCGCTCCCCTCTCCTCGAAGGCGGCTACCCGGGCAAGGGCGGCTTCCTCCTTCCCTTCTCCTTCCGCTCGCGGATCTCGCGGCTCCGCCGTCTCGAGGAGGGTGAGGGCGTCGGCTACGACCACAGCTGGAAGGCTCCCGCGGGAGGGGCCCTCCTCGCCACCGTCCCCGCGGGCTACGCCGACGGCTATCCGCGGAGGCTTTCCAACGCGGGCGAGGTCCTGATCCGAGGACGGAGGGCCCCCGTGGTCGGCCTCGTCTGCATGGACCAACTCACGGTCGACGCGAGCTCCGTCCCCGAGGTCGCCGAGGGCGACGAGGTCCTCCTCTTCGGCGCGGGCGAGGGCGGGGGCATCGACTCGGGCATCCCCCTCCTCGAGACCTCGAAACGGGCCGCCACCAATCGCAACGATCTCATCGCCTCGATCTCGCGCCGCGTGCCCCGGGTCTACTGCCTCGGAGGCGAGGATGCCGGCCACGTCGACTACGTGCTCGGCGAGGAAACAACGGGAGGAACCGCTTGACCGGAACCGAGATCCTTGCCGCCGCCAGGGGCTACCTGCCCTGGCTCGTCGACATTCGACGCCGCATCCACGCGAATCCCGAGCTCGGCACCCACGAGCTCAAAACCGGCGATCTCATCGCCTCCGTCCTCGAGGGCCTCGGGCTCGCGAGCCGCCGCGTCGGCACCGCCGTCGTCGCCCGCCTGGTCGGAGGCAGACCGGGGCCCACGGTGGCCCTCCGCGCCGACATCGACGCCTTGCCGGTCGAGGAGAAGGGCGACCTTCCCTTCAAGTCCGCCAAGCCCGGGCTCATGCACGCCTGCGGCCACGACGCCCACACGACCATTGTCCTCGGCGCGGCGCGCTTCTTCGCCGAACGGCGCGACGAGCTCGCGGGCAGCCTCGTACTCCTCTTCCAGCCCGACGAGGAGGGAGAGGGCGGGGCCGAACCCCTCATAACCGCGGGCGCCCTCGAGGGGGTCGACGCCATCTTCGGGCTCCACGTCATGCCCTACCTCGACCCGGGCGAGATCGAGCTCAAGAAGGGGGCCCTGAACGGCTCGAGTTCCACTCTTTATATCACCGTCTGCGGCAAGGGAGCCCACGGGGCCTACCCCGACCTCGGGATCGATGCCATCCTCATCGCCTCCCACCTCGTGCAGGCCCTGAACCACCTCGTCTCGCGCTACGTCTCCCCCCTCGACGAGGCTGTAATCACTATCGGGACAATCAACGGGGGCCAGCGCTCCAACATCGTCGCCGAGGAGGTCAGGCTCGAGGCGACGATGCGCACGACCGACGACGCGGTGCGCGACCGACTCGTCGCGCGTGTCCAGGCCCTCGTGGAGGGCATCCCCGCCTCCTTCGGCGGCTCGGGCAGCCTCAAGGTCCGCCACGGCTACAAGGCCCTCGTCAACCACGACAGGGAGGTCGACATCCTCGCCAGGGTCGGCGGGGAGATGCTCGGACCTGCGGCGGTGCACTGGAAGGAGAAGCCCAGCCTCGGTGTCGAGGACTTCTCCTTCTATCTCAAAAAGGTGCCCGGGGCCTTCTGGCACCTCGGCTGCGGCCGGGGCCCCAAGGAAGAACGGGCGCCCCTTCACTCCGGGGACTTCCTCCTCGACGAGGACTGCCTCCCCGTCGGCGTCGCCATGCAGGCTGCCGCCGTCCTGCGTTTCTGCGAGGATTTCCGCCAAGGAGGCCGGGCATCATGATCAAGAAGCTCTACATCAGCGCCGACATCGAGGGCATCTGCGGCATCGCCGACTGGAAAGAGACCAACATCGGCGAGGCCCAGGGCGCCGCCTTCCGCGAGGAGATGACCCTCGAGGTCGCGGCGGCCTGCGAGGCGGCCGTGTCGGCCGGCGTCGAGGAGATCCTCGTCAAGGATGCCCACGGCTCGGGCCGCAGCATCGATCCCTCCAGACTTCCGGAGAACGTCCGCCTCATGCGCGCCTGGACCGGCGATCCCTGGTGCATGATGGCGGGCCTCGACTCGAGCTTCGGCGGCGCCCTCTACATCGGCTACCATTCGGGCGCGGGCAGCGACGGCAATCCCCTGGCCCACACCATGGACACGACCAATGTCCAGGTCCTCGTCAACGGGCGTAAGGCCAGCGAATTCCTTATCAACGCCTATCTCGCGGCCACGCTGGGCGTCCCCTCCCTCCTCGTCTCAGGCGACCGCCTGCTCTGCGAAGGCGCCCCCGGGATAGCTCCCGGCATACGCGCGGTCCCCGTGAGCGAGGGCCTCGGCAACGCCTCGATTTCCATCCACCCGGCCCTGGCGCGGAGGCGCATCGCCGAGGCGACGAAGGCCGCCCTCTCCTCGCCCCCGCCCCTCCTCGAGCTGCCACGCGAGTTCGCGGTCAGTGTCCTCTTCCGCGAGCACCACCGCGCCCACAAGGCCTCCTTCTTCCCAGGAGCCTCCAAGACCGGGCCCCAGGAGGTCGCCTTTTCATCCAAGGACTGGTTCGAAGTCGCGCGCTTCCTCTACTTCACGCTGTGAGCGCCGCGATGGAACGCCGCAAGCCCAGGGCCCTCAGGCCGGGCGACCGCATCGGGCTCCTCGCCCCCTCGGGCTCGGCCACCAGCCCCGGCCACGTGGACACGGCCCTGGCCGCCGTCAGGGAGCTCGGCTTCGAGGTCGTCGAGGGCAGGAGCTGCCGCGCCGTCCACGGTTACCTCGCCGGCGACGACGCTCTGCGCGCCGCGGAGCTCGAGGCCTTCTTCGCCGACCCCTCCATCGACGGCATCTTCTGCCTGAAGGGAGGCTACGGCACACCGCGGATTCTCGACCGCCTCGACTACGCCGCGATCGCCAGGAATCCCAAGGTCTTCCTCGGCTACAGCGACATCACGGGCGCCCATCTCGCCCTCGGCCGGGACTGCGGCCTGGTCACCTTCCACGGCCCCATGCCCCACTCGAAGGACCTGCCCGCCTGGGACGGGCCCAGCCGCGCCCGCCTCCTTTCCTGCCTCGGGCCCGAAGGAGGGAAGGGTGTCCTCGCCAATCCCTCCGGCCGCGCCCTCAGCTGCCTCGCTCCGGGTCGGGCCCGGGGCCGCCTCACGGGAGGCAACCTCTCCCTCCTCGCGGCGACCATCGGAACCCCCTGGGAGCTCGACGCTCGGGGCAAGATCCTCTTCATCGAGGACATCGGGGAGAGGCCCTACCGCATCGATCGGATGCTCACCCAGCTCAGGCTCGCGGGCAAGCTCGACGAGGCCGTCGGCTTCCTCATCGGCGACTGGACCGACTGCGAGCCCGAGGCGGGCAAGAAGTCCCTGAGCGTCGAAGATGTCATCGAGGAACTCCTCGTGGCCACCGGCAAGCCCGTCCTCGCCGGGCTGGCCGCCGGCCACGGCAAGCCCAACCTCACGCTCCCGCTCGAGATCGAAGTCGAGCTCGACGCCGCGGCCCTCAGCCTCGAGTTCCTCGAAGCCGCGACCTGCTGAGGCGGGCGACGGCCGGCACGGGCCCCCTTCTCAGCCGCCTCGCTTCCCCTCGAACCAGGACTCGGCCGCCTCGACATGGGCCCGGAAGGGCTGGAGGAAGGCGGGCCAGCGCAGGGTCAGGGCCTCGGGGTGGAACTGCACGGCGAGGACAAAGGCCTCGCCTTCCCCCTCGACCGCCTCGATGACACCGTCGGGGGCCCGGGCCACCGCGACGAGGCCGGAAGCCAGCTCCCTCACCGCCTGATGATGGAAGCTGTTGACGAGCAACGTCCCTCCCTCCGCGGGCAGGTGAAGGCGTCGTGCGGTCGCGAGAAGGGCGATGGAATGGCGGAGCTCGTCCATGGCCTGGAGTTCGGGCGGGCTGTGATCGAGGGCGCCGGGAACCTGCGAAGCCAGGTCCTGGTGAAGGGTCCCTCCGAGGGCGACATTGAGCACCTGCAGCCCGCGGCAGATCCCGAAGACGGGCAGACCCCGGCCCAGGGCCTCGCGCACGAGGGCGAGCTCGAATTCATCGCGCTCCGAGCCGATGGGACCGAGCCCCCGCCGCGGTTCGTCGCCGTAGAGGAAGGGGGAGAGATCGGAGCCCCCCGACAGGAGCAGTCCGTCGATCGCGTCCAGGTAGGCAGCGGCCTCTCCTGCCTCCGTCCTGACCGGGAGGACGAGGGGAATCCCTCCCGCCTGCGCGACGGAGCGGACGTAATTGACGTTGAGACTCGCGTAGCGGCCCTTGGCCTTGCTGGAGTCGACGAAGGAGGTGATGCCGATGCGCGCTTTCATAGGATGCCGATTCTATGCGCGACGGTTGCCCGCGTAAAGGCTGAGGCGCGAACCGCTGGACTATCGCGGGCCGCCCCTCCCGGCTACAATTCCCGCGAGTCCGCAATGCCTTCGATCCGGAGATGATCCTCATGAACGCCCGCGCCCTCCATGACAGCCTCCTCGTCGTCGACGGTCACGCCGACACCGTCCTCGATCTAGTAGGCCTCTCCTACGCCCATCCCGAGGACGGGCCGCGCGACTTCTTCGAGCGCGGGGTCCACGGCCACATCGACCTTCCCCGTCTCATCGAGGGCGGCGTGGGCTGCCAGGTCTTCGCCCTTTTCACCGACGACAAGCTCGTCGCGGAGGCCCGCGCCCACACCTGGCGCCTCCTCGAAAAGATGGAGGAGGTCTTCGCCGCGGGCAGGGGGATCGTCCTCGCCCGTACCGCGGCCGAGATCCGCGCCGCCCGCGCCGCCGGCCAGGTCGCAGGCATGCTGTCGATAGAAGGCGGCGAAGCTCTCGGCGAGGATGCGGGACGGGGCCTCGACGAGCTCCGTGCCTTCCATGAGCGCGGCGTCCGCCTTCTCGGGCTCACCTGGAACAGGCGCAACGCCCTCGGGCGCGGGGCGGGAACCGGCACGGCGGCCGACGGGAGGGGCGGCCTCACGGACTTCGGGCGTTCCGTCGTCCGCGAGATGGAGGCCCTCGGCATGATCGTCGACGCCTCCCACCTTTCCGACGAAGCCCTCGACGATCTCCTCGCCGTCGCGACCCGCCCCGTCGTCGCCTCGCATTCCGACAGCCGGGCCCTCGTGCCCCACAGGCGCAATCTCGGCGACGAGCAGGCGGCGCGGATCGCAAAGACAGGCGGCCTCGTCGGTGTCACCTTCGCCGGCATCTTCGTGGATCCCGATCCCGCCAAGGTGACGAAGGAGCGGGTCCTCGAGCACCTCGAGCGCCTCCTCGACGCGGTGGGTCCCGACCACCTCGGCATCGGTTCCGACTTCGACGGCTTCACCGACAAGTTCGGCATCGCCTTCGGCTCGGCGGGCGAGCTGCCCTGGCTCACCGAGGCCCTCCTCGCCCATGGACACGCGCCCGTCGATATCGCCAAGATCATGGGCGGCAATTGGCTGCGCGTCATCGAGGAGGTCTGCGGATGAGCCAGGAACGCATGTCGGGTCGGTCGTCGATGGAGGGCGAGCGCGAGCGGGCCCTCGAGATCCTCACCAAGGCCTTCGCCTCCGACCGGATCTCGATGGACGAATACGAGCGCCGGGCCACCGAGATCCAGCGCGCCCCCGATCCCGCCAAGATCGCCCTCGTCGTGTCCGACCTGCCCCAGGACAGGCCGGCAGGTTCCCCGCCCCCGCGACCGGCCCCCGAGGCCCCGCCCGCCCCCCAGGGCGAGTTCCACGCCTTCGGCGGCCGCCTCCGCTTCAGCGGCAGCCCGGGAGCCCAGAGCGTCGCCTGCATCATGGGCGACCGCCGCCTCCAGGGCGACTGGCTCAACGGCGACCGTGTCGAGGCCTTCACGATGATGGGCAGCACCACCATCGACCTCCGCGACGTAGCCCTGCCCCCCGATCGGCTCCGCATCGAAGCCTTCGTCCTCATGGGCGAGACCCGCGTCATCGTGCCGCGCGGGCTGGCGGTGCGGATGAACGTCTTTCCCTTCATGGGCGAGGCCCACGCCAAGCGCGAGGTCAACCAGCGCGTCCAGCCCGGCGAGCCCCACGTGGTCATCGAAGGCTTCGTGATGATGGGCAGCCTCGTGGTCGTCGTCCAGGACTGAGACGCGGGGCGGGCCTTCCATCCCTCGAGGGAGCCGCGCGGGGCTCAGGGCCTCTTTGTCGCGGGCTTCACCGCCTTCGCGACAGGCCACACCACAGCCCAGGAAGGGCCGCCCTCGGGCAGAATGCCCGGATCATGGAAGGTGAAGACCCCGCCGACTCTCAGGGATCGCATTCTCGCCGTCCTCAGCAGGAAGGCGGCGTTGCGCTTCGGGTCGCCGGTGGAACCGGAGGGCAGCCCCCTCAGCACGTTCGCGACATAGTAGGCCTCGTCTCCCGGAAGGAGGAGTCGGGCGCCGCCTCTCGAAATCCAGACCACCGACGAGCCCGCCGTATGTCCCCCCACGTATTCGGCCGAGAGGCGCCGGGACACCTGGATCGAACCCGAAAAGACCCGCAGCCTCCGATTGCCTCGCAGGAAGGCGCCCAGGTCCGGCGCCAGCTCGTCGTTCTCCGCCCGCGCCAAGGCTTCTCTCTGGATCCAGACCCTGGCCCGCGGGAAGGAGGACAAGAGGCCGATATGGTCGAAGTGGGCATGGGTGATGACGACATCGTCGATCTCGGAGGGCGAAAAGCCCGCCTTTTTGAGGAGGGCGAGGGGATCCGCCGTCCATATCCCGTACTCTTCGGCCTTGGCCGGGTCGTCGAAGCCGCAATCGATCAGGATCAGCCGCCCCTCCTCCTCCCAGAGGTAGAAGAGCCAATGGAAGGGCAGCTCCACGTCCCCGGAGGCTCCGGCGAAGATCGCGCTCTCCGAATTGGTGGAAATGCCGTAGCGAAAAGCGAAGAGCCGCCCCGAAGGACGGCTCTCGGCGCAGGAGAAAGCCAGGACGAGCAGGAGGGCCGCGAGCAGGGCCGGAGCGAGGCGTCTCACGCCGCCTCCTTCCTCCTCGACAGCAGCACGATCGCGAAGAAGAGGAGGCCCAGAGCATAGGCCAGGGTACCCACCTCGAAGGAGCGGTGGAAGCCGTCGGTGACGTTGATGAGGATCGAGAGGAGGGAACCGAGGGTCGAGAAGGCTCCGTTCACCCCGAACATCAGGGCCGAGTAGTCGGCCGAGACCTTGCTCTTGATCGCCCCCATCACCATCGGGAAGGGGATCCCCATGAGGAAGGAGACGGGGAAGATCATGGCGAGGGTCATGATGGCCTTGGCGTTCTGGCCCAGGGCGGAGAAGGCGTGGAAGAGGTTGCCCAGCTGCAGCATGTAGGCGACGAGGAGGACGGGTATGAGGGCGGCGGCGACGAAGACGAGCCAGCGCGGGAACCAGCGGCTGGCCAGGCTTCCCAGGCCGCTCGAGACTAGCATGCCTCCGAGCACGACTATGAGGGTCAGCGTCGGATCCCCGAGGAAGAGCTGGAAGCGCTGGATGAAGACGATCTCGACGAGCATATAGCCGAAGCCGGAGAGGGCCACGGAGAGGACCCCCGGGGCGAGGACGCTGAAGCCCTGGCCGATGGAGCGGAGGAGGAGGATCGCGAGGGGCACGAAGAGGAAGAGGCTGAGATAGAGGATGGGAGAGAGGATCTCCTTCACCTCCCGCTTCTCCGCGTAGACATTGTAGGGGAAGGGCATGTCGTCGGTGACGGGGCGGAGGTCGATCTGGAGGGGATAGCCTGCCCCCTCGAGGAGTTTGCGGAGGCGGTAGGCCTGGGCTTCGGAGAAGCTCTCGGGCTTCGCGTTGTATCCCGAGGACCCGTTGTAGGTGTAGAGACCGAGGACGAAATCCTGGTCGCGGACGTCGCTGAGCTTCGACAGGATGCGGTCGCGGAATTCCAGGAGGGGTACTGTGGTCGGAAAGTACTCCATGGAGTACTTGTCCTTCCCGCGCATGAAGGTCTCGATTTCGGTCCCGAGGGTCTTGTAGGGGCTGTAGACCAGGCTGACTCCGGTGTAATTGCCGGTGTCCTTCACCTTCTGGATGAAGGCGTCCATCTGGGCGATCTCGGCCTCGGTGAAGGCCGTGCGCTTCACGCTCACGGTGCGGAAGGCCGAACCGCCGAAAAAGGCCCAGCGGAAGACGTGGATGTTCTTTTCCGGCTCGGCGACGCCGATGCCGCGCAACGCGGTCTTGAGGGTGTTGATGAACTTCAGGAAGGCCAGCTCGCTCCTCGGTCCGATCAGGATCTCCTCGTAGTCGATGAGTCCGTTCTCGGCGAGACTGTTGAGAAGCAGGGTCGTGCCCTCGACCGTATGGAAATTCTCCGGAGCCAGGCTCGAGACCGCGCCGTGGCCGGCGTGGATATTCATCAGCGTTATCATGTTCCACTTCTCGCGGCTGGTCTCCAGCCACGAGCGGGCCTCGCCGAAGCTGGCGGCGACATCCTTGTAGGGATCGGCGGCGGCCACCTGGTAGGTCCCGCCGTCGGTCATCGTCCTCCAGATGATGGGGTTGAGCTCGACCCCGGTCACCGTCGTCCCTGGCATGCGCTTCACCGACTTGGCGATGCCGTCGGCCGAGAGCCCCACGATGAAGACCTTGCCGGCGCCGAGATGGGGCACCCGCGGATCCTTCGAGTTGCCGTTGTAGGGGTCGATGTTGTCGAGGTAGACGCCGTTCTGCGCCATGCCGATCGAGAAGGTGTTGCTCGTGTACTCGATGCGCCCGATGGTCGAATCCTCGGAGAGGATGATGCGGGGGTTCTCGTTGAAGAACTTGAAGCGGGTCGAGAAGGAACCGTGGCGCGGAAGATCGATGCCGAGGTCGATGAAGGGGAAGTGCCCCAGGTCGCCGAGGAGGAGCTTCGCCCGCTCCCGCGCGTAGCGCTCCCTGGTGAGCACGTACGAGTCTCCCTCGAGGGTGTAGGCCGACTTCAGGAACCGGAGGTCGTAGTTCTCCGCGAAGCGGTAATCGTAGCGCCGCCGGACGGCGGGCAGGATCTCCTGCTCGTAGAGCTGGGCCGGGATCGAGCGGAGGTCGGCCGGCATGGTACGCCCTCCCGGCGCGGTCAGGAAGGGGATCCCGAAGCGGGGCTCGAACCCGAGCACCTGCATGAAGGCCGAAAGCCGCGCGTAGTCGTAGGCATCCCCCGAAAAGACGTAGTTGCCCGCCTGCGAGCCGGCGACGGGGGAAGCCTTCTTGTAGACCCGGTCCAGGAAGATCCGGACATAATTGATGTCATAATTAGTCTTGTCGGCGGGGGGCATCTCCGCGAGGATCTTCACCTCGAAGACCGACCGTTCCCAGCGTTCTGGAAAGCCCAGGTTCCTCGCGAGAAAGCCGTTCAGCGAGAGGGCCGCCGCGAGGATCGCGATCACCAGGGCCAGCTTCACCAGGAGATGCCTGGCCCTGAAGGCGAGGAGGAGGGCCAGGACGACGGGAATCCAGAGAAGAGCGAACAGGCTCATCTCGCTCTTGAAGGCCGGCAGGAGCAGGATGGGAAGGATGATGCCGAGGCCGGCCCCGGCGAGATCGAAGAAGTACAGGAGATTCGTGTCGCCGGCCGCGAAAAGGGTCGACACGACCAGCGAGGCGAAGATGAAGGGAAGTATGAGGAAGAGGGGCTGGCCCCAGTCCGCGATGTTGAGGATGTTCACGTAGCCGAGGACGATCGAGAAGGCGAGCAGGGCCGCTCCGGCGACGAGGACGGGGAGGCGCGGCAGGCCGCCGAGGGCGAAGGCGAGAAAGCCTCCCATCGCGATCCCGAGGAGGGCCACCGATATCACCGAGGTGGCCTTGATGTAGTCGGTCACGTAGAGCAGGAGGTGGAAGTTGATCACTTCCAACGACATGACCAGGGCCGAGGTGAGGAACATGACCAGGGCCGAGACGAGGGCGTCGGGGAGGACGAGCCAGGGGCGGATCAGGAAGCGATTCGCCCTGGAAAGCGCGGCGCCGATGACGGCGATGGGGAGGAGAGGGCTGGCCTCGTCGGGGGTCTTGGTGGAGGACAAGGGAGGAACTCCTTGGTCAATTAGGACGGAATTTCGAAAGGGTACTATGGGGCATGGCCGACCCGATGTCAAACGAAACCGGGACTGGAGTGGCGGGGGGGGGGGGGGCCGGGGCCGCGCGGCCGGCGCGCGGGGCGGGGGGGGGGGGGGGCGGGGGCCGCGGGCCGCCCCCCCGGGCGGGGGTTTTTTTTTGTGGGGGGGCCCCGCGCCCCCCCACGGCCGGAGGTCACCATGAGCATGGTTCGCGTCAACGGCATCGACCTTTTCTACAAGGACGTGGGCGATGGGGCCCCGCTCCTGCTCATTCACGGCAACGGCTGCCAGTCGAGCATCTGGGACCCGGTCATTCCCGCGCTTGCCGAGAAGTTCAGAGTCGTCGCCCCCGACCGGCGCGGTTACGGCCACTCCTGGGTGCCAAACGTCTCACCGACGGCCTATTTCTCCCTGAACGCGGACGACGCCGCCGCCCTGCTCAACGCGCTCGGAGGAAAGCCGGCGACGGTCGTCGGCTGGAGCGGAGGGGGGCTCGTCGCGCTTCACCTGGCGGTGCGCCACCCCGAGCTGGTCACGAGCCTGGTGCTCGTCGAGCCGCCGCTGCAC
>Ga0334722_10002628_pt1 | contig 20051 bp, 18 predicted proteins | sample C3_bottom_MG_FD_207210 | JGI IMG/M metagenome (GOLD analysis project Ga0334722, IMG submission 207210) | Sediment microbial communities from Yellowstone Lake, YNP, Wyoming, USA - C3_bottom | ecosystem: Environmental > Aquatic > Freshwater > Lake > Sediment | place: USA: Wyoming | collected...
CCACTTCGATATTGTCCACCGAGTTCACATCGACGAGCCCGACCTCTGTCCCGGATCGATCGGTGGCCGTGCGTGCGTTATTGAGGCGTTCGCCGTCAACCAGCACGAGCAGCCTGGTCGAATCCAGGCCTCGCATCCTGGGCCGCACGCCAACCGGACCGCTGCCGACCGCTGTCACACCCGCCGCCAGCATCAACGCATCCCCGGTCGAGACGGGTGCGGTCGATTCGATGGCACCCCTTGTGACCGTGTCGGTCCGGAGCGGCACCTGCTCGCGATCGCGCTCGTTGCGCATCGCGGTCACCGTCACGCCAACCTGGACTGGACCAGGCACGAGTGCGGCCGCAACCTCCTGAACCGCGGAGCCGTCGACCACCTCGATCGTCCTCGTATCTGGCGAGAACCCTTCGCGCTCGACGACAACCAGATACGTGCCCGCCGCGAGCTTGCTCACCCGAAACTCGCCTTTGACGTCCGACTTGGTCACGGTCTCCTGATTGGTGGCGAGGTTGCGCACGGTGATGCGCGCCGCTTGGAGCACGCCTCCCGACACATCCTTCGCCGTTCCGACGATATCGCCGGCCCACGCACATGGCGCGATCGCCAGCAGTACTGCCACACCCCACACAACCCTCTGTCGTCTCAACATGATCACATCCGTAAGTAAACGACCAGCACCAGTGGCGCCGATCGGAGGTTATTCAACACATAACAACTTGCCGCCGTCGTTTTCCTGCAAGCCGACCGGACTTCATGCCGGGCTGGAGCCCGGCGATCCCAGGCTCGAACGAACTCCCCACGCCGACCGGACTTCAGACCGGGCTGGAGCCCGGCGATCCCAGGCTCGCGGCGACTACCAAACTTCGCATCCCGAATCGTCAACCCCAACTTCCGGCGCTATCACGCCAGCTGCAGGCGCCGACGCAGGTCTCAAGACCGCGTGACACCCCTGGGATCGCCGGGCTCCAGCCCGGCCCGTGCGCAAGCAACGCAAAGCGGTCGGGAAGCTATCCTCGAGTTAGTTTGAGAATCGAAAAACTGCGGGGAGACTAACGGAGTGGAGGCGGACGGGGAGAGAACGCGAACGCGTAGCCGGAAGCCGGCAAACCGGCGATGCGGCGCGGCCAGTCTTCATGCCAGGCGGCAGCCGACCAGAGCGCCATCAGCGCCCCGAGCAAGCCGAAGAAGAACAGCCCGAGAACCGTCGCCACCGGCGCAGTCATCTGCGCCAGCAGTGAAACCGCTTCGGGGATGCCAGCCGGTACAGCGATTGGCTCACCACCCCACGCGACGTGGCAGTGGATCACCACGACGAGCAGCCACAAGACGATGGCGCGCTTGCCCCAGAAGATCGACAGGCCGCGCCGCTGGAGCGCCCGGAAACCCACCAGCACCATCGCGGCGACGACCCAGCGAATCGCCGTTTGCGGCTCGAGCGCCCTGCCGCCGGCGAGAGTCATCCACAGCAGCCACGCATGGAACCCCACCAGGAGGGTCAGTGCGAGCCGGAACGCGGCCCGCATGGCCATCCCCGCCAGATCTCCCGATCTGGTTGTGGTTCGGCGAAGGCGGCTGGAACGAGTCATCATCTCTAGTTCGACGTTACGCCAGACGGACGTGCTTGCGCAACCCCCGGGAGCCGGGTTTCCGGCATTTCGGGGTGGTGCGTTCAGAAATTGAGCATGATCCATGCCGACTCGCCTAGGCATGAAGCCCCCAGATAATGTGACCGGGTCACTTTTTACGTTTTTGGTAAAAAGTGACCCGGTCACATTTCCTGGGAAGTCTGCTCGCCAGCGTTTCGGTGTACAAGTGATGATCGCCGCTTTAACGTGGAGGCTCGATGGACGCGACCGTTCCCGTGGAATCCCGACTGCCAGATGTCGGCGTCAGCATTTTCGCTGTGATGTCGCGCCTGGCGAACGAGCACGGGGCCACGAATCTGTCACAGGGCTTTCCCGATTTCGACTGCGACCCTGATCTGATCGCCACGGTCCACCGGCACATGCTGGCCGGCCACAACCAGTACGCGCCGATGCCTGGCGTCCTGGCGCTCCGCGAAGCACTTGCCGCGAAGATCGAGCGTGCGTACGGCGCCCACTACGACCCGGTCACCGAAATTACCGTCACATCCGGGGCGACCGAAGCGCTGTTCGACGTCGTCTCCGCGTGCGTCAGGCCCGGTGATGAGGTGGTGCTGTTCGAACCGTGCTACGACGCCTACGTGCCGGTGGTTCGACTCAACGGCGGCACGCCTCGCTTCGTCACGCTGCGCGCGCCCGACTACCGCATCGACTGGTCTGAGGTAAGACGGGCACTCTCGCCTCGCACGCGCCTGCTCATCATCAACTCTCCGCACAATCCAACCGGCTCCGTGCTCGACGGAGACGATCTTCGCCAGCTGGCCGAAACGGTTGATGGCACGCCGGTGATCGTGCTGAGCGACGAAGTCTACGAACACATCATCTTCGACGGTCGTGTCCATCAGAGCGTGGCCCGCCACCCCGCGCTGCGAGGACGAAGCTGCGTCGTCAGTTCGTTCGGCAAGAGCTATCACACGACGGGGTGGAAGGTGGGGTACGTGGCGGCGCCCCAGGCGCTCACCGCGGAAATTCAGCGCGTGCACCAGTTCGTGACGTTTGCCACCAATACGCCTGCCCAGATGGCGTACGCCGAGTTCACGCGGCGGCGCACGGAGTACGGCGATCTGGCGACGTTCTACCAGGCCAAGCGGGATCGGTTCCTGCAGCTGCTGGAGGGATCGAGGTTCCGGCCGGTGCCGTGCTGCGGCACGTACTTTCAGATCCTCGACTACTCGGCCATCAGTGATGAGCCGGATCAGGCCTTCGCCATCAGACTGCTGAAGGAACACGGCGTGGCATCGATTCCCACGTCCGCGTTTCTCTACAACAGCGAAGCGCCGCGCGTGCTCAGATTCTGCTTCGCGAAGAAGGACGAGACGCTGACCGGCGCCGCGGAGCGGCTGCGGAAGGTCTGATGCGTCTTCAGGGAGCGTGACATGTCTACACAGCCGGTCGTGATCGGCGTCGCGGGCGGATCGGGTTCGGGCAAGACCACGGTTGTGAGCCGGATCATCGAGAGCCTGGGCAAAGACGAGGTCACGTTTCTCCAGCACGATCGCTACTATCGTCCTCGCAACGATCTGCGGCTCGAAGAGCGTGCGGCGCTCAACTACGATCATCCGGATTCGCTGGATACCGATCTGATGGTGCGCCACCTCACCGAGCTTCGACAGGGCCGTTCTGTCGAAGTGCCGACCTATGACTTCGCGCGCTATACCCGCCTGGCGGCCACCGAAACGGCGCACCCCTGCCGGACGATCATCGTCGAGGGCATCTTGATCTTCGTCGATCCGGCGCTGCGGGCGCTGATGGACGTGAAGGTCTTCGTCCACGCCGACGACGACATCCGGTTTATCCGGAGGCTCACGCGGGATGTGGCGGAACGCGGTCGAACGATGGAATCGGTCGTCGAGCAGTATCAGTCGACCGTCAAGCCGATGCACCTGGAATTCGTGGAGCCGAGCAAGCGGTACGCCGACGTGATCGTGCCCCAGGGCGGCCACAACACGGTGGCGATTAACATGCTGCTGACGCTCATCCGCAGCCTGGCGGGACGGTAAGTCGGCGACCGCGATTCAGAATAACGAATTGACGAGCGAGCGCAACAGCTCCTGAGCCGGACTCCGCAGTCCGGGAAACCTCCTCGCTCTGCGTCGGATTCCGGATCTCCGCTCCGGCTGGCGCTATTCGCGTTTGATCGACCGCTACGCGCTGCGCCGGGGAATCCTCCGCGCGCTCGCCCGCCTCCGCTCGCCAATCACTTGAGCGAGCTCCGGCGAGGCCACGCAGAAGCTGCGCACCGGAATCTGGGCGCAGCGAAGGCGGGTCGGTTTCCGGCATCGAGCGCGGACTGCTCCGTACGGCTCTTTCGCCGTTGCGTCCGCTCCTCCGAGAACTCAGAATCGCGGACTCCTATCTAGCTGGCGCCGTTCAGAGTCGCACGATCAGCCCGTCGTAGGCCGACTCGCAGTCGAGACTGCCGACGCGGCGGAGCATGTCTTCGCCCATGTGCGTGATCAACATGCGGCGGCACGTGAATTCGGCGCGGTGCTGCTGGATAGTCTGATAAGTCAAGTGGCCTGGTGGCGCCCAGTCGTAGCCAAAGCACTCACACAGGAACAGGTCCGCATCGCGCGAGAGATCCGGGAGCGTCGGCGCCCACTCCGTATCGCCGGAAAAGGCGAGCACGCGGCCACCGAATTCGACCCGCAGTCCAAAGCACTGCATGCTCGGGGAATGGCGCACGAGGCTGGGCGTGACCTGGCATGTACCGAAATCGAGGCGCTTGCCAGCTTCCCACTCCACGAACTTCAGCCCGAACTTGAACGGCAACGGCCCCGTGCCGGGAAACAACACGGCGTGCGCGAGCTGGATTTGCCCTTCGAGGCCAGGCGGTCCGGCGATGCAGAGATCCTTCTTGCGCCCCGATGCGAAGTGCGCGTCCATGAGCAGGTACGCCACGCCTCCAAAGTGATCGCCGTGCAGATGCGTGAGCACGATCGTGTCCACCATGTCTGGCTCGATCTGCTGGGCGCGGAGCAACGCGAGCGTCGACGGGCCGCAATCCACCAGAACGCCGGCATCAGGCGTCTTCACGAGCGTCGCCGTGTGGAGGCGGCCGCCACTGCCAAACGCATCACCGGTTCCAAGAAAACGTGCTTCGACCGTACTCACGACATCCCTCCAGCCTGGCTGACGAGCCGCTCCACGGTGCCGACCGCCACGGTCACCGCATTGGCTTCGCCCATTTCGAGACCGTGCCTGGTCACCTCTTCGCTCAGCGAGCGGTTGACCACCACGCCGGCGACACAACCGCCGCGCAAGCCCATGGCGGCGCAGAGCGTCAAAACCGTCGACGATTCCATCTCGTAGTTGAGGACGTGCAGCTTGCGCCACTCCTCGGTGATGCCCTGAAACCGCCTCGGGACGTATCCTGAAAAGGAGTCGTACCGCTCCTGTCCCGGGTAGAACGTATCGCAGGAGGCGCTGACGCCGACACGATACGGCACAGCAAGCGCTCGGGCGGCCCGCACGGCGGCCTCGACGACTTCGTGATCGGCCACCGCAGGATATTCGATCGGCGCATAGTGCGTCGAGGCCCCATCGAGCCTCACGGCGCCTGTGGTCACGATCACCGTGCCAACCTCAACATCGGGCTGGATGGCCCCTGTCGTGCCGACTCGAAGAAACGTGCGAATGCCGAGTTGAGCCAGTTCGTCGATCGCAATCGACGCGGACGGCCCGCCGATTCCCGTGGACGTGACCAGCACAGGTGTCGTACCGAGGTAGGCCATCCACGTTCGGTACTCGCGCTTGAAGGCAAGTTCACGGCCGCCAACGAACGGCGCGGTCGTCGCAATCGCTTCGACGCGGCCCGGGTCGCCGGGTATGAGGGCGATGGTCGCGCCCTCGATGTCGTCCGAGTTGATGTTCAGGTGATACACGGTCCGGAGCGGCATCTCATCCTCCCGAGGGCCATCGATCGAGGTCGCTCTGCAGCGCGGAATGGAGCCGCCTCAGATAATCGTCGCGCGAGATCTCGACGGCGCCCATCGTGGCCAGAAACGGCGTCAGCCACTGGATGTCGAGCAGCCCGTATCCGCCAGTCTTCAAGATACCGCACAACCGCCACAATGCGACCTTCGACGCGTCGGTCACCCGATGGAACATCGATTCGCCGAAGAACGCGCCCCGCAGACTGACGCCATAGAGCCCGCCGGCAAGTTCGCCATAGCGCCAGACCTCAACCGAATGTGCCAGGTTCAGGTCGTGCAACGCGCAGTAGCTCTCGACGATTTCGCCGTTGATCCAGGTCCCCTCGTCGCGGTCCGCCGCACACGCCAGCATCACGTCTCTGAAGACGCGGTCCACCGTGACCTCGAAGCGCCCCGATCGGACCACTCTCAGGAGCCGCCGGGACGGATGATAGGTGTCCAGCGGCAGGACGCCGCGCGGATCAGGCGAGTACCACCGGATCTCTCCCGAATCCTGTGCCATCGGAAAGTAGCCGGCCTCGTAGGCGGCAACCAGCAACGACGCCTGCAGCATCTCAGTGCTGACTCTGTGGCCTGCGAGCTGCCGCTGTCAAGCGCCGGGTCTGACCAGCCTCCGCCAAGGCTACGGCGGTCCGCCGAAGCGTTGCGCGAAGGCGGAAGACCCGGCCTACAAAGAGCGGCTCGGTTCGAGGGGCCGCTTCGCAAACTGACCCACCACCCTCTCCAACAATCCCGACGCCCGGTAGCGGGAGTCGCGCTACACTCACTCGATGGCCTGTTTACTGCAAAGGATGAGCATTCATGGTGACCGCTAGAACTCGAACTCACGTCGTGACCGTTGGCCTGTTCGCGATCGCGTTGATCGCGGGAGTGCCAGGATGCGGCGGCGGAGCAGGCTCGACGTCGGTGGACGCGCCGCCCGCCACCAAGCAGGCGCCAGCACCAAAGCCCGTCATCGCCCACGACCGCGCCCTCACCGACTCGGCTCGCGTCCTGGCCGGGATGGATCCGGAAGACACCCAGCGCTTCGCGCCAGTGCTGAGCCGGGCCAGCTGGGCAGTCCACAAGAGAGATTTCGACACGAATTGGGCGCAAATCGAGCAGCAGCGATTCACACTGATGCGTGAGTGGCGCGACAAGCAATTCAAGCCGCTCGCCGATGCGTGCGACACGCTGTTCTACCCGTTCGGGGGGCCCGACTTCCTCAACGCGTATCTCATCTACCCCTCGTGCAAGACGTACCTGCTGTTTGGCCTCGAGTCGGTCGGGACGATCCCCGCCATTGAGAAGATGAAGCAGGACAAGATTGACGCCGGGCTGGCGCAGTTGTTCGAGGCGTTGTCCGATATCTTCAAGCGCGACTACTTCATCACCAAGACGATGGAATCGGAATTACGCACCCAGGAGGTGGACGGCACCCTGCCGGTCATCCTGACGTTTCTTGCGCGGCTCGACGCGAAAGTGGTGAGCATCGAGCACGACGGACCCTGGAATCCGCCCGCCGAAGCCGGCCAGAACGCCCCGCCTGCGAAGGCGGGCGCCGCCGCAGGACCCCGCAGCAACAAGCTCCCATCAGTGACGGTGTCGTTTGTCGGCCCGAATTCGGATCGCATCCAGCGTGTCGTCTACATCCGCGTCGACATGATGAATCCCGAATACTCGAAGAAGACCCAGTTGCTGAACTATCTGAAGGGCCTGGGGCCGGTGACCACGTTCGTGAAATCGGCGTCATACCTGATGCACGACGACCGCTTCTCGATGGTGAGAGACATGGTGCTGGAGCAGTCGTCATCCCTGTTGCAGGACGACACGGGCGTGCCGTACAGGTTCTTCGACAAGGCCAGGTGGACGCTGACGTTCTACGGAAAGTATTCGCGGCCGATCAGCGACTTCAAGTACGGATTCCAGAAAGACCTGGATGCGGTCTACCAGCAGCCGGGCGTGGCGCGCGAGTTGCCGTTCTCGTTCGGCTACCACTGGCGCGAGGGCACGTCGAGCGTGATGCTCGCCGTCAGGAAGGCACAATCTCAGTAGCGATCTCCGAAAGCGCCCCCCACGTCTCCGGGTCCTGGGCCGCCAGGGTCCGGAGATACAGGCGCACCGAGCTGGGCGGGAATGCTGTCGCCAGCTCCTGGGCGGCCTCGCGCAGCGCTGCGGGTTCGGGCGTGGCCAGAGGCGCGTCGGCAATCATTCCATTCTCGTGACTGATACCGAGCCGTGTGAGGAACGCCTCGAGCATCGGCCGCTGGCTGCCCAGATGGTAGACCACCAGGGCCCGGCTGGCCACGCTCTCCGAGACCGTGTGCAGGCTGGCCAATTGGCGGACGCGCCGTTCGACAGGCTGGCCCAAGACGCTCTGGGGCCGGAATCTCATCTGGCGTGCAATCAACTGCACGGCTTCCAACTGCTGGGGCATCGAATCATCGTCCGCCCACAATGCGGCCGAGAGCGCCAGCCGTTGATCGATCGCCAGATCACGCCAGAGTCGCGCAGGTCCGAGCCTCGCCGCCTCGTTGCTCACGTATCCCTCCCGGAATCAGGTCGTGCCCGTCCGGGCACCGACTCCCCATTCTATCCCGACCGGCCGCGACAACCACGTTGCTTACCGGCGCACAGCCCGCATAAGATGCGCACCAGAGGTAGGTTATGAATCTGTCGCGCTGGTGGCGGGAGCAACGATTCGACCGCTCGTATCGCAAGGCGGTGAAGTCCGATCTGCATCGCATCGGCAAGAGCTTCGAGGCGACGTGGAAGGACGCCTCCTCAACCGGAACCGGCAACGACTTCGACGCCGCGATGACCGCGTATCTGAAGGAATGCCGGCTCCCCGATTTGCGCCTCGACACACTCAAGAGCCGCCGACTCCGCCACAAGGCCGAACGATTCGGGATCGATACGCCGCGCGACTGGTGGATCCATGACGAGGAACATGACCTCTGGTACCTGACTCCAGATGGTAAGCGGCAGGTCCGTCGTCGCGTGACGCAGGAGCGGATCTGGACGCTGAAGCAGTGGATCTACGCGCTGACTCCGGCGGTCGCCCTGCTTGCCGGACTGATAGGCGTCATCATCGGCCTCGTCAGTATCTGGCGCTGGCCATACTGAGAAAATGAGGTCGGACCTAATTTCATGTGAACCCGCAGGACGCGAAATTAGGTCCGACCTCATTTCCTGGGGACCCATTCTCCAAGGAGGACTTGTGCTGAGTGGTCTCTCGAGGAGCATCGTCGCTGCCGTCATCGTGGCCATCGGATTGATTCTCGCCGTGTCGGCTCAAACCGTTCGGCCGCGCGCTCGCGATTTGGGTATCGCTCCGGGCGTGCTGGCCCCGGGCGCCCTCAACGCCATCACCGACGTCGAAGGCGTCCGTGTCGGCCATACGACGTTGATTCAGGGCGATTCGGTTCGGACTGGCGTGACGGCGATTCTGCCCCACGCTGGAAACCTGTTTCAGGACAAAGTGGCCGGGGCGGTCTACGTCGGCAACGCGTTCGGCAAGCTCGCCGGATCGACGCAGGTTGAGGAGTTGGGCACGATTGAAACGCCGATCGTGCTGACCAATACGCTGGCCGTCGGCGTGGCGATCGACGCCGTAGCCGCGTGGACGCTGGTGCAGCCTGGCAACGCCGATGTGCGCTCGGTCAACGCCGTGGTCGGCGAAACCAACGATGGCGGCCTGAACGACATTCGTGGCCGCCATGTCACGCGGGAACACGTCGCGGCGGCCATCGATTCGGCCCGTAGCGGGCCCGTGGATGAAGGATCGGTGGGCGCGGGCACGGGCACGCAGTGCTTCGGCTGGAAAGGCGGCATCGGCACCTCGTCGAGACTGGTGCCAGCCGGCTCCGCCGATCTGCCTCCCTACACGGTAGGCGTGCTCGTCCAGACCAACTTCGGCGGCGTGCTGTCACTCGACGGCGTGCCGGTCGGCAAGTTGCTCGGCCGCAATCCTCTGGCGCCTGCCGCGCCCGGCGAGACCGGGCCCGATTCGGCCGACGGCTCCTGCATGATTGTGGTCGCGACCAACGCCCCGCTCGATGCGCGCGATCTCAAGCGCCTCGCCGCGCGTGCGGTGTTCGGCCTGGCGCGGACCGGGTCGTCATTCAGCAACGGGAGTGGCGATTTTGCGATCGCCTTTACGACGGCGCCCGCACTCCGAAGCCGGTTCGGCGCGCGCCTGCCCGTGGCGCGAACGATTCTGCCGACTGACGGTGTCTCGGGACTGTTCGAGGCCGCGCTCGAAGCGACCGAGGAAGCGGTGTACAACTCGCTCTTCCGTGCGACGACGGTGACGACGGGCAAGCGAACCGTCGAAGCGCTCCCGCTTGATCGGATTCGTGACCTGATGGCGAACTACCGGCACGGCAAATGAAATGAGGTCGGACCTCATTTTGTCCTACAGCTCCTGCTCCAGCGGTGTCGCGATGAGCGAATCGGTCGCGATCGTCTGGGGCCCAGCTTCCGTGCACACGGCGAAGTTGGACGGGTACATCGATACGCCCGCGTACTCGCCCTTCGCATTCAACACGTAGAAGTTGATTTGGAACTTCGGATTGCCGCTCCTGGTCAACAGCCGTTTCTCCACCGTGTTGGCCTTGATGCGTTTGAGCGCCACCATCCCAGCGTCTTTGGGCGCAAGCCCGCGGCGCATTTCCTCGACAATCAGGAACGAGCACAGATTGTAGAGGTTGGCCTCTCCGCGTCCGGTTGATCCGGCAGCCCCGACTTCCCCATCGACGTACAATCCGGCACCCAGAATCGGCGAGTCACCAACGCGCCCGGGAATCTTCCACGACAATCCACTCGTCGTCGTGACGCCGCAGATCTCACCCTTCGGGCTCAGCCCATTGCAGTTGATCGTGCCCCAGAAGTGGTCCAGCTCAATGAGGCCTTCCTTGACCATCTGCAGCCCGGCCTCGTAGTAGGCCTCTGTCCGCTTGATCGGATCAAGGTAGTGCTCAGGGTCCACCCGGCGCTTCCAGTCCAGCCACAGTTTCCGCGACTCGGGCGTGTTGAGATCGTCCTCGATCGTGAATCCCATGTTGCGCGCAAACTCCTGCGCCCCTTTGCCGACGATCAAGTGATGATCGGTCATCTCGGCGACAGCCTTGGCCACCAGGGAGGGCGCGCGAACCCCTTCGATGCAAGCGACCCCACCCGCCCGCTTCTTCGGACCGTGCATCACACACGAATCCAGCTGGACGACGCCATCGGCATTCGGCAGACCGCCGTACCCGACGCTGTTTTCCGTCGGATCGAGTTCGCAGAGGTTGACTCCCGCGACCACCGCATCGAGGACGTCAGATCCGCCGGTGATGAGCTTGAACGCCTTGACGATGCCGGTGACGTCTCCGCCATTCTTGAAGCGATTGCCGTTGGACGACGACACCACAACGGGCTTGACCGTCTTGTTCACGACCATCGTCGGGGCCTGCCCCGCGATGACGGCTGGCGCGGCCGTCGCCGCCGCCGCGACCGCCGCGGCACCAGACAGCACGAATTCGCGACGATTGACTTTCCGGCTCATGGCTTGGCTCCTCAGGGTGGCAATACGCCGCCGATTCTATCCGTGGCCGGGACGGCCGACAACCTGTTTGACGACCGGCGGCGGCGTCGGTACGATACAGTTCTTCGCGACCAGGCCGATTACAGACGGGGTCCTCTGAAATGACGTCTTCGTTTCCGCGCTTTCCCGAACGAATCAAGGACATCGGCGAACTGGCCTCCGACATCTGGTGGAGCTGGAACGACCAGGCTCGCGAGTTGTTCAGGCGCCTGGACTATCAGCTGTGGCGCACGACGGCTCACAACCCCGTCCAGATGCTGCGCATGATCACCCCAGAGCGCCTCGAAGAGGTCGCCCGCGACCGCACGTTTCTCGCGCTCTATGACGACATGATCCGCGGGTTACGCGAGGCCCGGGCGGCCAAGGACACGTGGTGGACGCGCACGAAGAACGGGCATCCGGCCGGCACCATCGCGTACTTTTCGGCGGAATTCGCTCTGCACAAGTCGCTGCCGATCTACGCCGGCGGTCTCGGCGTGCTGGCCGGCGACATCTGCAAAGAGGCGAGCGACCTCGGTCTGCCGTTTGTCGGTGTGGGCTTCATGTATCCGCAGGGATACTTCCATCAGAAAGTCACCGCGGACGGCTGGCAACTCGAGGCGTACGAACGGCTCGACTGGAACGACGCGCCCATCGAGCCGGCGATTCAGCCCGACGGCCAGCGGTGCATCGTCGAAGTGCCGCTCGCAAACCGCACGCTGAAGGTCGCTGCCTGGCACGTCCGCGCGGGCCACGTGTCACTCTATCTGCTCGATACCGACATCGAGGGCAATCTCGCGTGGGATCGGGAGCTGTCGGCGCGTCTGTACAGCGGCAATCAGGAAACGCGGATTCAGCAGGAAATTGTCCTTGGTCTCGGCGGCGTCCGCGTCCTGCAGGCCATGGGCTTGACGCCGGCGCTCTTCCATCTGAATGAGGGACACGCGGCGTTCGTCGTGCTGCAGCGGATCTGGGACATGGAGCAACGCGGCGCGTCGTTCGACGAAGCGATGGCGGAGGTGCGGCGAACGACCGTCTTCACGACGCACACGCCCGTGCCTGCCGGGCACGACGCGTTCCCGTTCCACCTGATCGAAACCTATATCGGGCCTGCCCGTCCCGACCTGCGAGGATGGCACCAGCAGTTTCTGGAGCTCGGCAACTTCGACAACGGCCTCGGCCCCATGTTCAACATGACGGCGCTGGCCATGCGTTCGTCGTCCAGCATCAACGCGGTGAGCCAGCTGCACGGCGAAGTCACGCGGAAGATGTGGAGCGGCCTGTGGCCAGGCACGCCCACCGAAAACATCCCTGTCCGGTCCGTGACCAATGGCGTCCACGTCGGCACGTGGCTCGCCACCGACATGGCCCAACTGTTCGATCGGGCGCTCGGTTCCCACTGGCGGGATCGGACCGACGAGCCGCAGTTCTGGGATCGCGTCCTCGACATCCCGGACGAAGATTTGATGAGGGTTCGGCTGCGACTCCGGGCCGAGCTGTTCCGGTTCATCAGAGACCGGGCCCGCTCCCGCTGGGGTACGCAGTACACCAGCGCCGCCCAGGTCGTGGCCGCCGGCACACTGCTCGATCCGCGAGCCTTGACGATCGGTTTTGCCCGGCGTTTCACGGCGTACAAGCGTCCTGAACTCATCTTCCACGACTCGAGACGCCTCGCGGCGATCCTGAGCCGGTTCCGCAGGCCCGTGCAGCTGGTCTTCGCCGGAAAGGCCCACCCGGCCGATGATACCGGCAAGCATCACCTGCAGCAGGTGTACATGAAGGCCACCGACCCGGCGTTTGGGGGCCGCGTCGCCTTTGTCGACGACTACAACCTCCACGTCGCGCACTACCTGGTGCACGGCTGCGACGTGTGGCTGAATAATCCCCGAAAGCCTCTCGAAGCCAGCGGCACGAGCGGGATGAAGGCAGCCATCAATGGCGTGCCCCACCTGAGCGTCGGGGATGGATGGTGGGCGGAAGGCTTCAATGGGTCAAACGGCTGGCTGATCGAGGGCCACGTCTCGGGCACTGATCAGGCGGAGCAGGACGCCGCCGACGCTGATGCCCTCTACACCCTGCTCGAAACCAAGATCGTTCCCGCCTTCTACGAGCGCGACTCCACTGATCTGCCCCGGGCGTGGGCCCAGGTGGTCAAAGAGTCGATACGGTCCGCGATGCCGGTCTTTACGACCCGGCGGATGGTCAAGCAATACGTGGAAGAGATGTACGCCCCGGCGCTCGGCCTCAGCGTGGAGAAACCAGAAGGCGTGCTCTAGAGCAGTCGGCTGATGGGTGGATGATAGATGATCTGCACCCGGTTGCCCTCCGGGTCGCGGACGTAACATGAGCGGGCACCGTCGCGATGCGTTTTCGGACGCCTGTCGAGCGCCACGCCGCGCGACTCGAGGAACGCCGCCCACGCGTCCACCTGACCGGGCTCGGACACGATCACACCGAGATGATCCAGCGCGCCCACCCCGGCCGGCGCCAGGTCGGCGCGGCGGTGGAGCGCCAGATTGTCCCGCCCCGCGGTGAGGTACACGTTGTCCGAATCGGGCTCCCATTCCACGGCGAAGCCCATCACCTCGACGTAAAACGTCTTCATGCGCTCGACGTCCCGCACGTTCAGCGCCAGGTGCCGCAACCCCAGATGTGACGGACGCTCCATGGTTCGATGCTATCCCGAATCGGCGGACTTGACATGCCCCGGACGGCAGCCGGTGGAGAATCTGGGATAAGATTTCGGGAATGGCGCGAAAATCGACTGAGAAGATCCGGTGTGCGCTCTGCGGCGCGAAAGACGTGTCGGAACCCCGCGGCGACGAGCGCTATTGTTCCGACTGCTGGGACAAGAAGATCGCGGTCGAGGAAATTGTCGCGAAAGAATTCGCCGTCAAGCGCTACATCAGGGCCCACAGCGCCGAGAAGTACCTGGTCTACCATTCCACGCTGAAGCGGCCGTGCGGTCAGTTGATCGTGATTGACGATGGATACGACCTGTTCCTGACGCTGGTGCTGTATCCCTCGTTTCTCTGGGACGATGCCGCCTACCATCTCGAGGGCGACCCCGAAATACGGAGTTTTGCCGAAATTGTCGTCGACGTCGTGGTGTCGGAAGTGATTGAGCCGTGGGGTGGCGGGAAGTGGCACCTCGAAGTGTACCGGTCCGCCAGCCCGGAACCCGAAGACTGGAACGGCGAGATGTAGTCGGCGTCGCCCCGTCGGCCGCTCCACCCCCGGCAGCCGCACATTTGAGCTTTCGGCTCAGGCGTCCTATAATCCCGCCAATTGGTAATTGTGACCGAAGGCCTCATTCTGCCCGTGGAGGGAACATGATCCGTCTCGCTTACGCCGCCGCCGCGGTACTCGTTATCCTCGCCTTGTCCGTCGGACCGGTCATCGCCCAAACAAGGAACGTCGCGCCGATCAAGGGAGATGCCGAAATCCAGTTGCTCCAGCCCAAAGCGGTTCCCGATCACAAGGCCAACGTCGTCCGGACGACCATCAAACTGAAGAACAACTCGCCGACCGGCTCGATCGCCGGCCTCAAGGTGATTCAGTACTGGTGGGACAAGGCCAATAGCCCGCAGCCGGTGATGTCGGCAACGCAGCGGCTCAAGAAGCCCCTGCAGCCCGGCGAAGAAGCGACGATTACACTGGAGTGCCAGCTCGATCCAAAGATGTACCGCGACAGCTATCAGTTCGAGCACGCGAACGGCAAGATCAAGCCCAAGACGGTGAAGGTCTTCTAAGAGTCCGCCTTGGCAGCGTTTGACAGGGGGCGTCGGCACCTGCGCGGTGCGGACGTCCCTTCGTCGACTTCTCTTACGGAATCACTCGAAACTGCACTTCGCGGGCGACACTGACGGGCTTTCCCATGCTCGCCCGCGCTTCCACCTTCAGCACGTACAGCCCCGGCGCCAGGCCTGTGAGCGGCACCATCGAGGAGTAGCCGTAACCGCCGCGCGCGCCTCTCAATTCCGAACTCTGCCGCCGTTCCGAATGGCTGTACACTTCCTTCCCGTCGTCGGATCGCACCGTCGTCGTCATCTCAACAGCATGCGCCTGGGCGCCTAGATTGTCGTAGACCTCCGCCAGCACGGCCAGCTGATCTCGCGACGCGAACTCCCTGGACGTCGTTGGCGGCGAGGGCAGCAGATCGCGCAAAAACGACTCCCCTGCTGTCGGAACTTGACCCGCGGACGCCGATGTCACGGCGAGCCCGCTCATCGTCAATGGTTCCTTGAGAAAATCGGGCACCACCACGTCGGCGAACACCGAGCCGACGCGCCCGCCGCCTTCATGCACGGCCAGCCTCAGCGAGTAGCGCCCGGGCGGCACGTCGATCCTGGCCTGCAAGCGGAAGCCCAGTTGCATTACGCGCTTGTAGGTGTCCGGCTTCAGGTCCATGTTGAGTTTGTCTTTACTTCCGGCGACGACCTTTCCCTGCGGGTCGACCAGGATGTACGACATGTCGACGAGATTGGTGAACTTCCCGTCCTTCTCGACGAAGGCAAGGTCCTTCCCTCCGAACTGAGCGGCGATCGCCAGGGTGGCCTTCGGCGCCGGGCCTTTGAACGGCGCGGCAACCATCGACAGCGTCAGGCCGGTCGTCTGAAGCGGACTGTTCAGGGCATCCCGCACCGCCGGCGACGACGTGTCGGAAGCGTCGACCTTCTTGCCGCCGCCCGGGGCCCTCCCCGATGCCGCGACGTAGCCTTTGCGGGCGTGCACGACGAGTCCCGGTCGGGACAGGCGAACATCAATTTTCCGATAGCGGCCATCGCGCCGATCGTTGGTCGGATAGTAGCCGAGCACGTAGTACGAACTGTTGTCGTCGACGATCTTCTGGAGCTGGCTGGCCGTGTCGTTGGTGTTCGTCACGGCAAAGCCGCCGGTCTCCTCAGACAGTGTCCGCAGCCCATCCTGCGACAAGCGGATCTCGTCGTAGAGCGCCGTCAGGCCGAGCGAATTCGCGTTGGGGTCGCTCGGGGGCAACCCAATCAACTGCATCGCCTCGTCGCCAGCGGTGGACAGGCCACGAGGGTCGAGCGCGTAGATGTTGATGTTGGCCCTGGTGGCTGCGCCAATGGCGTCGGACGTCTCCTGTCTGATGGTGGAAGCCTCGGACATCCCTATCGGGTTGTTGATGTCGTAATCAATGCCCTCGCTCAGCAGGACGATCGCCTTGCGCCGACCGTGGATGGCAGACATGTAGTCGGCCAGATTGGCAATCGTCGACAGGAGCGCGCGCGCGTTGTAGGCGCGCTGCTGTTCCTCGGTATCTTTCGGTGCGCTGTCGCCAGCCCTGGGGTTGTTCAACTTGACCATGAGGTCGTCGATCTTGTTGAGCGTGGCGGAACGGAGTTTCCGGCCCGAGAAGTGGTCGATCGCCTGGTCGAGCAGCCGCTTGTTGTTCGTAAAATCCTGGCTCGCGTCGCTGCGCCCGCTGGCATGGACGACGGCCGCGAGGTCGTTGGCGCCGAGGAACTTGTCAATGAACTGTCGGGCTGTCCGCTTGACCTGTCCCGTTCGGCGCAGATCGGTATGGATATCGTCGAGGACCAGGACGTAGAGCCTGCCTTCCGGGGCCTTCGCATTGGAGCTGACATCGGGCTCGACAGGCCGGCCAAGAAACGCGGGCTGTTCGGTGCGTTCCACCGGGATATCGACCAGCGAGAAGGCCGACACGGTTTGGGGTTTGCCGTCCTCGAGGACCTGGAAATCCCCCTGCTTGAGCGTCCGGACGAACTCCCCGGCCGCATTGACGACCACCGCATCAACCTCCACGTAATTGACTTCCGACCTGAAGGTGATAGGCGGAGCTTGTTGATTGGCCTTTGGCGGCGCCCCCGATGGAGGGGACTGCTGGGCAAACAGCGAGCCTGAGACAAGCCCGATGGCAAAGACGGTTGTGGCGCTTCTAGTCACGGTACCTCGTTTCAATTATAGACGTCTCTGGATGGCCGACGGCCGCACCAGTCAAACTTCCGCGGCCGGCCCGACGTCCTACCTTTCAGGACGGTTGCAAGACCTGCGTCAGCGAGCCGCATACGGGGCCTTGACTAGGGGTTTGGAGCCGGTTCGACGGTAGCTCGGCGTATACTTTCTGGAGTCCCCTTGGCGTCCGGCGCTGTTGCCGCGGGCAAAGCAGGGGTCGGGCCGCTCGAATCAGTTCGTTTCCTGGGAGGGTTGGTATGTCCAGTCGTAAGACCACGTTTTTCTACACCCTGCTCATTGCCGTTGCCTCGGTGGCCGTGGGGATGGTGATTGCTTCGCGCCTTGACTTGTCGCCGCGCTCAGACGCGCAGACGCTCGTCCCGCAAGTCGGCGCCAGTACTCCGGCAGCCGGCCCGGTCGATGCGCAGACGTTCCGAACGATCGCCAAGGCGGTGACTCCGACGGTGGTCAACATCAGGACCACGTCGAAGCGGCCGGCCCAGGACCTGACTGACATGTTCGGCGGCAACGAAGACCAGCTTCGCCGGTTCTTCCAGCAGCCGAGAGGCCGTCAGCCGAGAGAAGAAGTCGCGCAGGCAGCGGGGACGGGCTTCATCATCAGCAAGGACGGGTACATCCTGACCAACAACCACGTCGTCGAGGGCGCGACCAAGATTGAGGTCGGCCTGTATGGCGAGGAAGATCAGGTGTACCAGGCCAAGGTCGTCGGACGCGATCAGCTGACAGACTCGGCGCTCATCCAGTTGACCGACAAGGTGGGCCATCCGCTTCCGGAGGCCAGGCTGGGCGATTCCACGCAGATGCAGCCCGGCGACTGGGTGATGGCCATCGGCAATCCGTTCAACTTGAGCCACACCGTGAGCGTTGGCGTCATCAGCGCGCTCGGTCGGCCGATGCTCGTGGCTGACAATCGGTTCGAGGACGTGTTGCAGACAGACGCGGCGATCAACCCGGGCAATTCGGGCGGCCCGCTGCTCAACTTGCGAGGCGAAGTGATCGGGATCAACAGCGCCATCATTACCGACAGTGCTCGAGGCGCCAATATCGGGATCGGCTTCGCGGTTCCCATCAACACCGTGAGAGAGATTCTGCCGCAGCTCGAAAAGGGCAAGGTCGTCCGGGGCCAGATTTCGGTTTTCGTGCAGGACCTGTCGCGAAACGCGCTGGAACAGTTCGGATTGAAGGATCGAAAGGGCGCGCTGGTCAGCCAGGTGTTGGCGAATGGGCCGGCGGCCAAGGCGGGGATGGAACCCGGAGACGTGATCCTGGAATTCAACGGCAAACCCGTGGCCGGCCGCAATGCGCTGGTTTCAATTGTGATGGCCACCAAGCCGGGAGCCACGGTGCCGGTCAAGATCCTCCGCGACAAAGTCGAAAAGAGCCTCTCGTTGACCGTGCAGGAGTTGAATCTCGAAGCGGAAACGACGAGTTCCACTTCGAGAGCGAACGAGGAAGCGGTTGGCAGCGGATTCGGCATTACGCTGGGCCCGCTGAGCCCGGATATCGCGCGGCGCCTTCAGCTGCCGTCCGGCACGCGTGGCGTGCTGGTCGTGGATGTCGATCGGAGCGGCACGGCGGCGCGGGCGGGTATCAGTGGCGGTGACGTGATCCTGCGGATCAACCGGCGACCAGTCGAAACAGTGGCCGAGGCCACCAAAGCGCTGGCGGCCGTGAGGACGGGCGGTGCCGTCCAGATACTGCTCCTCAGCCAGGGGCAGGAACGATTCGTGGTCATTTCCAAGGAGTAGGCGAACGGCCCCGTGATGGATTCCGACTGCCATGCGCTTCTGATCGATCGCATTCGGCAGTCGGGCCCGATCACGGTGGCCGAGTACATGGACGTGGCGCTCTACGCGCCAGGCGCCGGCTACTACGCCCGCGCGGCCCAACGCTCTGGCCGCGCGGGCGATTTCGTGACCAGCGTCGATGTGGGCCAGCTGTTCGGCGAACTGCTGGCCGTGAAGATCGCCGAACTCTCCCATCAACTGTCCTCGGACCAGACGCTCGGGACAACTGACTTCCACCTCATTGAAGTCGGGGCCGGCAATGGCCGCCTGTCTCGCGACATCCTCGACGCCCTGTCGCGGCGGAACCCGGGGCTCTACGAGGCGACTCGCGTTCACCTGGTCGAACGCAGCGCCGCGGCGCGCGAGGCACAGCCCTGCTCGCTTGGTCTCCACGCTGGCAAGGTGGTTTCGTCGTCGGCCGATCTTCCGGAGGCCGTCACGGGTGTGATTGTCGCCAACGAACTGCTCGACGCGTTCCCGGTCCATCGGGTAGTGATGACGGCGGCGGGCCTGTGCGAAGGGTGTATCGACGTGGACGGCGACTCGCTGGTCGAACGCCTGGCCCCACTCTCGACGCCGTCGCTGGCCCGGTACTTCGACGAACTTGGCATCACGCTTCATCCGGGCGCCGCTGTCGAGGTGAATCTGGCCGCTATCGACTGGATTCAACGCGCGTCGCGCAGTCTTGATCGCGGGTTCATGATCCTCATCGACTATGGCTACGAGGCCCGGACCATGTACGCCGACCCGAACGCCACCGGGACCCTGACGGCGTTCTCGCGGCAGATGGCCGATCCGCCAGCAGAGTCGGGCGGCCGAAATACGCCAGCGTGGCTGGTGGCACCCGGCACGAGAGATCTGACGTCTCATGTCGATTTCACGACGCTTCGCCGCGAGGCCGCGCGCGCCGGATTGTCGACGCTGTCGATCTCCAGCCAGTCGCGATTCCTTCTCGACCTGGTCGAGCGAAGCGGGTTGCTGGGCGACCTGGAGCGCCCCGATCGGCTGCGCGATCGTCTCGCGCTCAAGTCGCTGCTCGTGCCCGGCGGCCTGGGCAGCAGCCATACCGTGCTCGTGCTCGGGAAGAACATCGAGAAGGTAAGATAAAGCGCGCATGCTCGAACGCGAAGTCAAACTCCGATTCGATACACCCGACGAGGCCCGGACCGCCGTTCTGGCC
>Ga0334722_10002629_pt1 | contig 20046 bp, 17 predicted proteins | sample C3_bottom_MG_FD_207210 | JGI IMG/M metagenome (GOLD analysis project Ga0334722, IMG submission 207210) | Sediment microbial communities from Yellowstone Lake, YNP, Wyoming, USA - C3_bottom | ecosystem: Environmental > Aquatic > Freshwater > Lake > Sediment | place: USA: Wyoming | collected...
CGTCGAGCAGCCCCAGGAGCCATGCGGTTGGAGTCGCGCGCTGCGCGTCGTTGACGACCACCAGCAGTCGGCCGGGCGGCACCGGTACGGAGCGGGGTGGGGGTAGGGTCTTTGGAGACGGGAGGTCCGGCTGGCCAGCGATGCGCTCGGCCCGCCACCCCTGCGGGAGGCTCACGGGCGTCTCGCAGGGTCCGTCGCGCAGCAACCTGCGGATGGAGACCACTGCGGACGGCGCCATGGGGACCGGTATACCGGAAACTCCGGCGCAATGCCAGCCGGGGCTGTCTGGCGGGAATGATGCGACGCGGCGGTGCGTTCCGCCGCCTCCGGCAACCTGCTAGGATACGCACCTCGGCGATCGGTGCTGGCGACTACCAAGGGAGGCGGCATGTACGATTTCTACAAGGATCTCATCGCGAAAAACGACTCGAAGATCGTGCTTCTGGTCATGGACGGGCTCGGCGGGCTGCCCCTCGCGCCGGGCGGCAAGACAGAACTGGCCACCGCGCGGACGCCGAACCTCGACCGGCTGGCAGCGATCTCATCCTGCGGCCTGCTCGAACCGGTGCTCCCCGGCGTCACCCCCGGGAGCGGGCCTTCGCACCTCGCGCTTTTCGGCTACGACCCGCTGACCTTCAGAATCGGCCGCGGCGTCATGGAGGCGCTCGGCGTGAACTTCCCCGTCGAGCGCGGCGATCTCTGCGTGCGGCTCAACTTCGCGACCGCCGACGCGCAGGGGACCCTCGTGGACCGCCGCGCCGGCCGCCCGAAGGACGAGGAGACGGTCCGGCTGGCGGCGAAGCTGCAGGCCGCGGTCGCGGTCCCCGGCTATGAGATCTTCTTCCGGCCGGTGAAAGAGCATCGCGCGGCGCTGGTCGTGCGCGGCCCCGGGCTGGCGGAGGGTATCCGCGACACCGATCCGCAGGTGACGGGAAAGCCCCCGCTGCCGGTGGTCGGCAACGACGCCGAAAAGACGAAAAAGACGGTCGAGGTGTTGACCACGATCGTCGCCCAGGCCGAACGCGCGCTCGCCGACGAGCCGAAGGCGAACCGGATGCTGCTGCGCGGGATCTCGTTCTTTCACCCGCTGCCGACGCTGGAGGATCGCTTTGGCCTGCGCAGCTGCGGTGTCGCCGCCTACCCGATGTACAAAGGGCTGGCGCGTCTGGCCGGCATGGCGGTGGACGACCGGCCGAAGACCCCCGCGGACCTGGTCGCCGTACTCAAGGACCGCTGGGCGGATTTCGATTACTTCTTCGTGCACTACAAGTACACGGACTCCTCCGGCGAGGACGGCGATTTCGAGCGCAAGGTGCGGATGATCGAAGAGTGCGACGCGCTCGTCCCCGCGATCGAGGCGCTCGGTCCGGACGTTCTGGCGGTGACGGGCGATCACTCGACGCCTGCGGTCATGAAGGGGCACAGCTGGCACCCGGTGCCGGCACTGATCCATTCGCGCTACTGTTTGGCGGACGGGTTGCCGGGTTTCGATGAGGTGCACTGCGCGCGCGGCACGCTCGGGCAGCGCCCGACGCTGCACTTGATGGGCCTGCTGATGGGGCACGCGCTACGACTGAATAAATACGGAGCGTAGCAGGCGACGAGTTACCAGGCTTCGCCAGAGCACCCGTTCCAGGGCCGCGAGGCGGCGGGGGCGTCCCTGAGGTCGTGCGTCTGCGCAGCCTACCCGTCACGGTGCCCAGGGCTCGCAGTCTCGTAACTCGCCTTCGGCTCAAACAACGAGCCTGCGTCCCTGCGGGACCGCCCTGGCCACCGCGCCGGGCTTCACGGCTGCTTCGCGCATCGTCCCTCAGGGCCGCCCCAGCCGCCCCGCCTTACCGTTACGGCCGCTGAAAAGGGCCCATCTGCGGCGTTGCCCTCCTCGAAGCTCCCTGCGACGGCCACCAGGCCGTCTTGCACCTGGACCCTTTTGATCAGCCTCTCCGTGACCGTGACGACCGTTCCATCGCCCAGCGGCAGCGAGGGCAACGTTCCCGGCCGGTCCCGTGCTTTCCGTGCAGAAGCTGCCCGAGTCAGTCAGGAGCGGCATTTTGCGTCCTGGCAAGGCAGCGCCGAGCGCGCGCGGAGGCGGGCTGGTGCCCGCCGCACAAGCGACGCGAGAAGCAACGCCGCCGGGGCGCACCAGGGCCTCCCGAACGACCCGGGCGAGAACGGTTTACGGTTTGAGGTTGGTGCCGATGACGTTTGCGGTGCCGAGGAAGGCGAAGATCGTCATCGTGTGGATCAGCATCCAGGGGGTTTCGTCGGCAGGTGACAGAAAGTAAAAGCCGAAGCAGGTGATCAGCAGCGCCAGGTAGGTGACCGCCCCGGCGACGTGGTTGTCGAACACCCGCGGGCGCAGCCGCCAGAGCTGGTAGGGGAGCCCGACCAGCGGCACCAGCGCCACGAGCAGCGCGGTGGCCGCCGATCCGCCGGCGCGGTACGACCAGAGGGTGAGCAGGCCCTGCAGCAGCACGAACGCGGCGAGAAAGAGTGGCGGGTGCAGCTCGGGGCTCATTCTGGAAGTATAGCGGCGGCCTCGCCGAAGGGTCAAGGAAGTCGCGGATTGACGGGTCTCGGACGTGCCGGTAAGATGCCGCGCGCACAGGAAAATTCGGCCACCTCGGCCGCAGGGGGGGAGATGCCGGCGCACCCGGGCGGCACACGCAGGATCTGGACGGTTTCAGAGCTCAACCGCGCCGCGGGCGAACTGCTCGAGGAGGCGTTCCCGCGCGTCTGGGTCGAGGGCGAGATCTCGAACTGGAAAGTCTACGGCTCCGGCCACGCCTACTTCTCGCTCAAGGACGACGGCGGACAGATTGCCGCGGTGCTTTTCCGGGCCGCCGCGAAAAACTTCCGTTTCGAACCGCGCGACGGCCTCGCGGCGCTCGCCGCCGGCCGCGTCAGTCTCTACGGACAGCGGGGCCAGTACCAGCTCATCGTCGACGAACTGGAACCCCGCGGCAAGGGTGCGCTGCAGCTGGCGTTCGAGCAACTCAAGGAGAAGCTGCAGAAAGAGGGGCTATTCGACGCGGCGCGCAAACGACCGCTCCCCGCGCTGCCGCGCACCGTCGGCGTCGTGACCAGTCCGACCGGGGCGGTGATCCGCGACATCATCACCGTGCTCGGGCGTCGTTTCGCCAACGTGCGGGTGCTCCTCAACCCGGTGCGCGTCCAGGGCGAGGGGGCGGCCGGGGAGATCGCGGCGGCGATCGCGGAACTCGCCGGGCGCAAGGACGTCGACGTGCTGATCGTCGGGCGAGGCGGCGGCTCAATGGAGGACCTCTGGGCCTTCAACGAGGAGGTGGTCGCCCGGGCGATCGCCGCGTCAGCCGTCCCGGTGATCTCCGCGGTCGGGCACGAGACGGACTTCACGATCGCGGACTTCGTCGCCGACCTGCGCGCGCCGACGCCCTCTGCCGCGGCGGAGCTGGTCGTCCAGAGCAAGGCCGCGCTGGAGGCGCAGGTGGCGGCGCTCGACCGGCAGGTGCGTGCGGCACTGGGAGCGCGACTCCAGCGCGCGCGGCACCGGCTCGACGCGCTCGCGGTACACCGCATGATCAGCGACGGCCGCCGGCGTCTGCGCGACCTGGCTCAGGAGGTCGACGGCCTCGAAGGCGCGCTGCTGCGCGCGTGCGCCGACAGGGGCGCGGCCCGCCGCCGGTCGCTCGAACGACTCGGTTCGGCGCTGGCCCACCTCTCCCCGCGGGCGCGCTGGGCGCTGCTGGGGGAGCGCCTGGCGAGCGCCGGGGGACGGCTGGAGGCCGCCGAGGGGCGGACGATCGCGGCGCGCCGCAACCGCGTCGCGGTGCTCGCGGGGACCCTCGACGCGCTCAGCCCGCTCGGGGTCCTCGGGCGCGGCTACAGCATCTGCCGCCAGCTGCCGGACCTGGCGATCGTCAAGGACGCCGCCGCGGTGTCCCCGGGGAGCGACGTCGAGGTCCTGCTGCATCGGGGACGCTTGTGGTGTACCGTGAAGGGGTAGCGGACGGCCTCCGGGCGACCCGCGGACCGCGCGGGTGCTCCGTGGTGTTCAAGCCGGTGATGCAATCGTGAAAGAGGAGCGGTGACATGGCCAGGAAGAAGGCAGCTGTCGGGGCGTCCGCGCCGACGTTTGAAGATGCGCTCGCGCGACTGGAAGCCATCGTGCGCGAACTCGAGGAGGCCGACCTGCCTCTGGAGCGCTCGCTCACCGTGTTCGAGGAGGGGGTGCGGCTCTCGCGCCTGCTCCACGAACGGCTCAACGAGGCGGAGCGCAAGGTCGAGGTCCTGATGAAGAACGAAGACGGCGACAAGGTGCCGGTGCCCTTCACCGCCGAGGGCGTGCCGGCCGCCGGCGGGGCGCACGCGCCTGCGGCCGATGCCGATCACGCCGAAGTGGACGACGAGGAGTCGGACGAGAACGACGACGAGGACGACGACGAGGACGACGACGCGACGGGTGGGCATGGACAGAGCACGCTTTTCTAGCGAACACGGCAGCGACGCGGCAGCAGCCGCTGAGCGCTATCTGCGCGTGTCCGCGGTCCGGGTCGAGGCTTTCCTCGACCAGGTGCTCCCGCCGGTCTCCGGGCACCTGCCGCGCCTCGCCGAGGCGGTCCGCTACAGCGCTCTCGGCGGCGGCAAGCGGCTGCGCCCGGCGCTCGCGTTCGCGGCGGCCGAGGGGTGCGGTTTCGATCCCGCGCCGGCGCTGCCGGTGGCCGCGGCGGTCGAGATGATTCACACCTATTCGCTGATCCACGACGACCTGCCGGCCATGGACGACGACGACCTGCGCCGCGGACGGCCGACGTCCCACAAGGTCTTCGGCGAGGCGCTGGCGATTCTCGCCGGGGATGCGCTGCTCACGCAGGCGTTCGAGGTGCTCGCCGCCGCGGAGGCGATTCCTCCCCCCCGGCGCGTGCAGATTGTCCGCGAGATCGCGGCTGCGGGCGGCGCCGCCGGGCTGGTCGGGGGGCAGGTCGCCGACCTGGCGGGCGAGGGGCGCGACCTGACGCTTCCCGAGCTGGAGTTTATTCACGCCCGCAAGACGGGAGCCCTGATTCTCGCGAGCGTGCGTGCCGGCGCCATCGCTGCCGGGGCGGACGCGGCGCAGCTCGCCGCGCTGACGGAGTACGCCCGTCGCATTGGCCTGGGTTTCCAGATCGTCGACGACCTGCTCGACGTCGAGGGGGACCCGGCCGCCACGGGCAAGGGCACGGGGCGCGATTCGACGCACCGCAAGGCGACCTTCCCCGCGATCTTTGGGATCGAGCCGTCGCGCCAGCGCGCGAGCGAACTCATCGACGAGGCGATCGCGGCCATCGCCGCGTTCGGCCCCGCGGCGGACCCGCTGCGCGACCTGGCCCGCTTTGTCGGCCGCAGGAAGCACTAGCATGAACGCCTCGCAGCTGGCGCGCATCGACGCGGGCACGCCGGTCGCCTCCTTGACTCCCGAAGAGCAGGAGCGGCTCGCCGCCGAGATCCGGGAAACCATCATTGCGACGGTCGCCCGCACCGGCGGCCACCTGGCGCCGAGCCTCGGGGTCGTTGAGCTGACCATCGCGCTGCAGGCAGTCTTTCCGACGCCGCGCGACCGGATCGTCTGGGACGTCGGCCACCAGTGTTACGCTCACAAGCTGCTCACCGGGCGGCTCGAGCGCTTCTGCACGCTGCGACAGGGGGGGGGGATCTCGGGGTTCCCCCGGCGCGCCGAGAGCTGCCACGACGTCTTCGGCACCGGGCACAGCGGGACGAGCATCTCCGCGGCCGCCGGGCTGGCTGCCGCCCGCGACGCCCTCGGGCTGCGCCACAAGGTCGTCGCGGTCATCGGCGACGGCTCGATGACCTCCGGCGAGGCGTTCGAAGCGCTCAATCACGTCGGGCACCTCAAGCAGGACCTGGTCGTCGTGCTCAACGACAACGAGATGTCGATCTCGCAGAACGTCGGCGCCCTCTCCTCGTACTTGAACCGCGTGCTCACCGGCCACATCCCGACGCGGATGCGCGACACGTTTGTCAAATTCCTGCGGGAACTCCCCGGTGTCGGCGAGCAGGCGACCAAGGTCGCCAAGCGCGTCGAGGAATCGGTCAAGGCGCTCATCGTGCCGGGCCTGCTCTTCGAGGAGCTCGGGTTCCGCTACGTCGGCCCGATCCCCGGCCACGAACTCAAGCACCTGATCGAGACCTTCCGCAACGTGCGCGAGGAGTTCAAGAAGCCGGTGCTCGTCCATGTCGTCACGAAGAAGGGGAAGGGCTTCGCGCCGGCGGAGCGCGACCCGGCCCGCTACCACGGGGTCGGGCCGTTCGACCCGGCCACCGGCGCGCTGCTCGCCGCGCCGGCGGCGCCCTCCTACACGGCGGTCTTCGGGCAGGCCCTGCTGCGCGAGGCTGCGCGCGAGCCGCGTCTGGTCGCCATCACCGCCGCGATGACCGACGGGACCGGCCTGGCGCCGTTCGCCGCCGCGCACCCGGATCGCTTCTTCGATGTCGGGATCGCCGAGCAGCACGCGGTGACCTTCGCCGCCGGCCTCTCCTGCGAGGGGATGCGCCCCGTGGTCGCCGTCTACTCGACGTTCCTGCAGCGCGCCTACGACCAGACGTTGCACGATGTCTGTCTCCAGAATCTGCCCGTGGTGTTCGCGCTCGACCGCGGCGGCCTGGTCGGGGACGACGGGGCGACGCACCACGGCGTCTTCGACCTCTCCTTCCTGCGGTCCATACCCAATCTCGTGGTCGCCGCGCCGAAGGACGAAGCCGAACTGGCGCAGTTGCTGCACACCGCGCTCACGCACCCCGGACCGTTCGCGGTGCGCTACCCGCGCGGCGCCGGGGTCGGCGTCGCGGTGCCGGAGTCCCCCGAGCCGCTGCCGGTCGGGGTGTGGGAGGTGCTGCGACCCGGTGCTGACCTCGCCATCCTCGCCGTCGGCGCGTGCGTCCACCCGGCGCTGGAAGCGGCGCGTCTGCTGGAGGCCGAGGGGCACGGCTGGCGCATCGGCGTGGTGAACGCCCGCTTCGTCAAGCCACTCGATCGGGCGCTGCTCGCGCACCTGGCAACCGAGAACACGCCGCTGCTCACCGCGGAGGAGAACGTCCTCGCGGGCGGCTTCGGCGCCGCCGTGCTCGAACACCTTTCGGCGCACGGACCGGTGGGCGTGCGCGTTGAACTTGCCGGCATCCCCGACGAATTCGTCGAACACGGCACCCAGGGAGCCCTGCGCGCCCGGTACGGGCTCGATGCCGCCGGCCTCGCCGCAAAGGCACGGCGGATGCTCGAGGACAGGCGTGGCAGCAGCTGAAACACAGCGGCTCGCGGTGCAGGAGGGGGTGAACCCCGCCCCTGCGGCCGCGCGAAGCCCTCGTCGGGGCGGGGTCGATCCCCTGCCGAGTCTCCCCGCGACGGGGCTGGAGTGGTGCCGGTGAAAACCACGCGGCGGCTGGACCTGGTCCTCGTCGAGCGCGGGCTCGCTCCCAGCCGCGAGCAGGCGCGCGCGCTCGTGCTCGGGGGGCGGGTGCAGGTGGCGGGCCAGCGCGTCGACAAGGCGGGCGCAGCCATTGACCCGGGCGCGCAGATCGCCGTCGAGGGAGCGCTGCCGTATGTCGGCAGGGGGGGGCTCAAGCTCGCCGGGGCGCTGGACCAGTTCTCGGTCGGGGCTTCCGGCCTTGTCGCGGTCGACGTCGGCGCCTCCACCGGCGGGTTCACCGACTGCCTGCTCCAGCGGGGCGCTTTGAGGGTCTACGCCGTGGACGTCGGGTACGGGCAGTTGGCCTGGAAGCTCCAGAGCGACCCGCGCGTGGTGCGGCTCGACCGCGTGAACATCCGGACGGCGACGCCGGCGCTGCTCCCCGAGCCGTGCGACCTGGCCGTGATCGACGTTTCGTTCATTTCGCTCAAGCTCGTGCTGGCCCCGGTGCTCTCGCTGCTGCGCGCCGGCGGAGAGCTCGTCGCGCTGGTCAAGCCCCAGTTCGAAGTCGGGAAGGGCCGGGTCGGCAAGGGGGGGATCGTCCGCGATCCGACACTCTGGCGCGAGGTGCTCACGGGCATCGTCGACCACGTCGTCGCCGCCGGGGATGCGGTGCTCGGGTGGTGTGAGTCGCCGATCGCGGGGGCGGACGGGAACCATGAGTTTTTCCTTCACGTCGGCAAAGGAGGGGCAGGTGACCGCAGCGCATCAATCCGCAGTGCCGTCGAAGCCTGGCAGCCCGCCGCTTCTTGAGCCGCCGCGGCGCATCGGCATCGTCGGCAAGCCGCACCACCCGCAGATCCGCAGCGTGGTCGAGCACCTCGTGCGCCGTTTCGCCGCCCGGGGCGTCGCGCTGGTCATCGAGGAGCGCACCGCCGCCTGGGAGGACCTGGCGATCCCGCGCGTCGCCAGCCTGCTCGATGCGGGGCTCGACCTGATCGTCGTGCTCGGCGGCGACGGGACGTTGCTCTCGGTCGCCCGCACCGCGCAGAGCGAGGGGATCCCGCTGCTTGGGGTGAACCTCGGCTCGCTCGGGTTCCTCACCGAGACCGCCCTGGATCGGCTCGACCCGGTGATCGACGCCGTGCTCGCCGGCTCCTGCTCGACCGAGGAGCGGGCCATGCTCGAGGTGGAGGTGCTGCACGGCGAGCGCGCGCACGGGCCGTTCGTCGTGCTCAACGACGCGGTCATCAACAAGGCGGCGCTGGCGCGCATGATTGAGATGGAGGCGTCGGTGGACGGCGCGTACCTGACCACCTATCGGGCGGATGGGCTTATCGTCGCCACGGCAACCGGGAGCACGGCGTACTCGCTCGCAGCCGGCGGGCCGATCGTGTACCCGGACATGGAGGCGGTGATCATCACGCCGATCTGCCCGCACACCCTCACCAACCGCTCCCTGGTCGTCCCCGGCCGGGTGACGGTCGAGGTCCGGATCCACTCCGGCGGCCAGGACATCCACCTGACGCTCGACGGCCAGCAGGGCATCGAGCTGGCGCCGGCCGATCGCGTCCTGATCCGCAAGAGCGCGGCGCGCACGCGGCTCGTGCACTGCCCCGACCGCGAGTGGTTCGGCGTCCTGCGGCAAAAACTGAAATGGGGGGAGCGCTAAGTGCCTTGTTTTCTCGGACAGGCCTCCGTACCTGTGGGCACTGACCAACTCCGTCGTTGCAGGGCACAAGCCTCTGTAGTCTTGCGGGCGAAGCGCCCGCGCCTTCGGGGGGAGCGCTAGCGGATGCTGCGGGAGCTGCGGTTGCGCAACGTGGCCATCGTCGAGCGGCTGGACCTGGAGTTCCCCGCAGGGCTGATCGCGCTGACCGGGGAGACCGGCGCCGGAAAATCGATTCTCGTCGGTGCGCTCGGTCTGGCGCTCGGGGAGAAGGCGCGCGCGGAGCACCAGCGAAATCCCGGCGAGGAGAGTGTCGTCGAGGCGCTCTTCTCCGGGCCGCTTCCCGCGGGGGTGCTGGCGCGTCTTGAGCTCGCCGGCGTGCCGGCTGCCGGCGACCTGCTGCTGCGCCGGGTGGTGAGCCCGGGCGGGCGCAGCCGGGCGTTCGCGAACGACACGGCCATCGCGTTGCCGACGCTCGAGGCGATCGGACGGGAGCTGGTGGACATCCACGGCCAGCACCAGCACCAGTCGCTGCTGCACGCGGAGACCCACCTGGACTTCCTCGACGGTTTCGCCCGCCTGCTCGAGACGCGGGAGCGCTACCGCGAATCCTGGGCGCGGCTCGATGCGCTGGTGCGCGAGCGCGGGCAGCTGGAGCGGCAGGAGGGAGAGCGCGAGCGGCGGCTGGAGTACCTGCGGTTCCAGCACGAGGAGCTCGAGCGGGCGGGGCTGCAGCCCGGGGAAGAGGAGTCGCTGCGCTCCGAGCGCGACATCCTGCGCAACGTGGACCGCCTCACCGGGGCCGTCGGCGAGGCCGAGGCGCAAGCGTACTCGGGCGAGGCGTCCGCGTCGGGTCTCGCCGGGGCGGCCGCGCGCCGCCTCGCCGAGGCAGCCGTCGTCGACCCGGCGCTGCAGGCGCTCGCCGCGGCGCTCGAGGGCGCCCAGGCGGCCCTCGAGGACGCCGGGCGGGAGCTCCAGGACTACCTCTCGCGCCTCGAGGCCGACCCGGCGCGGCTGGAGCAGATCGACGACCGGCTGGCACTGATCGCGCGCCTGAAGAAGAAGTTCGGCCCGACGGTGGAGGCGATCCTCGCGGAGGCCGAGTCCGTCCGGCAGGAGATCGCCCGCTGGGAACAGGGGTCGACGCGGCTCGCGGGGCTGGATCGGGAGATCGCCGCCGCGACCGCCGCCACCGCCGCGCTGGCCGGGGAGCTGTCGCGCGGCCGGGCCGCCGCGGCCCCGCGGCTCGAAAAGCGCATCCTCGAGGAACTCGCGGCGCTGGCGATGGGCGGGAGCCGTTTCGAGGTCAGGCTCCAGCGCGAGGAGGACGCGAACGGCCTTCTGGTGCTCGAGGGCACGCGCTGGCGCGCCGACGAGCGGGGTGTCGAGCGGGCGGAGTTCCTGCTGTCGGCCAACCCCGGCGTGGAGCCGCGACCGCTGGCGAAGGTGGCCTCCGGCGGGGAACTCTCGCGGGTGATGCTCGCGCTCAAGACGGCTCTGGCGCAGGTCGACCGGGTGCCGACACTCGTCTTCGACGAGGTGGACATCGGCATCGGGGGGCGGACGGCCCGCACCGTCGGCGAGCGACTGCGGGCGATCGCGGCGGGGCGCCAGGTGTTCTGCGTCACCCACCTGCCGCAGATTGCCAGTTTGGCGCACGTGCAGTACACTGTCGAAAAGCGCGTCGTGGCCGGAAAAACGCGCGTGCGCGTCCAGTGTCTCGACGGACCGGGGCGACTGGCCGAGGTTGCCCGGATGCTGGGCGGGCGGACCGTGACGGAGGCGACGCTGCACCACGCCGAGGAGTTGCTTCTCGGCGACGGGCCGGCGTAAGAGTCAGCGAGGAGGCGAGCGGATGGATTGTCGTTCCTGCGGTGTCGTGAACGCGCCGGGGCGCCGGTACTGCCGCGAGTGCGGCTCGCGGCTTGGGTTGTCGTGCCCGGTCTGTCACTTCTTCAACGCCGTCGAGGACAAGCACTGCGGCGGGTGTGGCCGGCGTCTCAAGATCGCCGAGCTCCAACTCGCCGCACAGGAAGATCTCGCGCCTGCTTTTGCCCCGACGGGCCTCGAGGATCTGCCGCTGGCCGCCGTCAGCCGGGTTCCGCCGGCGACCGACATCGGCATGGGCGGCCCGGGAGTTTCGCAGTCCGAGATCGACGGTCTGTTCGAGAACATCCTCGACGAAGAGCCGGACGAGCCGGGGGAGGGCGCCGAGTGAAAGCCGCTGCGCCGGCCGCCGTCACCATCCGCAAGGCGATCATCGGCGACGTCGGGCGCATCCAGGGCCTGGTCAACCACTACGCTTCCAAGGAGACGATGCTCGGCCTTTCGCTCTCCGAGATCTACGACCAAATTCGCGATTTTACCGTTGCCGAGGGGCCGCGGCGCACGCTGATCGGCGTCTGCGCGCTGCACGTCATCTGGGACGACCTGGCCGAGGTCCGCTCGCTCGCCGTCGACCCGAAGATCCGCCGCCGGGGCGTTGGTCGCACCCTGGTCGAGCACTGCCTCGAGGAGGCGCGCGGCCTCCAGATCCCGAAGGTGTTCGCCCTGACCTACCAGGCCGATTTTTTCCGCAGGATCGGCTTCGAGCGGGTCGACAAGGGGGAGTTGCCGCACAAGGTCTGGCGCGATTGCCTCAAGTGCACGAAATTCCCGAACTGTGATGAAACCGCGGTTCTGAAGATTCTTTAAATCCCCATGTCGGCCCCGGCTGTCCCCCTGAGCGGCACGCTCCAGGAGTACTCGTTCCTCACGGTGCTGCGCGCGTTGTCGCGCGATCGGCGTGACGGCTGCCTGGTCGTCGAGCGCGGGCCGGTGAGCCGGCGGGTGTACCTGCGCGGGGACATGATCATCTACGCCAGTTCGACCGATCGCCAGGACCGGCTCGGCGAGATTCTCGTCGCGCAGGGGAAGCTCTCGAAGGCCGACCACAAGAAGTACTGGGAGCAGAGCAAGGCCGGCAACCGCCTGCTCGGGATCACGCTGCTGGTCAACGACCGCATCACGCTGCACGACCTCTACCAGGGGGTGACGGCGCAGGTGGTCACCATCCTCGACCGGCTGCAGAAGTGGCGCAAGGGCGATTACGCGTTCGAGGAGGGGGAGTCGCCGGCGGCCGGCACCGTGCTGCTGCGCATACCGCTGGCGCTGTACCTGCGGGCGGATTCGGAGAAGAAGCCGGCCGCGAAGCGCTCGAGCGCGAAGGCCGCCGCCAGGCGCACGGGCGCCGCGGTTGCGCCGTCCGCGCCCGATCCCGTCGCGGAATCGGCGCCCCTGCCGGAGGCCGAGGTGGTTTTAGAAATCCACGACGAGGCAGGGGGGGAGGAGTCGATCGACGCAGCGGCGGCGCTGGAGATCGAGTTTGTCGGCGAAGTTTCGTTCATGGTCCAGGAGCTGCGCAAGCGCCTTGGCCAGGACCCGTTCGAGCTGCTCGGGGTCCCCGCCGATGCGGATCGCGCGACCGTCCAGTCGGCGTACCACCGGATCGCCAAGATTTTGCACCCCGATCGACTCCCCCGGGGGTGTGCGCCTGACCTGGTCCAGGAGGCGGAGGAGATCTACCGCGAGGTGACTGCAGCGGCGCAGGCCGCCGAGGAGTTGCAGCGCGGGAAAAGCGCCGCGACACCGGGAGCGGAGACCATTGCCGTCACCCCTCCACAGCGGGGGGCGGGCGCTTCGTCCGAGGAGCTGCAGGCCAGGCGTTTCTTCGCCCAGGGGCGCGAGTGGATCACCAAGCGCAACTACTGGCAGGCCGCGGACGCCCTGCGCCAGGCGGTCCGGATGATGCCCGCCGAGGCGATCTACCATCAGTACCTCGGCCTCTCGCTGCTGCAGACCAAGCGGATGCACGAGGCGGAGGAACACCTCATGGAGGCCTCGCGGCTGGAACCGAACAACGCGGTGCACTTCGTGAACCTCGGCCGGGTGTACCGGGGCGGGCGACTGTTCAAGAAGGCGCGCGAGGCCTTCGAGCGCGCGCTGCGCATCGACCCGGACAACGAGCATGCGCGCGACGAACTGCGCGATCTGCCGCTGGAACAGCCGCGCGGCCGCAAACAGGAGAGCGGCGGTCTCCTGAAAAAGCTCTTCGGCAAAGGCTAGGGCCTCCCCGGCTCTCGACAGGGAGCCGCCGATGTGCTAAATTTCCCTGCGTTGTCGAGAAGAATCGGGCGCTTAGCTCAGTGGAAGAGCACTGCTCTCACACAGCAGGGGTCACTGGTTCAAGCCCAGTAGCGCCCACCATCGACGCATCCGGGCCCCGTCCTCGAGCAGGGCGGGGCCTTTGCATTGCGGCTTGAGGGAGGGTGGCGACGATGCGCGAACGGGTACTGAGCGGCATGCGGCCCTCGGGGAAGCTGCACCTGGGACACCTGCACGGCGCGCTCGCAAACTGGCGGGAGCTGCAGGAGACGTACGACTCCTACTTCTTCGTCGCCGACTGGCACGCGCTGACCTCGGAGTACGCGAATCCGGCGGCGATCCGGGAGAACGGCCATCAGATGGTCCTCGACTGGCTGGCCGCGGGGATCGACCCGGCGAAAGCGGTGATCTTCGTGCAGTCGCAGGTCGTCGAGCACGCCGAGCTGCACCTGCTGCTCTCAATGATTACGCCGCTCTCCTGGCTCGAGCGCTGTCCGACCTACAAGGAGCAACTCGAGCAGGTCAAGGACAAGGACCTGCACACCTACGGTTTCCTCGGCTACCCGGTGCTCCAGACCGCCGACATCGTCATGTACCTGGCCAACTGGGTTCCCGTCGGCGTCGATCAGCTGCCGCACCTGGAGCTGGCGCGCGAAATCGTGCGCCGCTTCCACTTTCTCTACGGCGAGGGGGTGCTCGTTGAGCCGCAGCCGAAGCTCACCGAGTTTCCGAAGATCCCCGGCACCGACGGCCGCAAGATGAGCAAGAGCTACGGCAACTCGATCTTCCTCTCGGACAGCGCCGAGGAGACCGGCAAGAAGATCCTGCCGATGGTGACCGACCCGGCGCGCGTGCGCCGCACCGACCCCGGCGACCCCGAGAAGTGCCCGGTGTTCACGTTGCACCGCGTCTCGACGCCCGAGGGCGAGCGCACCCGTCTCGCCGAGGGGTGTCGCGGGGCCGGCATCGGCTGCATCGACTGTAAGCGCACCCTGATCGAGTCGCTCAACGCATCGCTCGCCCCTTTGCGGCGGCGGCGCGACGAGTTTGCGGCCGAGGCGGGGCTCGTCGAGCGCATCCTCGCTGACGGCACGGGGCGCGCCCGCGCCGAAGCCGCGCGCGTCATGACCGCGGTGCGCCGCGCCGTGCGACTCTGAAAATCCCCCCGAGGGAGGGATGACCACGCCGTGAGCCAGACCACCGACGCCTACGACGAGAGCCCGCTCCGGAACCTGCCGGTGCGCCTGGCGCTCTTCGAAGGGCCGCTCGACCTGCTGCTGCACCTGTGTCGCGACAACAAAGTCGACATCAAGGACATCCCGATCGCCGCGATCACCGAGCAGTATCTCGCCTATCTGGACGTCATGCGGACCATGAACCTGGAGGTCGCGGGCGAGTTCCTGGTGGTCGCCGCCACCCTGCTGCACATCAAGTCGCGCCTGCTGCTGCCGCCGGATGAGACCGCCGACGGCGAGGAGGGGGACGACCCGCGCCGCGATCTGGTCCAGCAGTTGATCGAGTACCAACGCTTCAAGGAGGCGGGGGTGGCGCTGCGCGCACTCGAGGAGCGACGCAGCAGCACCTTCACCCGGGAGAGCCTCGGGCCGGAGGGGCCGCCGCGGACGGATTTCCCGCTGGAGGCGTCGCTCTTCGATCTGCTCGGCGCGCTGCGGCGCGTCATCGAGCAGATGCCGAAGACCGATCACGTGGACATCCACAACGAACGGCTGAGCGTGGCGCAGCGCATCGCCGAAGTGCTCGAGCTGATGGCCGACGGCCGGGAGATGGCCTTCGAGGAGCTGTTCCGCGACTCGCGGGAGATCAACGACGTGGTCATCACGTTTCTCGCGGTGCTCGAGCTGGTGCGGTTGCGCCTGATCCGCGTCTGGCAGGTCGACGCCTACGGCGCGATCCGCATCGTGACGGTGCCGACCGGGACCGAGGGTGTCGAGCTGGAGCTGTTCGGCGATGCCGCCGGGACCGACAACGGGGAGCGCAAGGAGGAGAGCGACGGTGAGTGACGAGACCCTGGACGATCTGCCGGGCGCGCCGGGAGGCCCTCCGGAGCCCGACGAGGAACCGGCGACGGAGTACGCCGTCGAGGCGGAGCGCGATTTCGAGGGCGCGGAGGTCGATGCGGGCGCCGACCCGACTCCGGAGCCGGCAGAAACCGCCGCGGATGCGCAGGAGCAGGAGGCGCCGCCCGCCGCCCCGAAGGACATCAACCTGCTGAAAGAAGTCCTCGAGGCGCTGGTCTTCGTGCACCGCGGCATCCTGCCGCCGAAGGCGGTGCGCGAGGTGCTCGGCGAGGAGTACACGGCCGAGGAGATCGCGGCCGGCTTCACTGCGCTCAAGGAGGACTACGCGGGGCGCGGCGGCGCGCTGGTTTTGGTCGAGGTCGCCGGCGGCTACCAGTTCGGCACGCGGGGCGACCTGGCCTCCTGGATCAAGAAGCTGGATTTCTACGAGCACCACCGGCACCTCTCGCGGCCGACGATGGAGACGCTGGCGATCATCGCCTACAAGCAGCCGGTGACCCGGGCGGAGATCGAAGCGATCCGCGGAGTGAACGTGGAGCGGATCGTCCGCAACCTGCTTGAGCGCAAGCTCGTGCGGATCCTCGGCCACAAGGACGTCCCCGGCAAGCCGATGGTCGTCGGCACCACGAAGGACTTTCTCGAGCTGTTCGGCCTCAACAGCCTGGCCGATCTGCCGCCGCTGAAGGATTTCGTGGAGCCCCCATCCTCGGAGGGGATCGACGAAGAGCTGCCCCTGGCGACGCCGACCGAGGTTGCCGCCGCGGGTGACGGCGGCGCCGACGAGGCCGCCGAACTTCCGGTCGCGACGACCGAAGAGGAGACCGAACATGGACCAGAGCCCGAAGCGGGTGAGCGGGAGCAGGACGCCCCCGAAGCCCAGCCCGAAGCCCAGGACGACGGGGGCGACCCCGCCGCCGGCACGCACGAAGCGGGCTAGCGCCTCGGCCGGCAGGGCGCCGCACGTGGCGGCGGGCGCTGCTGGACCGATGCGCCTCCAGAAATTTCTCGCACGCGGCGGGGTCGCCTCGCGCCGCGCCGCCGAGGAGTTGATCCGCGAAGGGCACGTGAGCGTGGACGACCGCATCGTGACCGAGATGGGGGTGTCGATCGACCCGGCGACGAACAGGGTCAAGGTCGACGGGAGGCTGGTGCAGCCCCCCGAGACCTTCAGCTACTACGTCCTGGACAAGCCGCGTCACGTGGTCTGCACGATGTCCGACCCGGAGGGGCGCGCGACGGTCAAAACCCTGCTGCCGGCCGAGGTCGGGCGCGTTTACCCGGTCGGGCGCCTCGATTACGACGCCGAGGGGGTCCTGCTGCTCACCAACGACGGAGATCTGGCCCACCGGTTGATGCACCCGCGCTTCGGCGTGGAACGCACCTACCACGCGAAGGTCAAGGGGCGCATCGAGGACGCGGCGCTCGAGCGCCTGCGCACCGGCGTCTACCTCGAGGACGGCCGGGCGCAGGCGGAGGACGTGCGCTTCCTGCGGCGCACGAGCGAGAACTCGTGGATCACGCTCACGCTGCGCGAGGGGCGCCAGCACGAGGTCAAGCGGATGTGCCTCGCCGCCGGGCACCCGGTGCAGAAGCTCCGCCGCATCTCGTACGCCGGGGTCGGCCTCGGCGGGCTTGCGCCCGGGGCGCTGCGACACCTGACGCAGGCGGAGCTTGCCCAGCTGCGCCGCGCCGTGCGCGAAGGGGGCGGCGGGAAGCCCGGACGGTGATCCGGAAGCTCGCCCTCCCGCTGCTCGCGGCGGCACTCTTCATTGCGAGCTTTCCCCCCTTCGATTACGGGCTCCTCGGCCTCGCGGCGCTGGCGCCGCTGGTGCTCGCCCTGCGCGGCGCGCGCCGCCCGTTCCTGACGGGCTTTATCTCCGGTTGGGCCGCGTTCACCGGGGTCGTCTGGTGGGTTTACTATGCGATGGCGCACTTCGGCGGCATCCCTTCGTTCGTCGCCGCGCCGCTCACGCTGCTGATGACCGCGATCATGGCTGCTTTCTGGGGGCTGTTCGCCTGGGCGCACGGCCGGCTGCGCCGCGCGGTTCCGGGTGTGCCGGACATCATCACGGTGCCGATACTCTGGACCGCGAGCGAATACTTGCGGGGGGCGATCCCCGACGGGGAGTTCCCCTGGGCGCTTCTTGGCCAGAGTCTGTATCGGCATCTCCCGCTGATCCAGGTCGCGGATCTCGGCGGCGTCTGGGCGGTGTCCTTTCTCGTTGCCCTCACCGGCGCCGGGATCGCCTCGTACGCGCGCGACCCGCGCGGCCGCAGTTGGGATGCGGGGTGGAAGCCGCTCGCAGCCGCGCTGCTGGTGCTGGCGCTCTGCGGTGCCTACGGGGTGTTCCGTCTCGGTCAGCTGCCCGACGGGCCGGGCCTGCGTGTCGCGGTGGTGCAGGGGAACGTGCCGCAGGACGTGAAGTGGGACCGCCGCTTCCGCGAGGAGACGCTGCGCACCCACGAAGAACTGACGCGGGCGGCGCGCGAGGGAGCGGACCTGGTGGTCTGGCCTGAATCCGCAACGGCGTTCGTCTATCAGCGCGAGACGGACTACCAGGAGCGGCTGGCGGCACTGGTCGCGGAGAGCGCCACCCCGCTGCTGTTCGGGTCGCCGGCGTTCGAGGTGAAGAACGGGAAGAGTTCGCTGCGCAACCGCGCCTACCTGCTCGGGCCGGACGGGAAAGTCGCCGGCTGGCAGGACAAGCAGCAGTTGGTGCCGTTCGGGGAGTTCGTCCCCTGGAAGCGGGTGCTCTTCTTCGCCAGGCCGCTGGTGCAGGCGGTCGGGAGTTTCGAGCCGGGGGAGCGGCCGGAGGTGCTGTCGGTGCCCGGCGGCAGATTCGGTACGCTGGTCTGCTACGAGGTGATCTTCCCGGACCTGGTCCGGCGCGTCGTGGCGGCGGGAGCGGAGTTCCTCGTGAATATCACGAACGACGCCTGGTACGAGCGCAGCGCGGCATCGCACCAGCAGTTCGCGACGCTGGTCTTCCGGGCGATCGAGAATCGCCGGCCGATCGCGCGCTCCGCGAACACGGGGATCTCCGGCTTCGTCGACGCCCACGGGCGGATCATCTCGATGTCCGAGTTGTTCGTGCGCGGCCAGTACCGCGCAACGCTGGCGCTCTCGCGCCGCATGACGCTCTACACGGCCTGGGGCGACTGGCTGCCGCGAGGGTGCCTGCTGATCGCGCTCGGCCTGATGGCGGCGACGGGTCTTCGCCGGGCGCGGGGGCGCTTCGCGGCCCGTCGACGGTGACGACGACAGGCAGCGCAAGCGCGCTCTTTCTCTGAGGTGGCGACCCCCATGGTAGAAAAGCTGCTGCCGCGGACGTGGATGCGACTTCTGGTGATCCTGCTTGTCGGCGGCCTCGCGTACTCCGGCATCCTGAACAGCCCCTTCGTCTTCGACGACCAGAGCAACATCATCAACAACGGAGCGCTGCGGGATTTCCGGAACTTCTGGCCCCCCACCATGACACGGTGGGTTGCCAGCCTGACGTTCGCCATCAACCTGCGGCTTGGCGGCCTGGACACGTTCGGCTTCCACGTCGTGAATGTCGCCATTCATCTTGTCGTCGCCGTGCTGGTGTACGCACTGGCGCTGCTTACGCTGCAGACCCCCTTCCTGAGCAGCCCTCCCCCAAAGGGCAGCGAGGATGACGGTGGCGATGACGGTTCCATCGCGTTCTTCACCGCGCTCATTTTCGTGGTTCATCCGGTGCAGACGCAATCGGTCACCTATGTCGTTCAACGGTACACCTCGCTGGCGACGCTGCTCTATCTGCTCGCACTGGTTCTCTACCTCACGTGGCGCTCGGGCCTCGAGCCGGGATCCGCGCGCCGTGGGGCGACGTCAGGGGGAGGAGTGTTCTGGTGGGGCCCATCCGCGGCGAACCACCCCGACGCCGGCAGTGGAGCGCAGCAGCGTGCCGTCCGGCGGCGTCTGGCCCGTGCGGGATTTCTCTACGCAGGATGCGTGGCGTCGACCGTGCTGGCGATGAAGACCAAGGAGATTGCTTTCACCCTTCCGGTGGTGGTGCTGTTGTATGAATCGCTGCTCTTCGAAGGGGTCGGGTCTCGCCGGTTCTTCGCTCTCGCGCCCCTGCTCGCGGCGATGCTGATCATCCCCGGCGACAGGTATGTCCTGGCGATGTCCTCCGGGGGGCGCTTCAGCCTGGATCAAGCCACGCGGTTCCTGACCGAGATGCCACGTGCCCATTACGTACTGACCCAGCTTCCCGTGCTGGTGACGTACCTGCGACTTCTGTTCTTCCCCGTAGGGCTGAATCTGGATCACGATTTCCCCGTGTTCGACTCGTTCGCCACCCCTGCGGTCGCCGGTTCTTTCGTCGTGCTGGTCGTCGTCGGCGGGCTTGGGCTGACGTGCGCCCGGTTCGCCGCGCGAGCCGCCAAGAATCGTGGTGCCGCCGGGGCGACGGGGCGACGGCGCAGCTTCGGACTCGTCGCGTTCGGGATCTTCTGGTTTTTCATCACGGTGTCCGTGGAGTCGAGTTTTATCGCCCTCACGGAGGTCATTTCGGAGAACCGGCTCTACCTGCCGAGTGTTGGCGTCATCCTGGCGTTCGTCGGCGGCCTTCATGGTCTTGCCGGCGTGCTCGGCAGGAAGTGCTCCCGGAGGCAGGCAGCGGCGAGGCTCCTGCCGCTGCTCTTGGCCGGGACGGCGGCAGCGCTCCTCACGGCCACCCTGATGAGGAACTACGTCTGGCGAGACACCAGCGCGCTGTGTGAGGACATGGTGCGGAAATCGCCTCGGAGTCCGCGGGCGCACAACAATCGCGGGCTGGCCTACCTG
>Ga0334722_10002630_pt1 | contig 20039 bp, 32 predicted proteins | sample C3_bottom_MG_FD_207210 | JGI IMG/M metagenome (GOLD analysis project Ga0334722, IMG submission 207210) | Sediment microbial communities from Yellowstone Lake, YNP, Wyoming, USA - C3_bottom | ecosystem: Environmental > Aquatic > Freshwater > Lake > Sediment | place: USA: Wyoming | collected...
CACGGTTCAATAGCATCAATGTAAGCGACTCTGTCTATGTTAATACTCTTTGTAGCTTCCATTTTCACCATCCTCCGATATTTCGATTTTAATTTGTCTGCCTGGATACTTGATTATTATTTCTCTATAGATATAATCAGAAAGATCTTCACAACTGAAACTTATGGGCCATTCGTGAACACCTATAGGAGTTTTACTATGCAAGGATGCATATGTACTTAAACAATCTTCTACGAATGCTTGAAAGATAAAAAATTCGAGATCCCGATTGTTGTGAAAGACCTCGATCCACACTTTAATCTTAAACAGATGTCGGTGAGTATTTTGTAAAAAGCCAACGACTGCAGGTGGATTGGGATAACAGTGCACCATTGCCTTTTGTGCTGTGATCCAAATAAAAGAGTTCATATTAGTTTTCCTTTCTATTTATTTTCACTTGCGGGTAAATTTACTACTTCCCAAAATAGGTCAGTAGCATATCTCTTATCTAATGGGGTCATATCAATAGCAAAACATAATTCTCCGTTCTCATTCTTCACAATTTTATGATATTTATCTCTATCCCAGTCGTTATAGATTGTGCAACCGTCAGTAATTTCGACCCCGTTCTTGTCGTAGTAAATTTCTTTAGTTTGCATTTTAAGCTGACTGCTATTATCGTTTAATATTTTAGTCAGTAAATGTGCAAGTTTGTAATAGCTGATTGCCTTAGTAACATTTGACAACAAAAATTCTGATGTATCTGCAAATTCATCAAAATATTTCTTTGTTAATTGTAGTGCTTTTTCTCTATTGTCTGCTTTTTGTTTCCTTTCTATTTTGGTTTTTTGTTCATCCAGCCATTTAAGTAAACTTTCTTTAGTCTCTTTTTTAAGTGCCTCATCTAATTGCTTTTCCAGTTTTTCTAAATCTAAACTCATATTAAATCTCCTTTAACGGCTGTGGGTAAGCAGCCACACTGTTAAATGGACAAGAGCTATTTAACCGCTTTATTAAGTGCATTTTGTATTTCCGTTTTTAACGCTAACAATTCGTTTATTGTTAAATATGATAAGCTATCATTTACCCACACTTCAAAGATATAGTTCTCACTCTGTGTCCAGTTGATTTTTATCTCCTCAATTTTCTTTCCTTTAATGTTTTGGGTAGAACCGCCATCTTTTATTTTCATAAAGCCCCCATAAATTCGCTGCGAGCTTTAGCATCATCAAAGAACAGTCCAGTGAGTTTAGTCGTAATTGTCTTTGCACCAGGTGTTCTTGCACCTCTTATCGACATACACATATGCTCTGCTTCAATACGAACAGCAACTCCTCGATTAGGAACATATTTGTTAATTGCTTCAGAAATCTCAACAGTTAATCTTTCCTGTACTTGAAGTTTCTTAGCAAATACTCTTGCTATTCTAACCAATTTACTTAATCCAAGAACTCCAGTATTTGGTTCATCAGAAGGGATATACGCAATTGCTAACTTGCCCACGAAAGGAATCATATGATGCTCACAGAAAGAATAAAATGGAACGTCTTTTACAATAACCATTCCACTGTGCTTCTCATCAAACAACTTAACATATTTTTCTATGTCATTGATTTCGTCATAACCATTTAAGATTTCTTGATACATATTAGCAACTCGCTGAGGAGTTTCTAATACTCCAAGTCTATTTGGATCATCTCCAATCCCTTCAATGATTAAACGAACACCCTCTTTAATCTTTAGAGCATTGAATTTAATCTTAGGATCAAATCGATTAACAATGTCGAGATTTTCTTTAGGGAGTAGTTCAAGCTGCTCGTAGGTTGGTGAATTTGTATAAGTTGGCGTAGTTGTACTAATAACATCTTTGTGATCAGGACTTAATTTAATTCTCTGAGAAATTTCAGATCGTCGAGTAGGTCTTTTATTGTCATTCATTAGTGTTCTCCTTTGATTTGATTGATTTGTTTTGATTATAATAACCGTTGTACTTACTATTAAAGGCTCCAGAAAAGATGAGGATTTGAGCAATTCGCATTCCTGCCTGCAAGAATCGCTTATCTCCAAAATTATATATCGTTAATCCTCCCGTACCGTTAAACCCTGGATCATAAACGCCAGAGGAACAAAACAACCCGATACGAGAAAAGCTCGAACGAATATTTATTAGTCCAAAACAGTCGTTCATATCGAAAGCTTGCTCTACCTCAACATTCGCAAATCCGTGTGCTGGAATTTCGACATCATTCTTTAGAGTAAGATCAATACCAACCTGTTGAATTTGGTCTGGAGATACAAACTTGACGATTCCTCGATCAAGGACTTCACGAGGAGATAAGTGTTTTAATTCTACCATCAGAGCACCTTTATTAGTTTATGAACTTGAATTGAAAGAATCCAATTAGTAAGAGTAATGTTTTCAAGAATCAGTTTGACACAATGATTTACATTTTCTTGGTCAATATTGATACCACTAAAAATAGGAGATATGAAATAATAGTCAGCAGCAATTGAAGGCTCAGGCAAACTCTTCTGACCTTTATGTCTAACATAACGAAGCTCTAAGCGAGGAGGATCTGGTTCAGGATGCATCATTAGCATTCTATGCACAGGAGTTGCCCACTCAAAGTTTTTAGCTATAACGTGCTCGGCAACTTTAGGACTAAGAGATACCAAATCAAGATTAAGAGGAACTTTGTTATTCCCATTGGTTTCTATTGATTGTTTGTAACCTTTACTGTTAAAAAATTCAACAATCGCTTCTGTTAATTGAAGAGCGGGCTCTCCTCCAGTCCAAACAATATATTTAGCTGGAAAGTCTTTAATCTCGTTTTCAATTTCAGCAAGAGTCATTTCTTTTCCAGATTCAAATTCCGTGTCACAAAAACCGCAAGTCATATCACACCTACTAAGGCGGATAAAAATAGAAGGTTGTCCTTGACGACAACCTTCTCCTTGCAGTGAATAAAATATTTCATTCACTCGCATAGTTTATTTTCTCTCTTTCTTTTCTTTTTTAGGTTTAGCAGTTTTAGCAACTACTTTTTCTACCGGAGCTGTTTTAGCAACTACTTTTTCTACTGGAGCTGCTCCACCAAGTTTATTGAAAGTATTGACTGCGCCCTTAATGCAATCCTTTAACATTGCTTTGTTTACATATAGTACATCAGCCTTTGCTTTAGTGTACTCTTCTAAGAATGCTGTTTGAAGCACTTCTAACTGCTCACCGTTCAATTGAATAGTCATTTTTATGACTCCTTATATTATGGTTGTTAAATAAGCCAACCTTATGGTTGGCAATATAGTTTAGCGAACGAATTGCTTGTCTCATAAAGAGTTAAGCAATACAATTTAGCACCGGTCATCTCTACAATATCAGCCTCTACTTGATTTCTCATCCAGTAAAGAATGTTTTCTGCAGTTGTTAAATCTGCAATTATATCATTTAAGAAAGAATGGTCGAGAACTTTAATGACCTTTTCTTGAACAATTGCTTTAACTTCTGAAAAATTACAAACCCATCCTTTATCAGTAATTTCACCAGCTACTTCTACTGTCAGTTTATAAGTGTGACCGTGCATATTTCTGCACTTTCCATAACACTCTTCGTCAGGTAGTTGATGGGCTGCTTCAAATTCAAAATGCTTTCCTATAATCATTCTGGTATATCTTTTCTTCGCTTAGATTGATTGACTGATACTTCAACCTGCTGATCAGTTGCAATGTCCTCCTTGAGTTTGATTCCTCTGAAAACCAACTGCTGCTGGGTTGACATCGATCTCTTGTAACCTAATTCCTCTAAGCGAGAATAGAATTGATTACGACCGAGTCGATCTTCATTTAAGTTGTTAGTGAATTCCAAATAGGCATTATAAAGACTCTTAGCCTCTTCTGTTATTCCTATTGTTTCCACTTTTGTTTTATCGTGAACAATACATCGCTCTGCTAAAAACTGCTCTATCAGGTTATTCTCTAAAAAATATTCCCGAGTAGTATCAAGAACTATTTGAGGTACAGTAAGACGCTGCTTCTTAAACCATCTCCTTGCACCTTCAAGTGCCCAACTAAGGATTCCACTGCGCTCTTGTTTGAACTCAGTTACTACTTCATATTGAGGTCTGATTTCTTCTTCCGTAAACTTGTACTCAAAAGGGATGATAAAAATTCTTCTCTTTATTCCAAGATCGAAGTTTTGAATTTTAGGTTTATGATTACCTGCAAGCCATAACTTGAACGTTGGAGCGAACTCAATGCTACTACTATGCAAATCTCTTGCTGTAATTGTATCGCCAGAAGTGATCTGTTTTATGATCGATTCATTGAGAGCTTTATTAGCATTGATTTCTGTAGAAATAACTAACCTCGATCCTTTAAGTCTTACAACATCTTCTGAATGAGAACTACCATCTCTACCAAACGACGTGAACGTTTCATAGTTAGCATGAATCAGATACTCACCAAATATAAGTTTCAAGCCTTCAAGAAAAGTCGACTTGCCATTTGCTCCAGTACCATACAAGAAGAATAAACATTGTTCAGATGTATGCCCAGTTAAAGAGTATCCAACCGCTTCTTGAATATAGTCAGCAATTTCGGTGTTATTAAAAGAAATTTTTTGAATAAATTCTTCCCACGTTGGACACTTTGAGTTCTTCTGATAAACGACTTGAGATATTTTTGTCATCTTAAATAAAGGCGAATGTTCTAATAGCCTACCTGTACGAAGATTCAACACGCCATTTAGTACATTAAACAATTCAATATCCTTGTCAAGGTCCTCAGGTAGAACTCCTAAGCCATCTCTTTCACCTGCCCACATTAAAGTAAGATCTCTTAATCGTCTTGTTTCTGCTTTGGCTACTCTCGCAAGGCTAAGAGCACCATCCTGTTCAATGTTAATCGGTATCTCATCTGAGCCCCCTAAATGAGCTTCTGCATCCTTAGCTTTTTTAGCTGCTTCAATAGCCGACTTTTTTTCCTCCTCAATGAACTTTAAGTAGAAATCCGATATCTCTCCTTTCTTGGACAAATTAAATACTTTACCATCCCATATGTACCAACCATATGAACGACCTTTTCCAGCCTTCGAATGATCATATAATAGTGTGTCTCTAAATCGGGTAGTAAATTTGTCAGCCAAAAGAAACTCAACTGATTTTTTTCCTGTAGCTTTATGACGAGGCGATTTGAACTTATATCTTTTTTCCATAATATTGAAAAAGGCATTCATATTAAGGATGTGATCTTCGTCGTGATAATTACCCCAAGATTCCAGCAATTTATCATACCGCTTGTTAAGCGTCTTAGTTGTATCCTCTGGATATAAAGGATGATCTTGACTAAGTAATAAAAAGTACTCTCGTCCTTCTTCACCAAGAGATGCAATTGACATACTTAACTCCCACCACGTTTGCTCATCTTTAGTATCTAAGTAACCAGACTTGCGAGCGTGGGCAATTGCTTTCTTAATATCTGTGTCGGTGTAATCAAAGTCGTTATAAGTTTTTCTATCAATAGGAGATTGATCAAAAACCTCCAAGTGCTTGATTATTTCATCGACAAGAATTGGAGTGGACTTTTTATTAACATAACAAAGCGGATCGTAACTCAAGTACTGAACTCTGGCGAGATCCTTAGACGAGGGATCCAGAATAATTCCAAATCGTTTGTTAAACATCAATCGCAAAACATTATAAACTCTTAAATGATGCTCAGCTGTTATGGGGGTGGACAACGTTACTAAGAACTTAAACCCATCTCCAGATACTGAGGTGTAAAGAAAAGCAATATGATTATCTTTTTTAATTAGATCAATTTTTTCTTTTAATAGGTCCACGTGATCTGCTTCAAAGATCATACAGTCGGTCTGTTTGAAATTTTTTGCATTGCGAGTTAACTTATTATATTGAAATGGAAGAATGTAAGGCAAAAGAGTTCTCTTTAACTGTTTTCGTTCTGATAGATCCTTGGCAGCCCGAACTTGTTCAGTTGCTTTCTTTAATTTAGTATCCTGCTTCACCAGTGCAACTACCTTGTCTAACGTTGTAATTGTTAGAGCTGCATTGACCGTGGTTACTGGAGGACTTCCATACAATAGATCCATATTACTCGTCTTTCTTGGTTACACTAAGTGGAATTGATTTAACTTCTTTAACAATAAATTTAGCATTTGGAAAATCGCCATCGTCGGGTAAGCAATGATCATTTAGTACCTCTTCTAATCTCTCTGCTGTTAGATTAACAGGATCATCATTGCCAACTTCTGTCAATTCAATAAAGAACAGTTTCATTGTATCACCTCCTCTGGATTATAACGTATATTTTTTTGTTTACAGACAGCAACAGCTATGAGTACTGTTTTATCTGTTTTGTTTAGTGCTATTTGACTCAAATTAAAAGAGTACCACTTTTTTTGTATCTGCAGCTTTACTCTACAATTTGGGTTTCCTTTGTGAATATTAGTGTAATGAAGAAGAACTTTATAAGTGTTGGTTTGATTGACCAGACTATCGTATCTAACTTCGCTCTCTATTTCATCAAGCTCCTCTTCTGCACTTGGTAGCGGTCCAAAAGAGGTGTCTAAGAAATCTTCAAAATCTGGTTCTGGTGATTCGAGTGTAAAGTGCTTCATTTAGGCTCCTTTCTTAGATCTTTAATTTTCTGACTGATTTTTTCATAAGAAGTTGTACGTAATTTGTACTGACTGCTCGGATTTGTATACTTTTTAGCAGCCTTCTTTTTTTTATGATTTTTTCGTCGCTCAAATTGGTCCATAAACTCGCCGAGTATACTCATTTAATACCTCCTTTAATAAATAAAAGAGTGGCAAGAGGAGGACTAAAGCTCTTGCCACTAATAACTCACCTCGGACTAATAAGGCAAGTCATCTTGGTCATCATTGTTAGATTTTTTCTTTTTGTCTGATTTTGCTTTGCCTTTAGTAGGCTCTTTTTCTTTAGGTTGTTTAACTGGTGGAGTTTCTTCTTCTTGATCAGTAGCATCGGCAATCGGAAGTTTGTTTTCTTCTACGTGCTTCTTCAATCTAATTAACTGATCTTTCATCTCTGCCTTCAAAAACTTAAGCAGTTGCATCTGCATAATTTTAGTATCTTCTTTACTCTTCTTAACTTTAGTGAAGTTGAACTTTTCCAGCCCATTGATTGATTTAGATGTTTCGGTCTTCTCATCATATTTACGATAAAAGTTTTCAACCTTTTCACCGTCCTGGTGAAATGCGATACCAATATTTTTACGACCTTCATTAGTGAATGCGTAAGGTTTGATAATCACTGGTTTTGAGAAATCAAGATTGGGTAAATGTTGCGCAAGAGATCCAAAGTAACGTGAGGTCTCTGCTATAGCTAAAGAGTACTTCATCCCATCAGAAGGATCAAAAAGAATTAGGTTATAAGTAACTCCGTATTCCTCGTGAGTTTGAACAGTGATATCAATTAGATATCCCTCACAAGAAGAATATACTTTTTCATAAACAAAATCTTTTTTAATATCTACATATCGCTCTTCTGCATCTGGATCTTCTTTAACAGACTTAGCGCGAATCTTACCATCGCTTATTCGTAGGTAAGTTATTTTATCTCTTTTTTGTAAACCCATAACACTGTGCTCCTTTATAAATTGTTTGAACATTATTTAATTGTGGTTTTGTGTGATTAACTTTACCATCCTTTCACCGTTAATCGATTGTGAATATTTCTGTTAATTAAGTAATGCAATATTGCATTAAAGATCTCAATCTCAAACGCTAACCTAAGAGGTTTTATTAAGGTCGAATATTTGAATTACTTTTTCTTTTTATTTTTCATAGCCATATAAACATAAGGATGCTTTTTTCTAAATTCCTCTTCAGTTAAAAACTTTAAGTCCTCTTTAACTCTCAATTCCCATAGTTGATTATAGATCAAGAGAATTATAAGAAGACCAGCTCCAATAAGAATTGCAATACTAACGCAGTCTGACATAATTATTTCACCTCCTCCACTTCGACTTCTGTCTTAAATTCTGTTATAGTAAAATTTGTTGATTGTTCCATTGCTTGTTTAAGCAGTGTGGATGCCTGCTGTTTATCTTTTGCAGAACATTCTATCACTAACTCATCGTGAACAATGTTGATTATTTGAGCATCTATTTTAGTTTTTTTACATTTCTGAACAAATAATACTGCAGCAAGTTTGATTATATCTGCACCGCTGCCCTGCACTGGAGTATTATTAGCAATAGTAAAAGAGTCAACAAGCACTCGTCTGCCTAACAAAGTTTGTACTTGAATAGTTGCATTCTCAGCCAATTTGTTTCCGTGATCAATATGATATCTTTTAACGCCTTTATAAGTATTCAAGTATCGTTCCCTGATCTCAACAGCTTGCTTAAGCGTGTACACAACACCAAAATTATTATAAGCGTACTCAACAAAGGTCTTCGCTCCCATTCCATATTGAAAACCAAAGTTAGGCGGTTTTGCTTTGTCTCTCTCCTCTTTAGTTATTTGATCGAGTGGTTTTTTAAGTATGCTGGCTGCCGTTGCTCTGTGTGGATCTTTTTTATCAATAAATATCTTTTTCATTGCTTGATCGTTTGCAATAACACTCATTAGTCTCATTTCGATCGCTGGAAGATCAGCTCTTAAAATTGGACGAGATTTTGTACTCAAATAAATAATATTCTTAATCGCTTTTGGAAACTGTTGAGCATTTGGATCAGTGCTCGACATTCGACCACTCGCAGCTCTCATCTGATTATAAGAAGAATAAATTCTTCCGTCAGGATGAATCCATTTGCCAATATAGTCTTCAATCATTTGCAATTCTTTTTGTACTTTTTTCACCCTTAATAACTGCTCAATTATTGGGATATGAACATACTTACCGAGCTCTTCTTTAGAGGTTCCCATTACATCTGCATCTGTATTATCTCTTAAGAACTCCATTATCTGTGCAGGAGACGTAGTACTAACGCCTGCTTTATCAAATGGCTTCTTAATTCTCTTCAGCTCAGATTTGAATTCCTCTGCACGAAGTTTAAGTACTTTAACATTTATAGGAATCCCTGTTAGCTCTATTTGAGCAAGCACTTTAACAAATTGCATTTCAATGATTGTTACAACATCAACTAATTGACCACCCCAATAACCTCTTTCAGATTTGTACAAAGACCTTTTATTGAGGATCTCTAATTGTTCGGCTTGAATTATGGACAAGTATTGAACATCTAAGTATGCATACTTAATCATTGAAGCAGATAAATGAGGACGACTCCAATCAGATATTCCTTCTTCTTTATCTAATTGCACTTTACAATAGAAACGAACGACTGATGCAAGATCAGCTTTGAAAAAACCAACTATCTCAGCAGTTCGATGGATCTTGTAAGCAATCATAGTGTCCCAAACCTCGCCAGGTTCAAAGTTGGGGTAGTTTTGTAGTAGTACTTTCAAATCGAATTTAATATTGTGACCTATCAATTTTCGGTTTGAGATGGCTGTTATTAAGTTGAGCTTTTCTTTGCTGGATAACAAAAACATATCGATAACATAAATAGTACCTGAAGTAATTTGAATCTGCATTAGTCGTACATCGGATCTTTGAGGATCCAAAGCACACTCGTTACGATAATCTTCCGCATATTTAATTGCAGACTTTTTTGTTACTGCAGTTATCTTTTTACCCTCCTCAACCCTTTCGATAAGAAAGTGATCTTCTACCTCCTGTCTCTCAAAGTCCTTTGCATATGTCTCAACATCTAAACAAAGCCAATCGCTCTGAGTTATAGCATTTATAATTTGAGTGATTGAGACCCCAAATTTTATCTCCGTTAAACTTTTGTAATCAATAGGACTTGGTCTAATATTTGTTTGAATTGACTTATTTTTTTCTTTTGCCATTTGACTTTCCTTTTTTCGTTGGGGCTAACTGTAGTGTAAGTAACGACGGCATTGAAAACTCTTTTGGTGAAGGAGCAGGGTGTTCAATCTTATAAACACTATATACGTTCATAAAATTCTTAAAGTGTTTTTCAATCTCCTCACGATCAATGGCAGTTGTTTTTAGACCAGCAATTCCTTTAGTGATCTGTTCGTTAGCTGGATGAATGATTAAACCACCTACTATGTTTATTTGTTTGTCAGCTTCTTCGATTGCTTTAATATAAGCAGCAAGCTGCATCAGATAAGTAATACTAACTCCCTTACCTGTTTTGTAATCACAAACATAATAACCCTCTTGAAGATTGAGAGGAGTTGAACCAGCAATGTCATAAGCACCTTCTTTTATATAACAAAGCAAATCACAAGTACCTGCATATTTGTTTTCAAGAGAAAATACCGTTTGCTCAGTTTGAATGTTAGTGGGATTAACAGTTTGAAACCACTGCCATATTCTATAGAGCTGTAAGTATTCTTTTTGAAATCTAACAATACAAATCTCTTTGTACTTTTTTTCTAACTCTGCTATCTGGGCTGTCGAGTAAACAGGATGAGCATAGGAATTATAGACAACAGTACCACCCTTTGCCAATACTTCTGCACCGTAGTGAATAATAGATCCTAAATTAAGAGCATCTCGAACAATTTGGTCAGCCCGTTCGTTTCCTACATCACCTCTCCAGCGTTCAAGAAAATCTTTTGGATACGCTCCTAAGATTTCTGTGACTGATACTAAATGCTCTTCAACTAATTTTTTTTCTTTGCCAAGTTTTTCTTCGTACAAGATTTTGTAATAACGAGTGTCGAAGTACTCAACGCGTTTGATGTCTTTTATTCCTAAGAGCACTTTGCTCTTTTCAGTTAATGAAGTTGATTTCGTTAAAGCCATTTTAGGCTCCTTTCTTAGTGATTTGGTTATTTTATCGCATTGAATAACGATCGTCGCTTAGAAGCGTGTTTACGAAAGAAATTCACTGCAAATTTTGTGTTATTTCGTCTTTTTGATCCGGTAGTTTTCAAGGTCTTTGAACTGGCTTTCAAGATCAGCCAGCTTACTTGCTTTAACCGTTCCACGGTCAAGCATCTTCATAGTGCCATCAACGGTTTTGTATTTTAATAAAGTAGTTAACTGTTCCACTGTTAGATTATGAGCAATCATAAAGGCTTTGAAATTAAACCCAATCATTTTTTTACCAACGAATTCTTTTCTATCCTTTATCCACTTTTTCATTTTTAACTTTTTCCTTTCTGACAGTTACATAGGCTGTCTTTTTTAGATCTAAGATCAATTGCTTAAACTGATCAAACTGGGATGGATGTACAACTATTACAGTACCTTTTGATTTAATTATTCTCTTATGAGTATATTCTTGCAAAGGAGTAGGGTTCTGATTTTCAGCTTTAACCTCTATGGCAATAAAGATGCCATTCACACACGCAGTGATATCAGTATGGCCTGCTGTTGTGGCATTAACTACTTTGAACGCATAAATATTTTCACTGAAGAGAAACTTAATTATTTTAATCTGCAGATCTTGCTCACTTGCCATCTTATGCTGCCTTTCCTACTTTGCGTTTTATTCTGTTGATTCTGCGAGAGCGTGCAGCTATTTTATTTCTCAGTCGTCTTTTTTTAGCCCTTCTTAAAGTAGCTTTGGACTCTTGAGATCTATGACCATAAACACCGTACTCGTCTTGTTGGGCAACGAGGTGTACTTTGATTGAACTACCTCCTCCCCCAGCCTCCCTTCCAGTTTCTTTTTTTGTACCTGCATCTTTTTGACGCTGACGAAAAACTGTCTGTCTAACTTTATCAAGCGTCATTGTAAATTTATTGCCAAGTTGAGTGAATGGGTTTTTCATTTTTATCCTCTGATTATATTGTTAATAGTAAATTGAACATCGACTCTTGAAATTAAGTAAGCTTTGAGATTTATACTTTTTGAATCAAAAACATCAATCTCAGAAACAAATATTTCTGTCGTAGCTCCTTCTAAACTGTGGCTGTTCTTAAAATTAGTCAGCAAAGAAGCAATTTGATCATTCAGATCTCTTAAATCTTTTTGAATGTCATTTATATAAATGTTCATAGTTTTTACATTCCTTCTTTAGTAATGATGTTTAACGATACTTTGTACTCAATTCCTTTTTCATCTTTAACGGAAGTAAAGCCGTTTGTGGTTGCAACTACTAAGGACTTGCCACTCTTGCTTGGAGCAGATGTTTTAGGACTTATCTCACCAGAGATTGTCCACTTGTTTCCTTTGATCTCGATTTTCATAAATAATCCTTTCGAAAATAACTTAGTGTGTAAGATTGTTTGTTAATTACTCTGGAATAGATTTGATTCTCCATTCCCTCTTTAGAAAATAACCATACAAGCTCTGTAGATTTTGTCTTCTCCTGTTCCTGTCCTCGTTGTCGAGCCTGTTGATACAACTCAGACGAAAAATGAATATTATAAAATATGATCATATCAGCACTGGATAAATTTATTCCTCTTGATGAGGACTGAAACTGCCCTAAGAAAACAACGTGCTCAGTTGTGTTATTAAAATGAGCTGGGTCTTCTGTCCACGTTCCAAGAGTTTGCTTTAATACTTCACCTTCTCCCGTGAAGAAATAAAATACTGCGATCTTTTTTCTGCCGAGATAATGTTCTTTGATGAACTCTGCTTTAGACCTATCAAGTATTCTGTGTTCTCGTCTAATAGACCCATCTTTATTAACATCAATAATAACTGTGCCCGAATATATCTGATGGAGTTTCCTTTGAAGCTTAGCAGCAGTGTCACAGACAATAACATTGCCATCTTTGAAAGTGTATATTCGATCGTTAATAAGTTTTTTAGCTAACTGATAAATCTTTGGATCTATGTCAATTTGAATTACCTTATCTTCTAATCGCTTAGTTATAAAGCCTGCATCCTCTTGAGTAAAAGCAATAAAAAGCTTCTTAGTGTACATTTCAACGCGACCCTGCACTGCACCAGAATAATCTCTTATGATATGACCTGAAATTCTTTTTTCTCTTACTAACACAAATCCAGCTTCTGCCCATTTATAAAAAGATGTTTGAGGAAAAGGTGAGTGTCGACTAATCCAAAATTGATGGTAAAGCTGACTGTATGATTCAGGAGTTGGGGTTCCACTTAAATAAATTACATAAGCATCTTTACTACCAGAAACAATTCTCCTTAATTCTTGAGCTCTTTTTGAGGGGCGTGGATAACTACCAAGCGAATGAGCTTCATCGCATATGATTAAATCAAACTCATCTTTTTCTTTATGAAGAGATTCATAATTTGTAATTCTCAAAAAGTATTTATACTTATCGGCTGTGTCCAACTCTAACACTTGCTTATAAATATCTGATACTGCTTTCTTTTTAGTAACGAACAGTACTCGTCTGGCATTCATTAAGAAAGCTATATGCAGCGCAATAATAGTTTTGCCAACTCTCATCTCCACAGCAAGATAGAGTAGGTGGTACTGTCTAAGAATGAGCTCGCCCTTTTTGGCAAGCTCCATTTGATACTCTCTTATTATCATAAGCCGAAGAACCTTGAAATTCTTCTCAAATAATCTAAGCGATATCGTTGAAGAGTAATATGAGACACGTATTGAGTAAGTATATTATACACCTGCCATTGATTTTGACCGATGATTTGATTTGGATCAAAGTCTTTTATATTACGAACGACGTCTCTGTTCTTTGTATCAGCATCAACAAGACCAACCGATTTCATTAGATGAGAAAAGATTTTTCCTTCAACTTTGGTTGACAACTTTGCAAGAAACTTCATAGTTACTTTCTCAGCAACCATTTGTTTAATGTAAGCTTCAATGGCAACATTGTTATCCCAAAAACCATTTATGATTGAATTGATATGAGCAACAGATATTTCTTGAATGTTTTCAGCTCTGTGAACCACCTTTATTCGTTTAAGAAGCTTACCAATCACCATACCGTTAGAGCATACCTGCCTCATTGCCCCAACCTCCATTCTAAAACTCTCAATCATATCATAAGAGTTATGTAAAAACACAGACGAGATGATTCCTTCTTTAGTATCGTCTTTTATTTTGAAATCAGGAAAAGTGAAATGAAGTCTCATTCGACGCTCGCTGACCCAACTAAATCTGTCGAAATAATACTTTACATTTTCTTTTTCAAGAAAGTTTAAGACTGGATCAATAATTTGTTTGTTTGGAAGAAGCTTATATGTATCAGAAACAACTGATACAACTTCTTTCTCAGATATATTGTACACCCCCATAAACCCCTTCACCAAATGATTTTTTGCATCTTTAAGAGTGATTAACTCTACCGGTTGAGATGCTATTTTAATCAATGAGCTACCATTTACTTTCTCCTCTACTTTAGCTTCTTCTGGAACGTAAACGGTTGGTGTTGGACTAAGAGGAACTGCAGGTTTATTTGCAGCTATTCTCTCAGCTTTAATAACTTTTTTTGACTTTTTTATTTTTGCCATAATTATTTAACTCCATTCTGCTTAACAAAGTTTTGATAATATGTTGATGCACCAGCTTTAGTTAGACCAGCATCTTTAATAAACTGTTCGATAATATCTTTGCGAGCAACACCTTTCTTACCAAACATCTTTACAAATATTGCACGAGCGAGCTCAGTTTTACTAACACCACCAGAAGCTTTTTTAGTCCCAGGTTCTTTAGTTTTAACCGGTGCTTCTTTTTTATTAGTGGGTGCTTTAACTTCTTCTGTAGTACCTGTACTCTCACCTCTGTTAAAGGTTTCTAAGAACTTTTTAACTCCACCAATAAATTTATTTTCGTGAATTTCTGCCCCTGTCTTTACTGCAAGAACAATAAATTTCTTACCAATGTTATCATAATACAACGACAGAGGTAGTTCTTTTAGAAGCAATGCAGAACCTTTCTTAGTGAAAGTTAATTTTGTACTGGCTAACATTTTCTCAGCAATCTCTAATTGATTTTCAATTTGATTCGCTGCTGCTTTTTTTGGATTTCGAGCTGACATAATAGATCTCCTTTGATTGGTTTTAGTTTAATTATTTTATTCGAGCTGTTGAATACTTATCGTACAAATACACAATATCAGAGGCAGACAGCTTAGCTTTTCCAAACGCCGCTGCTGACCGAATGCAATAATTGCGAAATGTTTTATCTCTAAGCAATTTTTTTGCTTGAGCTTTTACTGAGGTCTTTTTAATCTTTGTCATTGTAGTCCTTTAACTATTGGATGAAACGCGGTGTAGATCAAATGGATTTTCTTCTAATTGAGTTAGTTCATTAAACATTTGCACAGTTTCTGGTTTTTCATTTAACTGCATGCTGGTACTTATTCTGTTGATCAAACCAGTTAAGTAAAGTATCCAAGATTTCTGAAATGAGTCTGTCCACAAGTTCCCAAGATTATTAAGTGGATTAGTACTATTATGTAGGTTTGTGTTCGATAGCACTCTTCTCTGCATATCTAATCGTTCTTTTTTCAAGTCGATCACTAACCCGATCAATTGCTTTAATTCAAGTTCCTTGCTGTCAGGCAGATTAAAAATAAAGCGCCACCAACCCGTTAGGTACTGAATATGTAGATTAGTTTGAAAAATTTCTTCTGCAACATATTTCAGTCGATAGTTGAACTCCTCCTTAAGCTGTTTCATAAGATCATTATTTCTCTGCTGTTGTACCTGCAAGCTCTGCTCAATGGCGCTAATAACCAAGTTAAAAACGTCGGTAGTTGTTGTATGAGTAGTACGAGAAGTTACTTTTGAAGTTTTCATTTTTTTAGTCCTTTATGTTTAATGTATTGTGTAAGTTATTTATTATTCTTTTTAATCAAATTACCTTTTTTATCTAAACCTCTGCTTGAAAGCTCTTTCATAATGAGATACCTAAGGTCAGCACCAGACTCAAGCAGTTTAATCAATAACTTTGTGTTTGTCTGTGCAAAAACAAATCGTGGATTCTCTTCATCTGGAACCATTACTACCTCAGCTTTAACTTCAGATAACTCACTCTTTTTAAGCTCCTCTGAAGTTGCTGTAGCAGCTTTTTGATCAGATGCAAAGATCTCAACTATTACTTGGCAGTAAGACTCCACTGACCAAGAAGAACTTAAATGAGTGCTGCTATCAATGATTTCAAGTTGAAAACCAGCTGCTGCTAACTCTGAATTAGCTAATAGAGCTGTTTTAAGCTTTGTGACACACATTGTAAAAGTACTCGGGTAGCGATAAATATACTTATGTCTGAGCTTAAATACTTTACCTCGATTACGTTCATCTGCTTTGCAGGCAATCACTTGATCTACATAAGGAATGTTTTCTAACAATTTTTTCAAGTTTAATTTTTTCATTTTATTAGTCCTTTATATTAAAAAATATGAAAGAGCCTACAATCAAGTAGGCTCTTAATTAACCAGCTTATGCTTCATTTGAGATGTTTTGATAATAAGTAGAAGCACCTGCTTTAGATAACTTAGCTTCTTTCATAAAAGCTACTATGATATCTTTGCGAGCGATATTCTTCTTACCAAACATCCTCTTAAAGATTGCTCTTGCTGCATCTACTTTAGATGAAGTTGATTTTTTGCTGGTTGATGTTTTTGTGGTTTTCATTGCGGACTCCTTTTGGGTTTTGTTAATGATAATTGATTTGGTAGAAACTTCTTTTACTGGATCAAGTTGCACAAGATCAGAATCTCTGTAGTTACCCTTAGTTAGCTTTTTAGTTAATAACTCTACTTTATACTTTGGCGCGGTTGAAGTAATGTGATTGATATGAACAAAGAATGGAGACACTCGAGGAAAACAATCACTATGATTGTACCAAATTAAATTTGGAGCACAGTGAAGCAATCGATTATCTCCTGCACTGAATCTAACATAAACGGTTCTAATAAATCCCGACTGCTTTATACTACCAGTGGACCACTCAAATACTGTGCCACACTTACTTTCACCAGTTTTCATATTAGTAACCTGAACTTTATTAGAACGTACTGGCAATGCAATTTTATTTTGCTTTTTCATTTTAGTCCTCTTTGAAATTCGTTAATGATAATTGATTATTTGTAATAAACATTTAATGAACATTCTAAATCTGCCACACCGCCGTTAATAATAACCTTTGAAGCACCGTTTTTAATTAACTTTTGCACAAGCTTACTTTGAGTTTGATTCTCTCCTTTAATGCTGTGCCAAACTTCTTTTAACAGTTTGCTTGATGAGCGCTGTGAGCGTATATAAATATGATAGGCCTTTTGGTTTTTAATTTTTCTAAAATTAGGAGAACCAACCCCGTCATAAACAAGCCCTGTATTTTTCAAAGCTTTTTCAATTATGGTTACGATTGTTTTTTTGTCTACTGTTTTCATTTTAGTCCTCTTTGAAATTTGTTAATGATAATTGTTTAGTACTTGTACTGGCTGAGAGAATTGAACTCTCATATAAAAGTTTAGTTAGCGTGCACAATAACTCAACCTTTATTATATCCATAACCAGTAGAAACGATTCGCAAGATTTTCAAACTTCTTTTTCCACCTATGCCGTCAGGACTTATGATTTTTACTTGGGCCTCTCATCTGGATGCTTACAGATGTTTTGTAGAGGGGTTACAAGTGGTCGGTACTAAGAAGATGTCGTTTCACTTTCACACGATAGAAGAACCATTACTGCCGTCAGGACTTACTCAATCCTTCTACTCGTCATTCAAATTGTCAAGTGTGCTTAATTGCACACCAGTAACTTACTAATAATAAAATAAAAAGCAACGAAAAAGCCAATAAAAAGAAAATAATTTTCTCATAAAAAGAGGCGAATTTGAGTTAAAAAAGGGTTAACTGTTATAACGTTTTTATTGTTTTTACCCCTGTTTTTTCTTACAAAACTTTAATTAAGATAAATATAAAATAGATAATACGAGATAAAAACCGTGTTAAAAAACATAGAAAAAATACTTTTCCTTTGATTTTTAAGTAAAAACGCATTTTTGCTTCTCTGATGTTTTACTCAGGTTTGCTGAAGATCCTCGCTTAGAGGCGTGTTTACGAAAGGAATTTTCCCGTAGAAATAATGCTCTAATAATGAGTTTCAAACACTGCATAAAAGAATAACCGTTAATCCTATAAAGCACTAACGGTTATTAAAATGTAATCTAAATTTTAAGTAGAGCTGAGCTATAATCTAAATTTGATGTCGTCTGAATAATCTATTCAGCCATCCTCTTCCAAAGTACCAAAACTTTTTCAATCTCCGATAACTGATCTCGCTGAGCTCAATATACTTTTTGTAAAGGATCTCTTGAGATTCTACAGATTTGATTGCACCTAAAGTTATCTGTCCAAACTGCCCATCAATTTTTATTGTTTTACCGAATTGATAATAGAGAACTTGCTGCAAAATTTTTACTGCAGTCACAACAGAACGATTAACAGAAAGATCAAATATTTTGAAGGCCAAGCTGCTATCAGGAATTTCTTTATACAGATCATTCCAAAAGTTTTTCTTATAAAATCGTCTGGCATAATCCAGTGCAAGCAGAAATAGTTTTTGTTTATATAGATTAGCACAAACTGCAAAAGCATCTGGATAATCTCTTTGAGTGATTCCGTATATAGTTTTACCTCCACTGTCCATAGGATTATTAGAGTAACCACCTTCATTTATGATCAGGATTTGAAAAGCATTATCAAAATCATCTTCTCGATTGTTCAAATTACTTTACCTCTTTGAATTCGTAAATAGATTAAAAAAGAAATTATTGTACCAAGTCCTCCATAAAGTATTCCCTTCTCCCACCAGCTAAGATAACTATTAACCAGAGGCAAAATAGAATTGGAATTAGTAGGCACTTGAATAGTATCTTTATAAGGAACATATATTGTATCCTTTAATAAATTTATTGAAGCAATTTTCTTTTTGAAATAAACAGTTAAGTCTCCAATAACCCTCCCGAGGGAGTCTGTGACCGAACCAATCCAAGCGCTATCACTTTTTATCACTGTGTCTTTTAGAGTAATAGTATCGTGAATGGCTGGCAGATAATAAGGAACCTTTATCTCCTTAATAATTATTTCGGGTGCGCTACTGCAACCAACAAGAAACAATAGCACAACCAAAATAAAATAACAGAAGGCAACCCTACTTATAATCATTTTGAATTTATTTGATTTTGAAGTTGAGCTGCTGTCTTAGAAGAACCATCAGCATTCCTACCAGTAAATCTTGCAATAACAGTTGTTGCTATTAAAATTACAAGTTGGATCCAATCAGAAAAAGTTGGCTTAGCTGTTGATAATCCAGAAAGCCACTGTGCGATAACCAGTCTAACTGCATCAGCAGCTCCAAGAATAGCTGTTACCCAAGCTAAGATGTTTGTCCAAGTGTTTTTAATATCCATTTTATAGCTCCAATCTTTTCAAGTCTTTTTGTTACAGCATTTTTGCTTGACTTGAAAAAGCAAAAAGCTGTTTATAATTTAACCTATATAACTAATGTCTATTTTTTCACAAACTCTTTTTAAGTTTATTTCAATTCGTTGTAATGCTAAATGATTGACCTCTGTTTCTTTTGCGCGCTCTTTTGCAATAGTCTCGTGATGCTTTTCAACAGCTTTGTTTTGTAGTTCAATTGTATTGATTCTATCTACAAATGGACAGTGACCTTGAAGTTTCTCATCTAACATTTCTTTTACCCTACTCTCTGTTGGTTTGTCTTTTAATGAGCGATATATTACACCTGCATTAAATATTAAAGCCGCAGCAGAAATTATTACTTCCCAATGGGCAATAAAAAACGATTCTGTATTTGGAAGTACTTGTGCCAGCATTTTATTTTTTCCTTTTATTACTAATCATTACCATATATAGACTTAATTATTTTTTTATTTTGACAGTTGGAATAGAAATTTTATCGGGTGCATATCCATTAAAGAAAAACCACGCTGTATTTTGTCCTGAAATAAAATTTCCTGCTTTGTCTTTTACATTAAAAGCTCTAACAGTAAAGTTCATTCTATATGGCAGTCTTTTTGTAATCAAAGCAACTTTACTTGTATCATTTATTAAAACGCCATCAACTGCTTTTACAATTCCAACTTTATAAATTGGATAAGTCTT
>Ga0334722_10002631_pt1 | contig 20037 bp, 38 predicted proteins | sample C3_bottom_MG_FD_207210 | JGI IMG/M metagenome (GOLD analysis project Ga0334722, IMG submission 207210) | Sediment microbial communities from Yellowstone Lake, YNP, Wyoming, USA - C3_bottom | ecosystem: Environmental > Aquatic > Freshwater > Lake > Sediment | place: USA: Wyoming | collected...
CAAGTGGTATTGTTATTTACGAATTTGATTACAAAGATAAATCACTTGGTCAATATAGATATTCTGGTGTTATGGCTCAAGATTTATTAGAATCGCACCCGTCCGCTGTAATTAAAAACAACGATGGAACTTTAAAAGTAGATTATTCACAAATTGATGTTGACTTCAGGAGGGTTGATTAATGGCAGTAAAAAGAAACACAAAAACAACAGTAAAAAGAAACGCAATGGCTCAAGCTTTAACGGTGCCACCAGTTGCAACAAATGAACAAGGCGTGACAGTTCAAAGAGTTAATCCCGTAGCGGGTACTTCTTATTCTGACGCTACCAATAGATTGCGCTCAGGACAAGAAATTACTGAAAGCGCAATACAAGGTAGAGGCTTTGACCCCCGCGGCGGTATTGGTGTTGCTGTTGCTCAAATTGCAACGGCTGGCATCGGCGCTTGGGCGCAAAATACAGCAAGAAAAGAATTGGCTGAAATAGAAGTTAATCGCCAAAATAAATTAAGTTCATTATTGACTTCAAAAGGTTACACGCCAGAATCCGCAAGCGCTATAGCTTCAATGACTACCCCCGAAAGTGGCTCTAGTATTATTGGAAGCTTTATTAGTCAAGATATGGCTAAAAACGACCCCGCAACACAATTAAGTTTACAAAAAAGTCAAGCGGAAATATCTAAATTAAACGCTGAAACAAATAAAGTTAATAGAGAAGCGGCTGGTGTTGGGTCTCCTGATATTGCAAAAGTATTTGACAACACATCAAAATTGCGCGAAAGTTTAATCAATAATAGTAAGGAATTCCAAGGCATAAAAGCTGGCTTTGAAAAAGTTAAAATATCTGCAAGCGATCCAAGTCCTGCTGGTGATATATCTATGATTTTTGCCTTTATGAAAACGCTTGATCCTAATTCAACAGTCAGAGAAGGCGAAGCGGCAACCGTTGCAAATGCGGGCAGTATCGATTCAAGAACCGCCTCCCTTTATAATAGAACTTTAAGTGGCGAAAAACTTCCGCCAGAAGTTCGTGCGGATTTTGTTGATCGAGCGACAAAGCTTTACAATCAAGCTGCTAAATCGCAAGAAAAAACTAATAATCAATATCGAAAAATTGCCATACGCAACAAATTAAACCCTGAAGATGTGATTGTAGATTTCACTACTACCCTTGAACAACCGCCAGCGCAACTAAGCGGTCAATCAATTGCGCCACAACAAAATGTTTTTAAAGTATTAAATGTGAGGGACAGATAATGCCAATAGCAACAGTGCAATTGCCTAACGGGAAAATAGCTGAATTAGAAGTCCCTCAAGGCGCTACTCCTGAACAAATTGAAAGCTTTGTGATGAGTAGCCCCGAACTCGGTGGACAACAAGCACAAGCCCCTGAGCAACCTATGCAATCGCCCGCAGAATTAGAACAAATTGCTAAAAAACAAGCTTATTTGCAAGAAAATTTACCAATATCTCAGGGTATAGTCGGACTTGAAACTGTTGAAAATGTAAGAAGGGGCATAAATACTGGCTTAGGAAACGCCGCTATTGGTGCTTTTCAAGCCGCTACTGATGTTGGCGAAAAGGCTGCAAGCTTAATAGAAAGGCTATATTTTGGCGATAATCTTAACATGAATACTATTGGCGATAGGTTAGCCAATCAAGTCAAACAAAGAAACGAATTACAAGCGCTACTTCCAACTTCACAAAGAGTAGGCGTTGCGATTGGTGAAGCTTTGCCGTTTTTAACAACTGGCGTTGGGACTGGTGCAAAAGTTGCACAAGTTGCTGGTAAAGTTGCTGGTATAACCGCAGGTGGCGCAGTTGGTGGCTTAGTGCCAAGTGCATTATCTCCGCAAGAACAAGCAGGATTAGAAAATAGAGCTATGCAAACTGTAAAAGGTGGTGCGGTTGGTAGTGCGGTTGGTGCAGGGTTTGGAGTTGCTGGCAAGGCGGTTGGCGCCGTTGGTAAACCCATTTCAAAATTTACTTCTTCATTAATTGACAGGGTAAAATCTGAATTAGGAAACACAGAAGTATCTAAAAAAATTGCTACCGAGCAATTAAAAAGTGGTTTAGCTAAAGAAGGTGTAGATATTTCTCAAGCTTTAAAACAGACAAGTCAAGAAGGTAAAGATTTAGTTGACATTTTAGATCCTAGATTTGCAACTTTAAATCAAGGCTTAAAAAATTTGAATCGACCAGAAACAATAAAAATTGCCGACCAATCTTTAGCTAGAATAAGCGATACAACAAACAAGCTTCAAAATAAAATTGTGAATTTAATTTCTGAAAAGAAAATAAGCCCCGACCAAGCTGGCGAAATTTTAGGTAGAAATTCTCAAAAAATTTTTAATGAAGCTTTGCAAGCTAGAAGAGCAAAAGCAGCGCCATTGTATCGCAAAGGTCTAGAAAGTGGAACAAAGGTTGATTTAAACACAGTATTAAGTCAAAATACTGCGGAAATTAGCGATTTATTAGGAGTTGAGGGTAAAGAATTAACACTTAAAAGTTTATTAAATTCTCCAATAATTAAAAACTCTATTTCTCAAGCAAGAGCCAAATCACTAGAATTTGCAAAATCTCCTGCAGAAGATATTTATGGCAGGATTTATCAAAAAACAAAACCTGTTTATCAATCAAAACAAGTTTTTACTGGAAGAGATAATTTTACAGCGGCGCCAATTTATAAAACTGAAACAACTTTAAAAACTCCATCAATCTATAAAATACCAGACAACGATATAAGAGTTTTACACGCTGTTGACAATATTCTTTATGATAGAATTAATGAAATTGCACAAACTGGAGCAACAAAAGAACAAACAGCTTTAGGAATTATTAGAAAATCAATCGGCAACCTTTTAGACAATTCAAACAATGATTTAGCAAAGGCACGCAGATTGTGGCAAAAAGATACTGAAAATTTAACTTTTGCTAAAAACAGTTTAATTGGTAAATACGCCAAATATTACAAAGAAGGGCGCACTGATGAATTAACAAAAGCCGCAATGAATGTTTTAGACTTGCCAACTAATAAAATTACAAAAGCTAGACAAGCTAATCCGCAAGAATTTAATGAATTATTAAGATCATCAATTGAAAATAGAATTGCATCAATTCAACCATTTGATGAAGGTGTTATAAATCCTAGGGCATTTACAAAAGCATTTTTTTCGGACGGTGGCAAAAATTTAGAAGCTGCGGTAGGCGGAGATAAAGGAATAGTTAAAGGATTTAAAAATTTAGCTGAAAATTTAGATATTAAATTTCAAAGAAATAGAATTACAAAATCTGCAATGGAAAGTCAGGCAAAATCAGTTAGGATTCCCACAGGAAAAACATCAGCTGTTAATAGAGTATTTGAATTTGTTGAAAATAGACTTGTTTCTAGCCCAGAAGTCCAGAGGGAATTTGTAAACGGATTATTTACTTCAGAAGGTCAGCAAATGCTAAAAACTATAGCTAGTAGTGAAAAAAAAGTTCAAGAACAAATAGTCGACAATTTTATTAAAAAAATTATTACAACAAACGCAATAACACAAACAATAAATCAATAAATATATGGCATTTAACGGAACAGGAACATTTTCAAGACTTTACAATTGGGTAGCTGACAAGGTAAACGCAATTCCAGTTACAGCATCAAGAGTTGATGCAGAGCTTGATGGCATGGCAACTGGATTGTCTCAATGTATTACAAAAGATGGACAAACTACCATCACAGCAAATATTCCTTTTAACAGTAATAAAATCACGGGCGTAGGCAACGGAACGGCAAGAACCGATGTTATTAATGTTGGTCAAGTGCAAGATAACCAATTCCAATATTTAGGAACTACTGGGGGAACTGCCGATGCTTACACATTATCACCTTCACCAACAATAACAGCTTACGCAACTACTCAACAAATTACTGCAAAGATAAGCGCTACTAATTTGACAACAACCCCTTATCTACAAGTAAGCGCAATTGCTAGCCCAACAACTACGGCAGTTATTAAAAAATTAAGCGCTACTAAAACTGAAATTGCGGTCGAAGCTAGTGATTTATTAATTAACGGCATTTACCATTTTCAAAGAAATTCTGCCAATGATGCTTGGATAATATTAAATCCTGAGAAAGCTTATTTTAATTTAATAAACGCAACTAAAGCCACCACCACAACTCAAGGCGTTGCTTACCTCAACAATCTAATCAGTGTTGCAAATAATGTTGCATCTCCAAACGATGTCGTAGATTTTGGAGCGGGAACTTTTATAACATCAGCGGGCAATCAGATTTATTTACCCGCAATTACTAAAAAAATTCAATCAAGCGGTGCGTGGACAGCTGGAACGGGACAAAATGGATTAGATTCTGGAGCAAGAACCGCAAGCACATTTTATAGAACTTATGTTATTCAAAATAACTCAAGTTTAGCTTATGATATTTTGTTTAGCACTTCCGCAACTTCACCTACAGTTCCTAGCGGTTATACAAATTTAGGCATCATTAATTATGCCATTATAAGAGTAAATGCTTCTACAAATATTGCAACCGCTATATGGGATGTAAATGAGAAACAACTTGTTTTAGGAGCGGGTCAAGCAATTCAAATATTTAGTGGAGTAGCAACTGGTCCCGGAAACACAGTGGTAATGAATACCACAGAGAAATTAGAATTTAAAATTAGGTTGTCTTTAGCAACCTCAGGTGCTGGGGGTTCTGATATTTCAGTATATGGAAGCGAGCATGATGGCAACGATAGTTATGATGTCGCACAAGCTACTACAAATAATGGATTTACCACATCAATTGGTCCAGTTTCAATTTGGACTTCTGACGGCAAAATTTATTGGAAAAACTTTTCAACGGCAGGTGGGGTTTCAAACCAGACCTGCAAAATAAAATCAATCAAAATTAGGAGTTAATTATTATGTATTTCAAGCAAAAATTAGATGGTAGTTTTACAATTTTTGAATCGGATTTAAATTTTGATATAGATATTGCCACAAAACTTACTGACGAAGAAATAAAAGTTTATTTGCTCCAAAAAGCAAAAGACGAAAAACTTACTAAACTTGAAGCTTTTATTTTAGCAAAAAAAACAGAGCCGTTTACTACGCACAAAGCACCAGAAATTACAGGAATTAATCCTTATACTTTTGGGGCTGATGTTCAATTTACTTGGTTTGTTGATGCAATACCAAATAGCAATTTGACACCCGAAAGCATTTTAAGTAAATGCACATTAGATACGGTTGATTGTATAAACGCAGCTATTAATAATAGCGTTGATTTTGCATCATTAAAAACAAACTACGCTAATTTATTAAAACAAAAAGTTGTTCCCTACAGCACTACTATTACTAAAAATGGTAAAGAACTTGCTGGAGCAATTAATGTTTTTTCGGTTGCCTTGACTCTTGCAAATCATATTCAGCAACGGGAAATTTATAATAACATAATTAAAAAAACAAAGACATTCCAAATCAATGCTTGTAAAAGCGTCGATGAAGTTGAAGCAATTAAATTTGAGGGTTAATGAAATCAGGTTTTGAATTTTTGGACGAACCAATTTACGCACCAAAAAAAGATAAAAAAGATAAAATTGTTCTCAAAAAAGATTTAAGATTTTATATCTATTTTGCTGGTCAAAGACTTCCTGAGCCTTATGTAATTCCTGCAGGTTTTGAATCTAACGGCTTTTCAATTCCGTTTATTTTTAAACCTTTTGTTAGCAACTTTGATGTTGGTGTTGAAAATGCAATTGCGCACGACTTTTTATATTCAGAGCTAAAAACCTTTGACATGTTTCGTAGAGATGCGGACATGGCGTTTTACAGCGGGCTACGCAATAGTAATTTAGAAGTTTGGAAATCTAAACTTTTTTATTGCGCTGTTATTACCGCTGGTGGTAAACATTGGAAAAAGAAGATATGAATGAGATAATGCAAATTATGAAATTGATGGAGCAAGCTCCTAATTTTTCTACAGCAGGAATTGCCTTATTTGGTTATTGTTTATTTCACACAATTAAAAGCAAAGCAAATAATGAAATAAATAAAAAAATGGATGAAAGGTTTAAGCCTCTTGAAGATAAAGTTGGAAATATAGAGAAAAATGTTAATTTTATAATTTCAAATATTTGCCCCAAAAATGGACTTTAAAGATTTTATAAATCAAATCAAAGAATTAGCAGACCCCGCAGTATTTGCTATTATTGCAAAACTTGCTATTGCTTTTTATTTTTTAAAGCTTTTATACAAAGGGTTTAAAGAACTTTTAAAATTAGCTTTTGCAGTTAAGGAAAAAAAAGACAACTTTGAAGAATCACAAGTACAAATTAAAGAAGTTAAAAAAACTTTGAATAAAGTGCAAGAAGCTCTTGATAAAACAGATTTAGCCAATAAAAAAAGAGACGAAGAAACACATAAATTAATTAAACAATCAATGTTAGACTCTGAAAAAAGAATATCAAAAATAGAAGAAAATTTAAGCTTTTTAAACGCTTACAGAGATGTAAAACACGATAAAGATGAGGAAACTGTTGAGGCAAGGCAAACTATGAAACTAGTATTAGAAAAATTAACTTTAATTAATAAATAACATGTTTACAAAAAAAACAGGCGCTGTACTTTACGGTATTTTATATATATTTGCTTTTTATTGCTATTTTATTTTAATAGGAGTTGACATTTTTAGACCCGTAAAACAAGAAACATTTGACTTGTTAGGCAAGTTCTTGTTTTATGCTGGGAGTGGTTTCTTTGCGATTTTAGGCTTAGGAACTGTATCTTTATTTAAAAAATAATGTTTAATTCAATTTTGCCATTAATTCTCAAATCCAAAAACTTTGTAATCGGAGTTATTGGAGTAATTTTGCTTTTGTTTATTATTAGCTTTGTTAATAATTATTTTGAAGTTCAGGATAAAGTTAAAGAGTATGAAAGAATCGAGGCTATTGTTAAAACTCAAAACCAAAACACAAAAGAAAATGTTGAAATTATTAAAAAAAGAAATATTAATAATTCTATTGCTGACCGTGAGCAGTTGCTCGAAAAAATGTTTAGTGAGTAATAATTATTGTGAAAATATACCAGTAATTAATAAAAACCATTTTAAATCAGTAATAAACAATAAAGACATTTTTAATAGTCTTGCTGTAATAAAATCAATAAAAGATTGCGGTTGCTTAGACCCGTCTTTACAAAATCAATGTTTTGAGAGGTTTAAATAATTTATGGGAATTTTAAAAAAAATTAAAGACTTTGTCATAAGTACACAAATTATCACAATTGACGATTTAGAAACTAAAAACTTTAAAAAAGAAGAATGGTTTAAAACCAACACGGGTTTAGATAATACTCCTAAGCTTGGTATTTTAACTTGCTTGATTTATACTTCAAAAAAAATGCAAGCTATAAGAGATGCGATTAACTTGCCAATTGATATTACTAGCGGTTATCGAACACCAGAAGTAAATAAAGCGGTTAATGGAAGTCCATCATCAAAACACATGCAAGGTTTGGCTTGTGATTTTCGTATTATTGGCAAAGACATTGAGGAGGGCGGTAAAATTGTGGCTAACGCTTGCAAAAAAAACAAAATTAGTTTTGACAAAATATTAATTGAAAGAGGTTGTATTCACATACAATTTAATTTAGAAGAAAAAAAAGACGACAACTTTGTCGGATTTGCCAAATTAATAAATGGCGAATGGGTTGTTACAAATGCTTAATTATAAATCTATGATAATATTCTTAATCCTATTCTTTTTTACAACAACCGCAAAAGCGGAAGTTTACGAGTGGAAAGTCATTAGAATTGTTGATGGCGATAGTTTAGAGATTGCCAATCAATTCTTGCCAGAAGAGTTAAAGCTTTTTGTAAGAGCCAAAGGCGTTGACACTCCTGAAAAAGCCCCGCGCGCTAAATGTGAAAAAGAAAATGCTCTAGGACAAAAAGCTACAATATTTACAAAAAAAGCAATTCAGAATGCTCAAAAGAATAATCAAAAAATTACTTTTACCGAAATTAAGTGGGACAAATACGGCGGTCGAATTGTTGCCAAAGTCTTTATCAACAATAACGATTTAGCTCAAGACCTGATTAAAAACGGGCTTGGTAGGGTTTATTTTGGTGAGAAGAAAAAAAGCTGGTGCGATTAATTATTACACTCAGTTTTTTCCACAGAATAATAATTTACAATTTTTGACATCATAAAAATACTACCGAACAAAATCCACAAACAAATAGTTGCGGTTATTATGTATATTATACCAGCTCCACATTTTTTTAATATTTTTGTCATTAAACCTCTAAAAATAAATATTCTGGATAAGTAAATTTTACCAACTTTCTTTTAATAATGTAAGCTGGCAATTTTTTGGTAAAAGACGATTTAACATCTTCAATTACAAATGAACCTTTTTCAATATCAAAATAAACAAAATCAGCTACATATTTAATCCCCCTCTCAGTTATACCTTGCTTATCTTTAAAACTGGGCAATAAATTAAACGAGCTTTGTTTTGTCAAATTTCTAATAACTCCGGCTCTTTGCATTAATTCTAATTCTTTAAAGCGTTTAGCTTCTTTCTTAGAATCAAAACCATCTGCGGTTTTAATATTTTTATATTTGCTACCTTTTTTTCTTTTAAAAATCATATTTTATTTTTGTTGATATTCTAGTTAATAATCAAATTATTATTTTGCTTTGGGATTATTCTTTAATTAAATAGTTTTTTATTTCATTATTAATTTTTTCTTCTCTTCTGGCTAACGCTACAAAAGCTTTTGCAATTATTTCTTCTTGCTCTAAAACATGTTTTTTAAAATCTGTTTCTTTTTTGCTTATATCTTTAAGTTTTTTTTCAGGATATTCGGTTTTAATAAAAGACCCGATTAATTTAATCTTGTCTTCTAAATCTAAATTAATTGCATTTTGCCATTCGATGCTAGGTTCTCCTTTTTCATATAAGCAAATTTTATTAAGTTTAAAAATTGTATTAACTAGTAAATTTATATTGTCCCTTAGTCTTTCCATCTCTTGAACTTTTACCTCAAGTTGTCTTACTGTTAAATCGCGAAAATCTGTCATATTTTATTTATTTTTGTTGTTGTTCTAGTTGATAATCAAAATAGTTTGTTTCTTAAAAACAATTAAATCTGATAATCAAATTATTATTTAGTTCTTACGCAAACAAATTTACCACCTTTGAATCCAAAATTTTTAAATTCACTTACAGTTTGCTTGCCAGCTTCTTCGCATAATTGTTTTGTTTGAAAACCCGAAACATTATTCATTGCGACAGAATCACTTTGACTTAACATTCCGGCATACATAAAAATTACCAATACATATTCTACCATAATTTACTCCTTTTGTTAATATTTAATTGTTAATTTTTTTACCGATTTTACATCGCCGACAGTCATTAATTTAGCTTTCTCAATTGCTTCATTAATGCTTGTTTCGTCGTGATAACTTTCATTGCTATATTTTGCCTCAATTTCAAATTGATTAGATTTGAACCTTGCAAATTTATAATCTTTCATAGATTGTTTAACTTGTTCTTTAATTTCTTTATCAAGTTTTTCATACTCTTTATTTATTTCCTCAAGCTCTTTTAATCGTGCTAATTTAGCCGACAAATTGCTTTCAATAGGTAATTCAAGAGTTCCTTTCTCAAGTGCCAAAAACTCGTCAATTTGCTTATCTTTTTTAGTTTTATCAGCCTCGTCTTTATTAAATAAAGTGCCTTTTTCAAATTCAGCACTAAACCAAATTAAGCTTGCAGTTAATGCTCGAACCATTTTTGTGTCTAAGCCAACCTTAAAAGTTTTTGAGTTTAATATTTGATGCTCTTTATTAACTGTTTTAACTCCTGCGATATGAACTTCGCAAATTTCTTTTTCATGAAGCCACAATTGAGCTTGAGTTTGAATATAATAATTAAAAGGCAAACCATCATTTTCAATTTTAAACCACTGGCTTATGTCAGTTGTTTTGCATTCAAGAATCTCGTTGTCGTTTAAAATATAATCTATGGTCGCTCTAAACGGGAATTTACAATTTTTAATTATTTTATCTTTTACTGTTTGAGATTCGGTAATTTCACAATACCATTCTCTTAAACTAAAATAGTTGTCTTTTACTGCCTCTTCCATCTCTTTGCCTCGCGACATAGCTTTATTATTTGTAAACTCATTAAATCGTTTAAATTGCTCTCTATCGAGCATTAATTTTTTACCAAGCGAATATCTCGTTTCAAGATAATTAGGCATTGCTTCTAGTTTTTGGCTTATTGTTTCACTAATTAAATTTTCAGCAAATAAGTTAGCCGAATATTCTTTTACGATGCCAGCAATTTCACTTGCACCAATAATTTGAAATCTATCTTTCATTATTCACCCTCCTTAGCAACTCTAAACTCTTCTGCTTTTATAGCGTCAATTTCTTCTTGAGTTAATGTAGCTTCTTGTTCTTCAACAACTTCATTTTCAGTTTCAAAATCAACTTTTGGTAAATCATTAATAACTTTTGGCTCTGATTTAGTTTCTTGATTTAAATCAAAATTTTCATTATCTTTATTAACAAGATTATCTATTTGCTCATTGTTTAAGCCAGCAAATATTACTTTACAGCCTCTTCGGATAATAGCCACCTTTGCTTTTTCTTCAAACCAATCTTTCCAAATAAAATCTTGCTTGGCACTTTTTCTAATGTTGATAATTTCTGCTTTAGAAACTGTTTCAATTTTAGCAATTTTTCTATTACCAAGAGTAAAAGAAATATAGCAATAACCGCCAATAATTTTATCTTGTCCAGCAAAAGGGTCTTTAATCGTGTGCGTGTATTCTTCAATATCACCATCCTTTCTAATTGAAAAAATATCACCTTCTTTTACAAGATTTACAACAATATTTGCATCGGGAAAAGCTCTTTTAATTGCGAAAATAAATCCACGATAACCAACTTGCAAATTAACATTAGTTCCGTATTTAACTAAATGACAATGTTGCCTTGAATCAATTTCAAGTCCTAAATCTATCGCTTGCTTTACTGCGGTTAAAATTGAAAGAGGCGTGCAAACTGATAAATCTTTTTTTGGATCTGATTTGCTTTTAGTAATTTCAAGTAATACGGATTTAATATATTTATTAGCATCGCCGTTATAAAACTGAGGTAATTTCTCCGATAATGTTGTTTCAATTTTTGAAATTGTTGTTATTGCATTTTTCATATTTTTAAAGTTAAGTTAATATTATTTTTTAAAGTTTTATTTTCAATTATTTGTCAATCGGAAATTGCCATAATTCGTCAGCATTAATTTCTAGAGAATGCTTGATTCTTTGTAACATCAATTTTAGTTCTTTATGTTCTCCATTGTCATCTAATCTGTCTATTAAAACATCTAATCTCCCACAATTAAACATTAAATTACTTATAGAATTTTGAATAAATTTTTCTTGCTTTTCCATATTTTTATTTGTTAAGTTAATATTTTTAAAAAGGTTTTTATGTGGTGCTTGCAATCATGATATTACTAGCTAAACTAATAGTCAAGTATTATTTTTAAAAATCTCTATTTATTAGTTTTAAAATCTCCGCTATAGTTTCTTTTCTTTGTTCGCCTAAGAAATCTTTAGTTAAATCCCATCTGATACTTTTTACTTTATCCCAGTTCCCTTTGCCATAAAGTGAATAAACAATAATACCATCGCTTCCCATTGAGAACTTTAGCAAATTACTTTCAATCCTATTTTGATGAATAGCCAGTAAAACTTTATTTAGTGTAAAATTTTCTCCAATATATTTTTTAGCCATATTATTTTACCCCCAAAATTTCGTTCATTTTATCGCTTAAAACACTTTTAGTCTCATCAACAAATTTGTAGCACAAGATTACTGTCCCCTTTTTCTTTTTGCCTTTACCTCTAAAATAATAATCTTGGTGATTATGCTTTGTTTCTTCATTAACCGCATTAGCAACTTCGATAGCGTCAATTATATGTCTTAAATTCTCGGGCTTAATATCAAGCTTTAAAGCTAGTTGATTAATGTTTTTCGCTTCAATAAAACCTTTTGTCCTGATTGAAGCTAAAATATAAGCTGTTTTGGTTTCTTTCATATTTTAAAATTTAATTAAGTTTTTCTCATGAAGTAAAATAATCATTCTGCCTGCGGTGTCGGCTAGTGATTCGTTTTCTTGAATACGACAATAAAATTGAAATTCAATTTTAGGTTCTTTTGCATATCCAAAGCTTATTTTATCAAAGTAAAATTTTGATTGTGGAGTTCTATCAATACCAACTTTTATTTTTTCAGGCAAAGCATTTATTAAAATCTCTAAATCGTAAGATTTTAACAAAAAATATTTGTTGTTATTTGAATAATATTCCGCTTTAAATTTGTCTGGAGCGATTTCAGTAAAATAAAAATTAGTTTCTTTATCAAACCCAATCTCCGCAAGCTTTTTTGAAATTTCGTAATTTGTTGTTTTAGTCATAAGTTTTTAATTGTTTCTAATTCCTATACAATACTTATTCGGGTCTTTTATGTTGGTGTTTTTGCAAGCTTTAATAAATAATAAAGATGGTAAACTTGCTATAAATGGTAGCAATAATGCAAATAGCAATACTAATACCATAGTTTTACTCATACTATCTCCTTTTCTTGTTCTGGTGGATTCGGTAAAGGCATCCAGTGAGTTGGTTGTGAATAAAATTCATGATCTAATTCCCCACTATACTCAGCCAACTCCCATCGTTTGTAATAACTCCATCTTATTATTACAATTTGACTAGAATAATCGCTTTCCTCTTCAAGTGGAAAAAAAGCTAAAATTCTAGTTCCGTAAATTTTAGTTTCGTCTTTTGGCGCTGTTTCAATTGGTTGCCATTCGTTCATACTATCTCCCCTCATTCATTTCCCAAAGCCCTTCCGCTCTGGTCGCTTCTTTTTCGTCTTCTGTTTGGTTTTCCGCCCAATATTCATCGAGCTTATCTTGAATTGCTTGATTGATTTTTATTGTTTGTCTTTTCGATAAATAAACTTCGTGATTGCCGATAAAAAGCCAAATATTGTTGTTTGGGTCGATATGCTTAGCATTGGCTAAATACATTACATTCGCACTATAATTAATTAATATATCAATTGCGGTTTGCAAATTGTTATCTGAGTAAGTCCTCTTTTTAACGACAACCTGAAATAAATCATTTTCAAAAACAAATTCTTCAGCATCTTTAGTTAAAAGCTTAATCAATTCCTCTTGTAATCTATCAGTAATTTTTTGATTCTGACTTGGTTTAAATCCTTTAACTTCGCTTGCATCTTCGCCGTGGATTGTCTTTTCGATGTAACGACCATAAGGTCTATAAAGAATATTAGGATTAGTGTTTAGGTGGTGCAAATCATATAAGCTATCCTCAAGAACCCCGTTAGCATATTGCAAAAATTGTTTTCTGTTTTTAAAAATTTCAAATCTCATATTTTTTTTGTTTTAAGTTAATATTTGCCTTTTTACAGAAGGCTAACTGTTGAGGTCTTTGCCCCTGTCAATCTCCGTTCTCTGAGTCCACTTAGGATTTAGTTTCGGAAATTTCTGCCTTCATCTTTACCTAGGCTAGGTGGCAATTGCTAGAATCGAACTAGCCAAGGGGAATGACCCTAACGCTCTATAAAAACGCCTCTACCCAAAATTGCCTTATAAATATTCAAAAAGCTAGTGTTGGCAGGATTCGAACCTGCGAACGAGTTAATCTTAGTAATAACGATGATCCCTGTTACCGACAACTTACAAGGCTATTACTCCTTTTAGGTGCTTTAAACCCCTCAGCCACAACACTAGCCATTTAAATATTCACGATTTTATTGCCCGTAGCTTTCCGAGCATTTTCAGTTCGTCGCAATCTGCGACGATGTCACTATTTTCTTGGCGGAAGATTAAGGATTCGAACCTTAGCAACATTTCTGTTGTATAGATTAGCAATCTATTGCATTACCGCTCTGCCAATCTTCCCCTAATATTTACGATTGTGGTCTCTGGCGAGAAACTTTTCATTCTTCTTCGTTTTTAATTTTTTAAACTCTATTCGTCAATAAAGAACAGTCTATGACCACACCAAAGATATTTTATTCACGATTTATATTTTTAAAAGTCTTTTTATCAACCTTCGCAACATATGCTATACTAAGCTTTTTAATGTGTCAAGAATTATTTTTAAAAATAATTAAAATATTTTATTTGCGCAAGTTATCCCAAGTCGCGCAAGAGAATAAAAAAGTTAAAGAGACAATTAAAGATAAAATTAAAGATAAAATGTAATTTATTCTATAATCTTGTTGCCAATTAATAAAATTAATATCTCCAATGACAAAAGAAAATATTAAATAAAGAATAACCGCAATATGTGCTATGATTCCTGCAATAGTAAAGTATTTCATGATTTTAAATATTTATTTTATTGAAAAGTAGTAATTAAAACTCCTACTATCGCAAATCCTATTAATAATATTCCCGCTACTTCCATAATTACTCCTTATTTTAAATTAATAACATTCACTAATTGTAATTGTGATTTCGGAATTACTTCGTCGATCCACTTATTTTGAATAATACAACTATCCGCACTTGAAAGAATAATCTTTGCTTGCGAATAGTTTTTTAATGTCTCGGCTTTATCAACCCCTTTTATATCTTCTTTCTCAAGAAAATTATCCAAGATTATAAAACTAAAAATATTATTTTTAAGCTCAATAATTGCATCAACAAAATTATCAACACAAGTTAAATTAACATCTAATATTTTAGCTTGATGTTTTAACAACATTGTTAATATTTCCGAGTCTTCGATTAATAGAATTTTCACAATTGTTTGTTATGATTGTTAATAAACTCATCTAAGTTAAAAGATGAATTTTGTTTTATAATTTCGTCGATTTTTTTAAAATTACCCGCTGATATTAAGGCTTCGTATTGCTCAACACTGTCGAAGTATTTTAAAAAAATATCTCTGTTCTGATGATAAAGTTTTGCTTTACTTGCATTTGCGATAGTTTTTGCAAGTATTGTTTTAATGTGAATCATTTGCCTCCCAGAATTTGCTTTGTTTGCCGTTGAAGTTAAATAAAATGTCCCCGCATTCGCCTTCGCGATTCTTAGAAACAATTATATCTGCTTTGCCCTTTAAATTATTGTAGCACTTAAGCCATTCGTCATAATGCTTTGAGTGTTCGGGAACTTTTTCACGCTCTAAGAAATATTCCTCTCTATGTGTAAACATTACAATATCCGCATTTTGCTCTATAGCTCCCGAGTCTCTTAAGTCGCTTAAAATTGGTCTTTTATTTTCTCTCGAATCTCCAGCTCTTGATAATTGCGACAAGGCAACAACAACAATATTAAAGTCTTTTGCTATTTTCTTTAAACCCTCAGCAATTCTTGATATTTGTTGTTCTCTTGAGAATTCTTTACCCGAGCTTGCGATTAATTGTAAATAATCGATACAAATCATTTTAATATCATTTTTAAGCATTGCCCGTTTAATCTTGCTTCTAATTGTTAAAAGATTTATGCCATTTTCTTGATCGAGTATTAAATTATAATCTTTCCAAGTGTGTCTATTGTTTTCTATTGATAGCTTGTCGGCTTCGGTTGTTGCTCCGATTTTTAATCTATAAGCACTTGCCCCCGTTGTTTCATTTAGAAATTTTCTTGCTAGGCTTTTGTCCGATACTTCCATTGAAAAGAATAAAACTCCTTGAGTTAGAGAAACATTTTTAGCAAAGTTTAAACAAAATGTAGTCTTTCCGCTCGATGGTCTGCCACCGATAATAACTAGATTACCAAGCTCGAAGCCTCCAGTTAGAATATCTAATTTATCAAAGCCCGTAAAGATTAATTCTTTTTGATGATTAGATAAAACATCATCAATAACTTTGTCAATCTTTTTAGGCTGGTTAGACATGTTTATTGATATGTCTGCTATGTCTCCCTCTAATTTGTTTTTAATAGCATCAAAATCGCTTGTTTTATCGCTTATAATTAAATTTAATATCTTTTTTAGCTCTCTTATTTGCCATAACCTAATTATTTCATTTGAATAAGATTCCATATCAACTAATCCACTAGTAGCATTGGATAGGTTTTTAATAATCTTAACATCAATTTCATTATTTTTAACAAATGTTGAAATAATCCTAAAGTCAACAACCTCACCGTTTCCGATTCTTTTAATAACTTCTTCAAAAATCTTTTGATAATCAGCAAAGTAAAAATGCTTTGCTTCGAGGTTTGGTGATTTTAACAAATACATGTTATTTGAAAGAATAGTTCCCAGTAGGGCTTCTTCTATCTCTTGATTGAAATTTTCTTGTTCCATGTTATTTGTTTAAAAGATGTTGATATTCACTTAAAAATTTAGGTTTATCATTGTTTTTGTAGTTATTATTGTAATTATTTATTTTTGGTTCAAATACTCCTTGATAGGAATTTTGGATTGAATTTTCTAAAGCTTCATTGGCAAAGCCTTTTTGTTTTGTTTCAAATTTTATTAGGTTTTTTATTAACAACTCTCTTGCTTTTTCTGTTAATTGTTTTTTAATTTTTATACGCATTTCAACAAAAGCATTAAATAAATCTTTATTTATAAAGATTGGTAAATCACTATCATTCTTACTATCACTATCACTATCATTCTTACTATCACTATCGGTATTTTTGGTATCTTTTGGTATACCAGTTTTACGAGTGGTATTTTTGGTATTAGGTTTATTCCACCTCTTTGCAATATTGATTTTATTCCTTTCAACAACATTTTGATACTTTTCTTCATCTCTTTTAAATTGATTTAAAAACGGCTCAAAAATGCAATCAATCATTTTTTCAGTAGGCAAAATGTTTTGAGTTTGGAAGTTATAAATTGCTTTAAAAAGTTTTCCAGCTTCTTCATCTGATAGTTTATTTAAGATTGATAAACTATCTTTGTGTAGTATAAAAGATTTATTTTGTAATATTTGAGTTGTCATTTGAACCTACCTTGTTTATTAAAATTGAGAAATCAAAAAGACTCCACATAGCTTTGCGAATAACATCAATGTGTTTTTTATCATAACCAGCCATCTCTAATAATTCGAGAGTGTCAGCTATTTTTTTGCTTGCTTTATCTTGTATTTCTTGATTAATCATTGTTGAACCTACCTTTTTTTGCATAAAATGCCCTTTCATAATATTTATTAATTTTTGTTAGTCAAATTGTTTATTTCTTCTTTTAATTCTTCATTTTCTTTTTCGAGAGTAGATATTTTATCAGCGATTTCTTTTATTCCCGACTTAAACCATTTTTCATAATGACCCTCAAAATTAACTCCCAAGTAATCTTCAACTATTTTAAGCTTATCTTTGTAATCTCCCTCTAACGATTCCTTCCTAAGCTCGCTATTAATTGCCCTAACATTTTCTAGCTCAACTTTAATAACATTAGCATTTTCAATTTGAGTATCTAAAAATTGGATTATCTTGTCGATAAAATGGCATGAATTATAAATATTTCCTTTTGAGTCTCTTATTTTAATGTCTGTCATAACCGCACGCTTTGATTTTGGCGAGGCTAATCGTGCGGGATTAGCCCCATAAAAATATAAATCCGCTCGCACCAGATTTAAAAGGATAGCATACTTCGTTTTTCACAGTTGTATCTTATCGAACCGCTTGGCTTTTCGCTATCCAGTGATGAAGCTATAAACAGCAACCGCATTCTTGAGGAAATACGAATTTATAGCCTCATCACAAGTAAGCGAAGAGGGGATATGAAACCCCTCTTGCCGAAATATTAACCCTTTTTACTAAAAAACAATATGAAAAATTATTTTTTACCAATTTACAAACCCAAATTAATAAATCAAGCTATTTTTGTCTTTTAATTTTATCGCAAATTGAGTCAACATTTTCGTGTATTATTTTTGCCAGCAAGCAAAAATTGACAAATAAATAGATTGCGAACAAATGTGAGTCAGTTAATAAAAGCGCTAGCCCTAGAGCTAAATTTAATAAAAATGAAATATATTTCATATTAATTTTCAAAGTTGGTTGATAAATGATAAGTGCAATTCTTACACTTAACTCTAAATTCATTAATTTGATTTTGCGCATGCTTTATTGCTACGGCATCAAAATCAATTTGACGGGCTAATTGCTCATTTTTATCGCTTAACTCTTTTAATCGTGTTTCTAATTCGATTTTATCGATATTATCCAGCGCTTTACAATTAGTTTTGTATTTATGCAAATCCAAAATGTAAATTATTAAAATTGCGGTGGCTATAACGGCGCAAAGCATTATAAATTTTTTGTTGTTGTTGTTGATTCTCATATTTTATTTAATTATTTTAAGTTAATATTTGACATTCACTAATATCAAATTCTTTTCTAAATTGTTTCATAAAACCGCCACCAATAATATCAGTTAATAAAAGTGATAAATCTGGAATATAATGCCCATTAGGATTATAACCGTAACCTTTTATTTTAACCGATTGCCCTTTAATCGGTATCAACTCTATACCGTATCCTTTTATTTTTTTAAAAAACTTATCTCCCGATAAGTCAAATTCTAAATCAATAAAATCATCTAGAGACAAGGCACTAAAAGATAAAAAATGACTTACAAGACCAGATCTAGATTCTGAACATTCTGAACTTAATTGAAGACCGTTATCAAACTCAATATGACGAGAATCTACCTTTATTACTTTTACTTTATTCATATTTTTTTATTTTAAGTTAAATAATTCTCGAATAAAGGCGGGCAAATAACCAGCCAAAAACCAGATGATAAAAATAATTATAAACATTAAAAATATATCAATTATTAATTTCATAATTATTTTAAGTTAATATTATCGCAAGAAACATCGTAATATTTCGGGCAAGCGTAGTTATAATAAGTCTCAACCGTTAGTTTATTACTTTTGTTCGTGTAGAAGTGCGAAAATAAACTAAGCGTGATAATTGAGAGCAAAAAAAAGATTTTAACCATTTTTACCTCCGAGTAATTCGGGATTTTCAAAAATATTTCCGATAACTTCGCAAGAAGTATAAGCGCAATTATCCAAAGCATCCCATCTGCCCTTGTTAATAGCATCGTTTAACCACTTTACTTCCTTTAAATAGTATCTTTGGTTGCCTTCATAATAAATTTTTAAAATATCTGATTCAAAAATCTCTTTCCCGTTTTTGTCGTGTAAGCCTGTGAATTGAACCCTAGCAATTAATCTATAATCTTTCAATAATGGCTCATTTTCCAAAACCATAAATTGATTACCTGCTTCAATTTCATCAAGCGTAAATATTGCGGTGACAAAATTTGTTTTTGCTGGATTTGACCAAATGTATTTGAATTTAATTTCTTTAGACATTTTGCCCCTTTTTTAAAGTTGCTATACCGTTAGCATCAGCGATTCGTTTAATTTCCCGCTTAGTAATTGTAAAATGATAATTATTGCTTTCGTCAATTAAAGATTTTGTGCCACCTATGCTACCTTTTCTAAGCTTAAGGGCTTCTTTTACTTGTGTTTCAACTGTTATTTGTAAAGTTGATTTGTGTTTAAGTTTAATAATCATATTATTTTAAAATTGTATTAGTATTAAGTGGGCGAAAATTATCGCTAAGAGAGTAAAAAAGCCGTATTTATAAAGTCTTTGTTCTGTGTCTCTGCGTTCCCGTAGTTGCTTGCTTTTTTGATTAATTTTGAGTTTATTTTTATCATAATAATCTCTTGCATCTTCATTTTTTTGTTGTCTTGTTTTTATTTTTTTCATATTTTTTAAGTTAATTGTTAATATTTCCGATCTGAAGTAATTTATTTACCCCTTTCGAATAAATTTTCTTCTTAAATTCAATTGCTGAGTAATTTTTTGGCAATTGATTTATTTTTCTTTGATATTTTGTGATTAAATTATAAAGTTTTGCCAATTTTTCCAATTCTTTAAAAGACATAAAATTTAAGTTAATTGTTGATATTCCAGACTTCCGCAATTACTGCGTGAAGCTT
>Ga0334722_10002632_pt1 | contig 20037 bp, 20 predicted proteins | sample C3_bottom_MG_FD_207210 | JGI IMG/M metagenome (GOLD analysis project Ga0334722, IMG submission 207210) | Sediment microbial communities from Yellowstone Lake, YNP, Wyoming, USA - C3_bottom | ecosystem: Environmental > Aquatic > Freshwater > Lake > Sediment | place: USA: Wyoming | collected...
AGGGAGGGACGGCCTCCCCTACCGCATCATGATCTCCTTGGCGATCACCAGGCGCTGGATCTGGCTGGTCCCCTCGTAGATCTGGAGGAGCTTCGCGTCGCGCATCAGCTTCTCCACCGGGTAATCCTTCATGTAGCCGTAGCCCCCGAAGATCTGGACCGCGTCGGTGGTCACGCGCATGGCAAGATCCGCGGCGAACGCCTTTGCGAAGGAGGACTCCTTCGTGTTGCGCCGGCCTTGGTCGAGCAGCCAGGCGCTCTTGAGGGTGAGCAGCCGCGCCGCCTCGATGTCCGTCGCCATGTCGGCCAGCAGGAAGTGGATCGCCTGGTTCATCGCGATCGGCATCCCGAACTGCACCCGCTCCTTCGAGTACTGCATCGCGTGCTCGAACGCCGCACGCGCCACGCCAACGGACATCGCGGCGACCGTCGGCCTCGCGTAGTCCAGCGTCTTCATCGCGATCTTGAATCCGTCCCCTTCCTTGCCCAGGAGGCTCGTCGCAGGCACGTGCACGTCCTCGAACAGGACGTCCGAGGTGTCGGAGGCGCGCTGCCCCATCTTGTCCTCCTTCTTGCCGGGGGAAACCCCGGGGAGGGACCGGGGGACGACGAACGCCGACAGCCCCTTGTGCCCCTGGGACCGGTCGGTGGAAGCGAACACCGTGTACTGCGAGGCGTAAGTCCCGTTGGTGATGAAGCACTTCCTGCCGTTCAGGAGATAGCCGTCTCCGTCCTTTTTCGCGGTGGTCGCAATCCCTCCCGCGTCCGAGCCCGCGCCCGGCTCCGTCAGGCAGAAGGAGGCGTACATCAATTCCCTCGCGAAGGGGGCGACGAACTCCTTTTTCTGGTCCTCCGTCCCGGCGATGAGGACCGGTGTCAGGGCCAGCCCGTTGGCGGTCATCGAGGTCGCGATCCCGGAGCACCCCCATCCCAGCTCCTCCTCGATGATGCAGGATTCCAGGGAACCCAGGCCCAGTCCTCCGTGCGCCTCGGGGATGAATCCCGCCATCAGCCCCAGGTCGAACGCCTTCCGGAAGATCTCCTTCGGGAAGGTTCCCGAGCGGTCGCATTCCCCCGCCTTCGGGCGGATTTCGTTTGCCGCGAACTTGCGCGCCATGTCCTGCAACGCGACCTGCTCATCCGTGAGATCGAACCCGATCATCCTCCTCCTCCCTTCGTCGATGCGGGCCCGTTGAGCCCCGTGGAAAATATCCGGTAGATCTCGTCCGCCGCCGCGGCCGGATCGTATTTCCGTTTGCGGGACAGCACGTAGGCCAGCGAGATCTCGTCCAGCGCCCCGAAGATCGCCCGGCGCGCCAGCGTGACGTTCAGGTCGGGCCGGAAGACCCCTTCCCGCTTCCCGTCCTCGAGGATGCCGCTGATGACGTCCAGGTACTCCAGGAACTTCACCGGGACGTATTCCTTCATGAACTTGTTGCTCTGCCGCAGCTCCACCTGGATCACCTCGATGAGGCCCGCCTCCCGCGTGAGAAGATCCATGTGGTTCCGGATGAAGATCCGCAACCGGGAAAGCGCGCCGCCCCCGTCGGCGACGCGGGCCCGGATGTCCGCCACCACTTCCCCCATCTTCTCCTCGAACAGAGAGATCAGGAGGTCGTCCTTGTTCTTGAAATACAGGTAGATCGTCCCGTCCGCCACTCCCGCCAGCCGGGCGATCTCGGAGATCTTGGAATTGAAGTAGCCCTTCTGGGAAAAGATCCGGATCGCCGCGCGGAGAATCCGCTCCCGTTTGGCGACCCCACCTCCCCGCGGACCGCGCCTGGCCATCGCGCCTCCTGATGAATGAACAATCATTCACAAAGTGAGTAACACGTTGCGAAAGCCCTGTCAAGGACCGGCGAACTTCACGGCACGGGACGGGAAAAGGGAGAGAAAGTTACTCGCGGAAGCCCAGGCGCGTGGACAGTCCCTTGGCGCAGCGGGACACTTCCGGACCGATCGACTGCTCGATCTTTTCGTCGGAGAGGCGATGCGCGGGGCCGGAAACGCTCAACGCCGCAATCACCTTCCGCGTGTAGTCGCGGACCGGCGAAGCGATGCAGCGCAGACCCTCCTCGAATTCCTCGAGGTCGGTGGCGTATTCCAGCTGGTTGACCATCGCAAGGTTTTTCAGGATTTCTTCCGAGCGGGTGATCGTGTTCTTCGTGTATTGGGATAGCTCCGAGTGGAAGCGTTTCCGCAGTTCCTCTTCCGATTCGAAGGCGACCAACGCCTTCCCCGCCGCGGTCGCGTGAATCGGCATGTGGAGTCCGACGCGGGAGATGACCCGAACCGTGGAGGTCGTTTCCACCGCGTCGAGGTAGACCACGTCGGTGCCCCGCAGGATGGAGAGATAACTGGTCTCCCCCGAGCTTTCGGCAAGCTCGTGCAGGATCGGCTGCGCCTGCTTGAGCAGGCCCCGCTGATGGATGAAGGTCTGCCCGAGCTCCAGGCACTTGATCCCGAGGCGGTAATTGTCGTTCGTTTTGTTCTGCTCGATGTAGTTCCTGGACTGCAGGGTCGCAAGGATGCGGAAGACGTTGTTTTTGTGCAGCTTCAGCTTTTTGCTGAGCTCCGTGACTCCCAGTTCGTCCAGGTCTCCGCGGAACTCCTCGAGCACATCGAGGGCATGAGCGACCGACTGTATGATGTAGTTCGATTTATCGCGCCTGACCATCTTCCGCCCCCTGCCGGCCGTTTGAAAGTGGATTACAAAACATTGTTACATATATTCTATGCAACAGGAGGTGTCAACAGAAAAATATAACGCCTTTATCATGAATGGAATTCGGAGATACCGACCCGGAACTAGAGTTGAAACCGACGGGAAAGATTGCAGTATTTCCGCAATTTTACCGTTGTAGAACGCCTAAAATAAAATAGGTTTCATTTGAACTTTGGCTTCGCCGGGCCGGCCGTCCCCCGCAACCTCGCGATCTCGCTCTTGAGGGAGTCGCGGTAGGGATAGCCCGGAACGTTTTCCAGCAGCGCCTCCCAGGCCCGGATCCCCCCCTCGACGTCGTTCTTGTCGTGGATGAGGATGATCCCCAGGTTGTAGCGGGCCTGCGCGTGCCGCGGGTCCATCGAAATCGCCTTCTTCAACTCCTCCACGGCCCGGTCCGGGTTCCCGGTCCTGCGGAAACTTACCGCCATATCGGTCCTCACGTTGACGTTCCGGGGGTCAAGAACCAGGGCCTTCTGGTAATGTTCGATCGCCAGGAGGTCCTGCCTCGTGTCGAAGTAGAGGTTCCCGATGTTGATCAGCGCCTGCAGGTTGTTCGGGTCCTTCTTCAGGATCTCCTTGTAGTTCCCGATCTGGGAGAGGGCGTTCAGGTGAATCGCCTCCCCCTCCGCCGCCGGCGGCGGCTCCTTCTTGCGGCACCCCGCCGGGAAAATCAGGAGGAGCGCCAGCGCGCCCGTCATCGCCGCTATCCGCATCCGTCGAATTCGGTTGCCGTCCCGCCTCATATCGGAAATACCTCGAGTGGATCCCCGCATGCCTCTAAAAGATCCCGGACGGTTCTTCCCTCCGGGGGCACGACCGCCCCGGGCGCGATCTCGGACACCGGCGCCAGGCAGAACCTGCGGAACGGGAGGCCCGGGTGGGGGATGACCAGGTGCGGCTCGCCCACTACCTTGTCCCCCATCAGGAGAATGTCGACGTCCAGCTCCCGCGGCCCCCATCTTCCCCCGACGGCTTTCCGCCCGGCCTCCGCCTCCACTTCCTTCACGAACCTCAGGAGATCTTCCGGCGGGAGGGCGCTTCTCCCCTGCACCGCCAGGTTCAGGAACCACGGCTGGCCCGGCCTTCCCCAAGGCTCGCCCGCGTAGACGCGGGAAACCCGATCCACGTCCACTTTCCTGGAGAGCAAGGTCAGGCCTTCCCGCAGCCGCCGGACCCGCCTCCCGACGTTGCTCCCCAACAGGAGGATGACATCGCCGGGCACTCCTAGAATCCGACCCGTTTCATCCTTTCGAGCGCTTCCCGTATCCGTCCCTTCTCCTTGGTCAACGCAACGCGGATGTACCCTTCCCCGCTCCGGCCGAAGCCGTTCCCGGGGGTCGTGACGATCCCCGCATTCGTCAGCAGGTGCTCGCAGAACGTGGCCGACGTGTACCCTTTCGGTACGGGGATCCACACGTAGAACGTGGCCGCGGGGGTGACGGGATCCAGCCCCAGGGCGCGCAAGCCCGGGAGGAGCACATCCCGGCGCTCCTGATACGTCTTCCGGATGGCGTCGGTGGCCGCCTGCCCGCTCTGCAGCGCCGCCAGGCCGGCCCCCTGGACGGCCTGGAAAACGCCGCTGTCCACGTTGGTCTTGACCTTCCCCAGCCCCCCGACCAGGCCCGGGTTGCCCACCGCGAAGCCGATGCGCCACCCGGTCATGTTGTAGGTCTTCGAGAGGGAGTGGAACTCGATGCAGCGTTTCTTCGCGCCGGGGAGCTCGAGGATGCTCATCGGCCGGACGCCGTCGAAGTAGATCTCCGTGTACGCAACGTCGTGGGCCACGATGAGGTCGTGCTCCTCCGCGAAGGCGAGCACCTTCCGGTAGAACTTCCGGTCGGCGATCGCGGAGGTGGGATTGTTCGGGTAATTGATGAACAGGATTTTCGCCTTCGGAAGGACCCGGGCGGGGATCCGGTCCAGCTCGGGGAGGAACCCGTTTTCCCGTTTCAGCGGCAGGAAGTGGGATTCCCCCCCCGCGAACATCGTGGCGATGTGGTAGACGGGGTACCCGGGGTCCGGGACCAGGACGACGTCGCCGGGGTTGACGAAGGCCAGGGGAAAATGGGCGATCCCTTCCTTGGATCCGATGAGCGCCACGACCTCGTTCGCCGGGTCGAGCGAAACCCCGAACCGTTCCTTGTACCATCCGGCGGCTGCGGCCCGGAACTGCGGCAGCCCCTCGTACGAGGGATACTGGTGGTTGGCCGGGATCGCCGCTTCCCGTTTCATCCGGTCCACGATGAATTTCGGCGTCGGGCGGTCCGGATCCCCCACCCCGAAGTCGATGATGTCCACGCCCCGCGCCCGGACCTCCTGCTTCTTCCGGTCGAGCTCCGCGAACAGGTACGGCGGAAGCGCCTGGATCCGGCGGGACAGGGGGAAACGGCTCATGTCGGTGATTCTCCCTTTCGCATGGTTTACGGCGCCACGACCCGGTTGGTCAAGGAGCCGATTCCCTCCACTTCGATCGTCATGGCGTCCCCCACCTTCACCGGACCCACGCCGGGGGGCGTCCCGGTGGCGATGACATCCCCGGGGAAAAGGGTCATGATGTGCGAGATGAACTCCACCAGCCGGAAGACGGACGCTCCCATCTCCCGGGTATTCCCGTCCTGCCTCGTCTCCCCGTTCACCAGGCACCGGACCCGAAGGGCGGAGGGGTCGAGTTCCGTCTCGACCCAGGGGCCGATCGGCGCAAAGGTGTCGAACCCCTTCGCGCGGGCGTACAATCCGTCCTTTACCTGAAGGTCGCGGGCGGTCACGTCGTTGATGCAGGTGTACCCGAAGATCACGGAAGGCGCGTCTTTTTCCTTCACGTCCCTGGCGACCTTCCCGATCACCACGGCCAGTTCGGCTTCGTAATCGAGCCGCTGCGTCGCCCGGGGATAGACGACGTCTCCCCCCGGATGATTCAGGGCCGAGGGGGCCTTGAGGAAGATGAGCGGCTCTTCGGGAATCTTCTTCCCCATCTCGCGCGCGTGGTCCTTGTAGTTCAGCCCCACCGCGACGATCTTGGAGGGGGAAACGGGGGCCAGCAGGCGGACCTCCGGCAAGCGGTACCGGTTTCCCGTGAAACGGATCCCGTCAAACGGCTGCCCCCCGGTCTCGCGGATCTCTCCGCTCCCCGGGTCCAGCACGCCGCAGGAAATTTTCCCGGCCTTCTCGAACCGCAGGATCTTCATCGAACCTAACCCCCCAGCACGGCACGCATGTCGTAGAGCCCGTGCGGCTTTCCCACCACCCACGCGGCCGCGCGGACCGCTCCCCGCGCGAACGTCTCCCGGCTGTGGGCGCGGTGGGTGATCTCGAAACGCTCGCCGATCCCCCCGAAGATGAGGGTGTGCTCGCCCACCACGTCGCCCGCCCGCACCGCGAAGACGCCGATCTCCTTCCGGGGCCGTTCCCCCACCATCCCCTGCCGTCCGTAAATCCCCACATCCTTCATCTCCCGGCCAAGCGCTCCCGCCACGGCGTCCGCCAATTTCACGGCCGTCCCGGAAGGGGAATCCTTCTTGAACCGGTGGTGGACCTCGACGATCTCCACGTCGTACTCGTCTCCCAGGACCCCGGCGACGTCGGCCGCCACCTTGAACATGAGGTTCACCCCCACGCTCATGTTGGGCGACAGGACGCACGGGATCCCTTTCGCCGCGTCCCGGACCTGGGAGACCTGTTCCGGCGTGAATCCCGTGCTCCCGATGACGATCGCTTTCCCGGCGCCGGCCGCCTGCCGGGCGTGCGAAACGGACGATGCGGCGTGCGTGAAGTCGATCGCCACGTCGGCCGAAGCGATCGATTTCGTGAAGTCGTCCGTGACCGGCACGCCGGACTTTCCGACGCCGGCCGCCTCGAACGCGTCCTGCCCGAGGAGCGAATGTCCCGGGGCCTCGACCGCGCCCGAAAGCACGAGACCGAACGGCCGCTCCTTGAGCGCGGAGAGGATCGCCCTCCCCATCCTGCCCATCGCCCCGCAAACGACGACTCTCGCCATGGAATCCCCTACACCAGCCGGAGGTCGGAAAGGACGGCCGCCAGCTTTTTCCGGTTGACGTCCGACATCGGGCACAGGGGCAGCCGGAACTCTTCCCGGATCATCTTCATCATCGCGAGCGCCGTCTTCGCCGGAATCGGGTTGGTTTCGACGAACAGGACATGGAACAGCGGCCACAGGCGATAGTGAATCTCCCGCGCCTTCGAGAACTCTCCCAGGACGAACGCGTCGTACAGGTCCGCCATCCCCCTTGGCGCGACGTTCGACGTCACGGAGATCACCCCTTTCGCCCCCAGCGCCATCATCGGGAAGAACAGGCCGTCGTCCCCCGAAAGAAGGCAGAATTTCTTCGGCGTCATCCGGAGGATGTCGCAAACCTGGGTGAGATTCCCCGAGGCCTCCTTCACGCCCACGATGTTCCTCACCTCGGCCAGGCGCGCCACCGTCTCGGCCGCCATGTTCACGCCGGTGCGGCCCGGGACGTTGTACAGAATGAGGGGAATGTCGGTCGACTCGGCCACGGCGCAGAAGTGGCGATAAAGCCCTTCCTGCGTCGGCTTGTTGTAATACGGAGTGATGACCAGGGCCGCGTCGGCTCCCGCCTTTTTCGCGTACCGGGTCAGCATGATGGCTTCCTTCGTGTTGTTCGACCCCGTCCCGGCGATCACCGGGACGCGGCCCGCGGCGGCCTCGATGACGATGTCGATGACGGCCTCGTGCTCGTCGTACGACAAGGTCGCGGATTCCCCCGTCGTCCCGCACGGGACGATCCCGTCCGTCCCGTTCCGGACCTGGAACTCCACCAGCCTCTTGAGCCCCTTCCGGTCCAGCTTCCCGTTCAGAAACGGCGTGACCGTCGCGACGATGGCTCCGTGAAACATCTTTGTCCTCCCCTTTTTCAGTAGCGGTACGCTTCCTTGAAGATCACCCCGTCGCAGGACCACGATGTGTCCCCTTCCAGGTAAACCTCTCCGAAACCGTCCTTTTCGGGGTCGAAGTGGATGGTGAGGATTTCCCCGCCGCGGGTGCGCACCGGAACCGGCGGGCGGACGTAGCCGTGCACGGCGGAGAGGATCCCGGCCGCGACGGCCCCCGTACCGCACGCGAGGGTCTCCCCCTCCACGCCGCGCTCGTAGGTGCGAATCCACACGGTGCCGCCCTTGACCCGCACGAAATTGACGTTGGTGCCGCGCGGGGCGAAGACGCGGTGCGTCCGGATTCCCCGCCCCGTCCCCATCAGGTCGATCTTCGAAAGATCGGGGACGAACAGGACGGCGTGCGGAACCCCCGTGTTGAGGAAGGAGTACGTGATCTTCCCGCTGTCCAGAGTCAGGGTTTTCCCCAGCGCGAGTCCGCGCGGCGGCGTCATCTGGAGTTTGACCGTTCGTCCCTTGACCTCCGCGCGGATGATGCCGGCGTCGGTCTCGAAGCCGAGCGTGCGACGCGCGATGCCCCGCTCGACGGCAAACCGGGCCGCGCAGCGCCCGCCGTTGCCGCACATCTCCGCGCGCGAGCCGTCGGCGTTGTAGAACCGCCAGCGGAAGTCGGTCCTGCGCGAATTTTCGATGAGGATCGCCCCGTCGGCGCCGACGGAGCGCGAGCGGTCGCAGACCTTCTTCACGAATGCCGGGAGATCGACGGCGCGCAGGATCCCCCCGCGGTTGTCGATCAGCAGAAAATCGTTTCCGCTGCCGTTGAGCTTCGAAAACGGAATCCCCTTCTCCATCCGGTCCCCGCCTGCAGAAAATACGAATCGAATTTTGCTATTTTAACAGAACCCCGGAGGGACGGGGGACACTCCTTGCTCGATCCCCCCTCCATTAGGATTTCCGTTTCCGTCCGGCAAGAAACGACGCGGTCCTCTCGCCGCCGGCGAGATCCCGGACCGGTTCCCGCTCCCGGACGACCTCGAACCGCGCGCCCGAGACCATCACCTCGGCCGCCCGCGGACGCGAGTTGTAATTGGACGACATCGAGAATCCGTACGCGCCTGCGCTCATGACCGCAAGGAGATCCCCCGAGCGAACCAGCGGCATCCTCCGGTCCCTCGCAAGGAAGTCCCCCGACTCGCAGATCGGACCGACAACGTCCGCCGTGACCTTCTTCCCGGCGGCCCGGCCCACGGGAACGATGGCGTGATACGAACCGTAGAGGGAGGGGCGGGCAAGGTCGTTCATCGCCGCATCCACGATGAAGAAATGCTTCTTCCCCTTCCCTTTCAGGGAGGGCGCCTCCTTCATGTAGAGCACCCGGGTCAGCAGGATCCCTGCGTTGCCCACCAGCACTCTCCCCGGCTCGAGCACGAGGGTGACGTCCAGGCCCGCGAAGGCGCCCAGGATCGCGTCGGCATATTGCTTCGGGTGAGGGGGAAGCTCCTCGTCATACGTGATCCCCAGCCCTCCGCCGATGTCGACCAGACGGATGGGCAGCCCTTTCCGGAGCAGCCGGTCGACCAGGAGCCGGACCCTCCCGGCGGCGTCCACGAAGGGCGAGAGCTCGGTGAGCTGCGAGCCGATGTGGCAGTCGACGCCGACCACCTCGATGTGCTTCCGCCTCGCCGCCCACTCGTAGTCCCGGACCGCCTGCCCGATGTGGATCCCGAACTTGTTCTTCTTGAGCCCCGTCGAGATGTACGGGTGGGTCTTCGGATCGACGTCCGGATTCACGCGCAGCGAGATCGGCGCCCGCTTCCGCATCCGCCCCGCCACGGCGTCGATCGTCTCCAGCTCCTGCCGGGACTCCACGTTGAACATCAGGATCCCCCGGCGCAGCGCCTCCTCGATCTCCCAGACCTGCTTCCCCACTCCCGAATAGACGATCTTCGACGGCGGGGCCCCCGCGGCGAGCGCCCGCGCGAGTTCCCCCCCGGACACGATGTCCACCCCGCCGCCGAGGTTCGTGAACGCCCGGATGACCGAACCGTTGGAGTTGGCCTTCATGGAGTAGCAGACCACGTGCGGGATGCCGGCGAATGCCTCGTCGAACACCCGGTAGTGATGGGACAGGGTGGCATGGCTGTACACGTAGACGGGGGTCCCCACCGCCTCCGCGATCCGGCGCAGCGACACGCCTTCGCAAACCATCTCCCCCCGCCTTACGCAGAAATGGTGCATCGGTTCACCTCAACAACGATGATCGGGAATGGATCGGAGATTCGCCCGCAGCGGCTCCGGCTTCGCCTTGCGGCCGCAACCAAGGACGGCATTCAGGGCGAGAAGGATGAGAAGTGAGGAAAGGGCCGTCCGCACCCATCGTTTCATTTCTTCTTGAGCTCCTCGAGGCGCCGGCGGACCGCTTCCGGCCCCGTTCCCCCGCGGGTGTTGCGGAGGCGGACGGAGCGGGAAAGGGAAATCGCATCCCTCACGTCCTCGCCGATCCTCGCATGGAAGGACCGCAGCTCCTTGAGGCTCAGGTCCTTGAGCCGTTTCCCGTTCTCTTCGCAATAGCGGACGATCCGGCCCGTGATCTCGTGGGCCTTCCGGAACGGGACCCCCTTCCGGGCCAGGTAGTCCGCAAGGTCGGTCGCGGTGAGGAAGCCGTCGTCGCAGGCCGCCCGCATCCGCTCCTCGTTCACGGCCATTCCCTCGATGAGGAGGGCCGCCCCGATCAGCGACTCCTTGACCGACCGCGCGGAATCGAACACGGGCTCCTTGTCCTCCTGCAGGTCGCGGTTGTAGGAAAGGGGGAGCCCCTTCATGAGGGTCAGGAGACTCACCAGGTTCCCGTAGGCGCGGCCCGCCTTTCCGCGGATCAGCTCCGGGACGTCGGGGTTCTTCTTCTGGGGCATGATGCTGCTCCCCGTGCACATCGAGTCCGGAAGGGAAAGGAAGCCGAACTCGGCGGAGGACCAGTAGACCATCTCCTCGGAGAGGCGGGACAGATGCATCATCGTCACCGCGCACGCGAACAGGAAATCGGCGGCAAAGTCGCGGTCCGAAACCGCGTCGATGCTGTTCTCGCACACCCCGTCCATCCCGAGCTCCCTGGCCACGGACTCGCGGTCCAGCGGGAACGTGGTGCCGGCCAGGGCACCCGCTCCGAGGGGCGATACGTTCGCGCGGCTGCGCGCCTCCCGGAACCGCGCCTCGTCGCGGGAAAACATCTCGTGGTACGCCAGCAGGTGGTGGGAAAAGAGGACCGGCTGGGCCCGCTGCATGTGCGTGTAGCCGGGCATCACGACGCCGTAGCACTCTTCCGCGCGCCGCAGGATCCGCTCCCTGACCTTGTCGATCAGCGTGAGAATCCCGTCGATCTCGTCCCGGAGGTAGAGCCGCAGGTCCAGAGCGACCTGGTCGTTGCGGCTCCTCCCGGTGTGGAGCTTGCCGCCGATCTTCCCCACTTTCCGGATCAGACGCTGCTCCACCGCCATGTGGATGTCTTCCTGGGAGAGATCGAAGGAGATCTTCCCCGACTCGATCTCCTGCCGGATCCCGGCCAGCGCCGCGACGATCCGGTCCGCCTCCGCCCTCGGGAGGATCTTCTGCCTGCCCAGCATCCGGGCGTGTGCGATGCTCCCGGCGATGTCCTGCCGGTAGAGAAGGATGTCGAACGGGATCGAGGCGGTGAACTCCTCGACGAACCGGTCGGTCCCGTCGACGAACCGCCCTCCCCAGGCTTTCTTTCTAGCCATCTCCGTCAGCCCTTCCTGCTCGCGAGCATCGAGCGGATCTTGAGGCGCAGCGCGTTGATCTTGATGAAGCCCGTGGCGTCCGCCTGGTTGAAGACCGTCTCCTTCTCGAACGTGGCGAAATCGGTCCGGTAGAGGGACACCGGGCTCTTCCGGCCGGCCACGGCGCAGTTCCCCTTGTACAGCTTGAGCCGGGCCGTTCCCGTCACGTTCTCCTGCGTCTTCTCGATCGTCGACCGGAGCAGTTCCATCTCCGGCGTATACCAGTATCCATAGTAGATCAGCTCCGCGAATTTCGGGATCAGCGAATCCCGCAGGTGCATGACCTCCCGGTCGAGGGTGATCGACTCGACGGCCCGGTGCGCGGCGTGGAGGATCGTCCCGCCCGGCGTCTCGTAGACCCCGTGCGACTTCATCCCCACGTAGCGGTTCTCCACCAGGTCCACCCGCCCGATCCCGTGGATCCCGCCGATCCGGTTCAGGTGCGCCAGCAGCTTCGCGGGGCCCATCTTCTTCCCGTCGACCGCCGTGGGGATCCCGCGGACAAAGTCGACCTCGACGTAGACGGGCTTTCCGGGAGCTTTCTCGGGGGACCGCGTGAGGACGAACATGTCCTCGGGCGGCTCCGCCCACGGGTCCTCGAGGATTCCCCCCTCGAAGCTGATGTGCATCAGGTTCCGGTCGCTGGAGTACGGCTTCTTCGCGGTGACCGGCGTGGGGATGCCGTGCTTCTTCGCATAATTCACGAGGTCCGTGCGGGAAGAAAACTCCCATTCCCGCCAGGGCACGATCACGCGGATGCCCGGCATGAGGGCGTAATAGGTGAGCTCGAACCGCACCTGGTCGTTCCCCTTGCCGGTGGCGCCGTGGGAAACGGCGTCGGCCTTCTCCTTCCGGACCACCTCGATCTGCTTCTTCGCGATCAGCGGTCGGGCGATGGAGGTCCCCAGGAGGTACGAACCCTCGTAGACGGCATTCCCCATCAGCGCCGGAAAAATGAAATCGCGGACGAACTCGTCCTTGACGTCCTCCACGTACACCTTCGACGCCCCGGTCTTCTTCGCCTTGGCGCGGACGGGGCCCAGTTCCTCTCCCTGTCCCAGGTCGGCCACGAAGGCGATCACCTCGCAGTCATAGGTCTCGACGAGCCACCGCAGGATGACCGAGGTGTCCAGCCCCCCGGAATACGCGAGTACGACCTTCTTGACCTTATCCAATGCCTCTTCCTCCGTCCGTTAGTGTGGAATGAGCCTTGCGAGGAGAGCCATCTGGACGTGCAGGCGGTTTTCCGCCTCGTCGAACACGGCCGACTGGCTCCCCTCCATCACCTCGTCCGTGATCTCCTCCCCGCGATGGGCGGGCAGGCAATGCATGACGATCGCGCCTTTCCGCGCTTCCCGCAGGAGGGCGGCGTCGACGCGGTAGCCTTGGAACGCGTCGAGGCGTCGATTTCGTTCCTTCTCCTGTCCCATGCTGGTCCACACGTCCGTAACCAGGATGTCGGCGCCCTTTGCCGCATCCGCCGGGTCGCGGACGACCCGGACCTCTCCTTTCCCCCCGGCTGCGGCCTCCCGCAGGATCTTCGCGTTCGGCTCGAACCCCTTCGGACACGCAGCGCGGAGGGAAAACCCGAGCAGGTGCGCCGCCTCCACCCACGAGTTGGCGACGTTGTTGCCGTCGCCGATGAAGGCGACCTTCATTCTGCGGAGATCGATCCCCCGCTCCTGCGCCGTCATCAGGTCGGCGAGCACCTGGCAGGGGTGGTGGTCGTCGGTCAGGCCGTTGATCACGGGAACGCTCGCCCAGGCGGCCATCTCCTCCACCGTCTCCTGGAGAAACGTCCGGACCAGGATGCCGTCCACGTACCGGGACAGCACCCGGGCCGTGTCCCGGACCGGCTCGCCCCGGCCGATCTGGGTGTCCGTCGGGGACAGAAAGAAGGCGTGCCCCCCCAGCCGGGCCATGCCGACCTCGAACGACACCCGCGTCCGGGTCGACGCCTTCTGGAAGATCATCGCCAGCGTCTTCCCCGCGAGCGGCCGGGGCGCGCCCCGGCGGCTCCCTCTCCGCTTCCACGCCCGGCCCGACGCCAGGAGGGCGAGGAGCTCCCTGTCGGTCAGGTCGAGGATCCGGAGCAGGTCTTTCCTCACTTCCGTCCTCCCGCCGGCAGGGATGTCCACAGCAGATCCAGCGCATGCCGGATTTCGACGTCGTTCACGGTCAGCGGCGGCAGAAAGCGCAGGACGTTCCCCGAGGTGGCGTTCACGATGAGGCCGTTCCGCAGGCACTGCTCCGCGATCTCCTTCGTCTCGACCTCCATCTCCATCGCCAGTATCAGGCCCAGGCCCCGGACTTTCCGGACGTCCGTACGCCGCTCGGCAAGCTCGGAGAGCCCGTTCTTGAGGAGCTCCCCTTTCCGGCGGACTTCGTCGAGGAACCCCGGCGACCGCAGCGTCTCCAGGACGACCCCGGCGGCGGCGCAGCAGACGGGGTTGCCCCCGAAGGTGCTGCCATGCGAGCCGGGGCCGAACGCGGCCGCCACCTCCTCGCGCGCAACGACCGCCCCCAGCGGCAGGCCGTTGGCGAGCCCCTTGGCCAGGGTGACGATGTCGGGCAGCAGGCCGAACCTCTCGCTCGCGAGCATCGCGCCGGTGCGCCCCATCCCCGTCTGGATCTCATCCACCACCAGGAGAATGCCGTTCTGCCGGCAGAGACGCTCCGCCTCCTTGAGATACCCGGGCGGGTGCATCCGGACGCCGCTCTCCCCCTGGATGGGCTCGACGAGGAACGCGCAGGTCCGGTCCGTCAGGGCGTTCTCGAAGGCGGCGATGTCGCCGAACGGTACCGTGACGAACCCCGGAAGCATCGGCTCGAACCCCTTGTGGAACCTGGGCTGCCCGGTGGCGGAGAGCCCCCCGTAGGTCCGGCCGTGGAACGACCCCTCGAGCACGACGAACTCGTGCACCCCTTCCTTCCCCTGGTCGGCGAACCATTTCCTGGCCAGCTTGATCGCCGCCTCGTTCGCCTCGGTTCCGCTGTTGCTGAAGAAGACCTTCCCCCCGGTGGTCGACTCCGAGAGGAGCCTGCCGGCCTCGGCCTGTACCGGGACGTGGAACAGGTTGGAAACGTGCAGGAGGTTCCTCGCCTGCACGGTGACGGCCCGCGTGACTTCGGGGTGCGTGTGCCCGAGAAGCGCCACGGCGATGCCCCCCAGGAAGTCGAGGTATTCCCGCCCTTCGGCGTCGAAGAGCCGGGCGCCCTCGCCGCGAACGAACACCACGGGGAACCGGGCATAGTTCGCCATCTGGTACTTTTCGGTCATCGCGATGATGTCGGCGGTGCCCAAGGCGCTCCCCTTTCCCCCGCCGGCCGGGTGATCTCGGTGCCGATCCCCGCGTCGGTGAAAATCTCCAGCAGGACGCTGTGCGGAACCCGCCCGTCCAGGATGTGGACCTTGTTCACTCCCTTGCGCAGGGCGGTCAGGCCGCACTCGACCTTGGGGATCATTCCCCCGCTGATCAGGCCGTCCCGGATGGCGGCCTCCACATCGTCGACCGTCATCGTGGAAATGCGATCCCCTTTCCGGTCCAGGACTCCCGGCACGTCCGTGAGGAGAATGAACTTCTCCGCGGCGACCGACGCCGCCACCTCCGCCGCCGCGGTGTCCCCGTTGATGTTATAGGCCTCCCCTTCCGGCCCCGCCCCGATGGGCGCGATGACCGGCACGAAGCCGTCCCGCTCCATGCTCCGGATCACCTCCGGGTGGACGCCCGTGACCTCCCCCACCAGCCCGAGGTCGAGCGGTGCGCCGCTTTTCCCGGGAGCGGAGTACTTCCTGGCCCGGATCAGTCCGCCGTCCTTTCCCGTCAGGCCGACCGCCTTCCCGCCGAACCGGTTGATGAGCGCCACGATCTTCTTGTTGACCGTCCCCCCGAGGACCATCTCCACGACTTCCATCGCCTCGGGGGACGTCACCCTCAGCCCCTCCTTCCGCTCCGAAGGGATCGACAGCTGGGAAAGCACGCGGTCGATCTGCGGCCCGCCCCCGTGCACGACGATCGGGCGGATCCCCACGAACTGCAGGAGGACGACGTCTTCCGCGAAGGAGGCCATCCGCTCCTCGCCGGCCATCGCCGCCCCGCCGTACTTGACCACCACCGTCTTCCCGGAGAACTCCCGGATGTACGGCAATGCCTCGATGAGCGTTTCGGCCTTTTGGATATACCCTTTCATCCTTTCATCCTTTCATCCCGTCCTTAGAGGATGTAGCGGCTGAGGTCGACGTCCCGGACGATCCCGGCGAGTTTCTCGTCCACGTACGTCCGCCGGATGACGATCTCCTGCCCGCCGATCTCCGGCGCGGCGAACAGGAGGTCCTCCAGGAGCTTCTCCAGGATCGTGTAGAGGCGCCTCGCGCCGATGTTCTCCGTTCGGTCGTTCACCTCGCAGGCCATCTCCGCGATCCGCTCCACCGCCTCGGGGGTGAAGACGACCCGCACGCCTTCGGTCCGGAGCAGCTCGGCGTACTGCCGGGTGAGCGCGCCGTGCGGCTCCGTCAGGATCCGCACGAAATCCTCCTTCGTCAGCGAGTCCAGCTCCACGCGGATGGGGAAACGCCCCTGCAGCTCCGGGATCAGGTCGGAAGGCTTCGTCATGTGGAAGGCGCCGGCCGCGATGAAAAGAATGTGGTCGGTCCGGACCATCCCGTATTTCGTATTCACGTTCGAGCCCTCCACGATCGGGAGCAGGTCTCGCTGAACGCCCTGCCGGGAAACATCGGGGCCGGAGACGGACTCCCTCCCCGCGATCTTGTCGATCTCGTCGAGGAAGACGATCCCCTCGCTCTCCGTGCGTTCGACGGCCATCCGCTTCACCCGGTCCATGTCCACCATGCGGGCGGCCTCCTCCTTCTCGAGGAAGGAGATCGCCTCCGGGACCCGCATCCGTTTCCGGCGCACCTTCCTGGGGAAGAGGTTCCCCAGCATCTCCTGCAGATTCCCCTCGATCCCCTCCAGTCCGCCTCCGCCCGGGACGCCGGTCAGGTCGATGGCGGGAACGGCGCTTTCCCTCACCTCGACCTCCACCGTCCGATCGGACAGCTTCCCCTCTTTCAGCATCGTCCGCAGCCGTTCTCGCGACTCTTCGGTCTTCGGCTCCGCTTCCGGGGGGGTGACCCCCGCCGGCCGGACAGGAGGTGGAGGGAGCAGAAGGTCGAGAAGACGCTCTTCCGCCGCCGCGCGCGCCTTGCCGGCCACCCCTTCCATCTCCTCGCCGCGGACCATGTGCACCGCGATTTCCGCCAGGTCGCGAATCATCGACTCCACGTCGCGCCCCACGTACCCCACCTCCGTGAACTTGGACGCTTCGACCTTGAGAAACGGCGCCTGGGCCAGCCGGGCCAATCGCCGCGCGATTTCCGTCTTTCCGACCCCCGTGGGCCCCGACATGATGATGTTTTTCGGCGCGATCTCCTCCCGCAACTCCTCCGGGACCTGTCGCCTGCGCCAGCGGTTCCGCAGCGCGATCGCCACGGCTCGCTTGGCCCTCTCCTGGCCGACGATGTGCCGGGACAGCTCCGCCACGATCTCCCGCGGAATCAGGGGGCGGCCGCCCTGCCCCTCCCTCTCTCCCCGCGTCATGGCGCCGCGATCTCCTCCGCCGCCAGGTTGTCGTTGGTGTAGATGCAGATCCCGGAGGCGATGCGGAGCGCCTCGCGCGTGATATCGAGCGCCGGAAGCTCCGTGTGCCGGAGCATCGCCCGGGCCGCCGCCAGGGCGTACGGCCCGCCGGAGCCGACCCCGATCACGCCGTCGTCGGGCTCCACCACGTCCCCGCTTCCGGACAGAAGCATCAGTTCCCGCCCGTCGGTCACCACCATGACGGCATCCAGCCGGCGCAGCACCCGGTCGGTCCTCCACTCCTTCGCAAGCTCCACCGCCGCCCGGCGGAGGTTTCCGTGAAACTCGGAAAGCTTCCCCTCGAACTTCTCGAACAGCGTGATGGCGTCCGCGGTGGCCCCCGCGAACCCGGCAAGCACCCGGTCCTCGTACAGGCGGCGGATCTTGCGCGCGGTATGCTTGAGGATGGTGTTCCCCATCGTCACCTGCCCATCGCCCGCCATCGCCACGCGCCCGCCCCTGGACACCGCCACGATCGTCGTTCCCCGCATCCCGCTCACGACCGTCTCCCCGCGCGGGAGAGGGGATGTGCGGACTCGTAGGCGCGCACGAGATGGCTCACATTGACCCTCGCATACCTCTGCGTCGTGGAAAGCGACGCGTGCCCCAGCATCTCCTGAATGGCCCGCAGGTCTGCGCCGGATTCCAGCAGGTGGGTGGCGAAGGTGTGCCGGAGACCGTGCGGGGACAGCCGTCTGCCGACCCCGGCCCGACGGAGGGCATCCTCGAGGATCCGGGCGACGCTGCGCGCCGTCAGCCCCCCTCCCCGGAGGTTCCGGAAAAGGACCCCCCGCTCCGAGGAATCCCGGGAGGCGCCGCGTGCCTCTCGCGCGGCCAGGTATTCATCAAGCGCGCGGACGGCCTTCCCTCCCACCGGGACGATGCGGACCTTGCGCCCCTTCCCCGACACGCGGACGGTCCCCTCCTCGAGGTGGACGTCTTCCCGCCGGAGCGCCACCAGTTCCCCGACGCGCAAGCCCGAGGAGTAAAGCAGCTCCAGGATGGCGGCGTCGCGCGCCTCCCTCTCGCCTCCCCGGGGCAACGAGCGCAGCAGGTCCATCATCTCGTCCACGGGGAGGAACTCGGGGAGCCGCATCTCCCGGCGCGGCGCGGTGAGGGACGCGGCCGGGTTCCCCGAAAGTCTCCCCTGCCCGACCAGGAACGCAAAGAAGGAACGAACCGCCGAGATCTTCCTCGCCAGGGACGATGGTTTCAACGCCGGGAACCGCACGGAAAAAAATCTGCGCAGGTCCGCCGTCGTCACCGTTTTCCATCCCCCCGCCCCGCTCTCCGGGTCTTTTCCCTTCGTCTCCACCAGGAACGAGCGAAGGCCGGAGACCTCGCGCACATAGGCCCGGACCGTGTCCCGGGATGCGTTCCGCTCGGAGAGGAGGAACTGCGAGAATTTGCCGATGGCGGAGTTCAATTCCGTGCCCGCCCCCTTTCAAAAAGGAAAAGATTTATGTAACACACAGGGGGTTAAATTTAAAGAAGCTTCTGCGGAATTCCGAGATCGCGAAGAGCGCGGCGGCCGCCTGCCTCGCCTTGCGATCCCGCTTTCTGCCGGGCGGGGGTTCGGGGAGAAGGCCGAAGTTGGCGTTCATCGGCTGGCAGTCGCCGGAGCGGGGCATCGTGATGTGCCGGAAGAGCGATCCGGTCAACGAGGCGTCCGGGAGGGTAAAGGGGGGCTGCCCCATGGCCATCGCGGCGACGGAAACGGCCGCGACGAAACCCGAAGCGATCGACTCCGCATACCCCTCCACCCCGGTGATCTGGCCGGCGAAAAACAGGCCCGGACGTCTCCGGCACTCCAGCCAGGGATGCAGATGGCGTCGCGCGTCGAGGAAGCTGTTCCGGTGGACGGAGCCGTAACGCAGGAATTTCGCCCGGGAGAGCCCGGGGATCAGGGAAAAGACCCGTTCCTGTTCGGGGAAGGCGAGCTTCGTCTGGAATCCGACCAGGTTGTACATCGTCCCCGCGGCATTCTCCTTCCGCAGCTGGACGACGGCGTGCGGGGTCTTCCCCGTCCGCGGGTCTCTGAGCCCCACCGGCCGCATCGGCCCGAACAGGAGCGTTTCGGCACCCCTGCGGGCGAGCGTCTCCAGGGGCATGCACGACTCGAAGTGCCGCTCTTCCTCGAACTCCCTTGCGGGAATCCCGCGGGCCGAAAGCAGCGCGGACAGGAAGACCTCGTATTGTTCCCGCGTCATCGGGAGGTTCAGATAATCCCCCTCCCCCGGGCGGGCGCCGTACCGGTCGGCGAAGAAGGACGCTTCCCGGTCGATCGTGGAGGCGTCCACGATCGGGGAGATGGCGTCGTAGAAATAATACCCCTCATCCCCCAGGAGAGAGCGGATCGACGAGGACAACGCCTCGGAAGGAAGAGGGCCGCACGCGAGGATGACCAGCGGCGAATCGGGGATCGATCGTGCCTCCCGCTCCGTCACCCGAAGGTTCGGCCGCGAGCGGACCGCATCGGTCACCATTCGCCCGAAAAGATCCCGGTCCACCGCCAGCGCCTTTCCCGCGGGAACGCGGGCGCGGTTCGCCAGGAACAGCAGGTTCGACCCGAGCTCCCGCAGCTCCGCCTTGAGAAGCCCTTTCCCGGACTGCTCTTCCTCGGAGCCGAGGGAATTGCTGCACACCAGCTCCGCGAACCATCCCGTCCGGTGCGCGGGGGAAGAGGAGCCGGGGCGCATCTCCAGCAGATCGACGGAAATCCCGGCGGCGGAGAGGACCAGGGCGGCCTCCGAACCCGCCAGCCCAGCCCCCACGACGGTGACCCTTCCGTCAGGACTCGGAACCGCCGGCACCGGAGTTCGCCCTCCTCTCGGGGAGGAAGACCGAGAACGTGCTTCCGTGCCCCGGCCGGGATCGGGCTTCGATGAATCCCCGGTGGATCTGGATGATCCTCTGGGAAATGGCCAGCCCGAGCCCCGTCCCTCCCTCCTTCGTGGTGAAGAACGGATTGAAAATTTTCCCGGTGTTGGCAGGGTCGATCCCCGTTCCGGTAT
>Ga0334722_10002633_pt1 | contig 20035 bp, 45 predicted proteins | sample C3_bottom_MG_FD_207210 | JGI IMG/M metagenome (GOLD analysis project Ga0334722, IMG submission 207210) | Sediment microbial communities from Yellowstone Lake, YNP, Wyoming, USA - C3_bottom | ecosystem: Environmental > Aquatic > Freshwater > Lake > Sediment | place: USA: Wyoming | collected...
TCGGCGTGGCACCGGCTTTTGCGGCTGGTTTTCTTTTGCTGTTGACGAAATGAGGCGCCGTGTTATCCTGAATGACGTTACTTCAACTAGGAGGCCAGGACATTATGAAGCGTTACCACGTTACCAACACCCGGAAACCATCGAAGACTATTATTGGATATATCAATTTAGATCCGCGCGAGTGGATCGTTCGGCGGATCGGCGCTGAATACTTCGGCGTTTGAGCGCGGCCCACGGTCTAAGGCTGCTTTTCTTGCCGGTGACCGCGTAGCCGTTGACACAACAATGACGCTTGGCTTTACGAAGCCATCGGATGCGTGCGAGGCCCTACGAATCTATCTTAAACAGAAAGGACTCTAAGATCATGAACCGTTACCACGTCACCGACCCCATCGTAAAAGATCTTGAAAGCTATCTGGCAAAGTATATTTCCTTCGCGGATACCTGCTACAGCTTGCCGCTTGCTCTCTGGACCATCGGCACCTTTCTATTCACGGAGTTCGACACGTTTCCTTATGTTGTGATTACGTCCACCACGAAACGGAGCGGCAAGTCGCGGCTGTCGGAAGTGCTAAGCTTTGCGTGCTCCAACCCTCGCCCGTTCGGCGCCATGACGCCCGCGACCGTCTTTAACTCTATGGAAGGGGATGCCAACCCCACCCTTTTCTTCGATGAAGCGGAAGTGCTTTCCTCTGAGGCCGCCTCTACCATGCGAGCCGTCCTTAATATGGGATACCGGCGCGGGCAGTCTGTCCCGCGCATGGATCGCGGCATCGTTAAAGAGTTTCCTACCTACTGCCCCAAGGTTTTCATTCTCATTGGCGACGTGAGCGACACCCTCAAAGACCGCTCGATTATGGTCCGCATGAAACGCGGCACGCCCGCCCTGCGATTCATTTTTGAGCCCGTGCGTGCCGAGGGCGGCGTATTGCGAGAACGGATAACCTCCCTTCTAACCGATGTCACCATCGGCGCCCTCTCCGAAGCTTTCCAGAACCACAAAGGGCTCACCTTTCTGACCGACCGCGACGAGGAACTATGGACTTCTCTTTTCGTTATCGCCTCTGTTTTTTGCCCGGATCGCATGGACGAGTTAAGCCGCTACGCTGTGGACATTGCCACCGAAAAAACACAAGAGTCTTACCGTTACGTCAACCTACTCGGAGAAGAAAAAAAGGCCGAAGATGACGAATATGCCATACGCCTGTTAGCCGATGTCCACGCCCTTCTGCATGGCCACGCGGCCCTTGAGACCCGCGTACTGCTCGATAAACTAAAAGCCCTGCCAACCTCGCCATGGAGGAAGTTTCGCGGGGACGGCCTCACCGTCCGCAACATGGCTGATATGCTTTCGCGGTTTGGCGTGGCGCCCGTGCTGATACGCTTCGGCCCGCGTCAACAAAACAATGTCAAGCGTGGCTATAAGGCATCGGAAGTTGCCGAGGCCATTAAGAAGGGGGCGCACTGATACCACCCGGCGGCCTACGGGCCGTCTTTTTCGTTTACATCGCGTGCGCCGCCGTGTACGATTACTAACCATGAGTCACCTAAATTAAATGAACACAAACAAACTGCAACGCCAGACCCGCCGCCGGATTCGGCGCGGCCAAATAATTTCGATTAGGAGAACAGACGATGAAAAAGGAAACATTCGCCAATACGGCCTTCGTTCGGATCGCTCCCAAGGTACGCGACCGCTTGAGACGCCACTGTCAGCGGTACGGCCTCGTTATGTGTGGCCTTGTCTCACATGTATTGAGCGAATATTTGAACACTCAGGAAACCATTAGGAAGGCCCATGTCGCGAAGCAAAAGTCAAAACATTGAGCCCTTCGCGGGTACTCGGGAATACATCATGCTTGGGGCGGGACATGGCGGCAGCCCGCGAGTCTGGCACATCATGGCTAAAGACTGCCAGACAACCCTGTGCTGTGCCAGGGTCTATTCCATTCGCTCCGTCCGACGTTCAGAAGACTTCCCCTTACCGGCCTGCCGTAATTGCTCCGAGGCCGATACAAACGGCTGGCCCGACGTTCCCCATGCGGAAGAATTGAGCATATAGAAATGATGATTATCACGATTGCCCTGCTCGCCTTCGCTGTGTTTGGCCGATCGTTGTTTGGAGAATTCCTATTCGATGACCCGGCAATTAGCGACGATGAAGACTCACTCACCCGGCCACTGTTCACCCGGCCAGTGGAGCTTCAACGGCGCCAGCGGGCATTAACCACGCTGGCCTACCGCATCGCCTACCAGATCAGCGGGCGGCGATTTCTTCCGTTCACTTTCCACGCCATGAATCTCGCTGTTCACGCGGCCAACGTCGTCCTGGTCTACGTGGTACTGCTCCCGCTGCTTGGACCGGAACGCGCCACGATGGCGGCGGCCATTTTCGCTTTTCATCCTTTGCAAGCGTCCAGTGTTTGCTATATTTCCGCCTTGGCAGGAATGTTGGCCACGCTGCATACGCTGCTCGGCCTGGCTGAATTTCAACTTGGAGGATGGCACCTTGCCCTTGCAGTGGTGTCTCAATATTTTGCATGGCGAAGCAAGCCCGACGCCCTTTTCTACACTCCGCTCTATCTGATTTATGGATTCTTGCTGGCGCGAACCTGAGGCATTACAGCCTTGCACTGTGGGGAATTCGGTTACGCCTCGATCCCGACACTCCCAACATCCGGCGCCTCATGCCAGCATGGTTTTTTGACTCTGTTTTCGAGTACCGCACCTACGTGTTCATGCTGCCATGGGCGGCCCTACTGGCCCTGCTTCCACGCGAGCCCCTGTTATTCCTGCTTAGCTTGTGGATCTATCACAGCCAGGAACGTGCAGGTTATTACCGGACAAACCTGGATTTCTGGGAGCAAGCTTTCAAGGAATCGCCCGCGAAAACTCGCGTCAGGACGCGCCACATTGAACAATTGCTTATTGACCTGGAACGGAAGTACAAGCAACCGGCCCGCAGATGGGAAGACCTACAGCCCGAAATCGACCGCGTCACAAAACTGATTGAAGGGATTTGCGATGCACAACACTAAGGCGGAAGAGTTCATCGATTGTGATGACTGCAAGGACGTTTGCCACGCTAGACGCTTCACTGTCTATTTATGTGGCGCGCAATTGTATCTTGTATCCGATGACGCTTTCTACTGGGCTCCCATTGACATTTGTCCGTTCTGCTCTCTCGGCCCTACCGGCCATTCCAAATGAACATCGTTGATTTTTTTCAAAGCTTACGAAATCCTGAGACCCGCTGGCACGCGGCAAGGACGTTACTTGTCGGAGTGTTCATCGCATCCGGTTCAATCTCAGGGACCATCATCGGCACACAATCGGCAACCGGCCTCTATGCTGTCGTCATGGAAAGACTTCAATTTCCAATGATCGCTTCAGAAATTGAGAGCTTGCGAAAAGATGTCGCGGCGGCCCCGTGCAACTCGAACGCGATGCTGATTGCAAACGCGGCAGACTGGAATCAACGCATCGAGCACGAGCACGAGGCGAATCAACATTGGTTTTCGGATTGGGCTTCAACGGATCGCTGGCAACAAGTTCAAAGAATTGAAATTCCATGTGGGGGCAAGAAATGATGAACACTGGTGAGTATTACAATTTTAACTTAGAACTACACATAGCGCATAACGGGCACGTCATGTACGTGCGGTGCTTGTCGCAGAGATCCGGGCGTGTGTTGTTTGAGGTCGCTACGCCACGCCTGGAAACATGTTTAAGTGCATTGGAAGCATGTATTGGCGAAGCGCTACGTAAAGAAATTGAAACACTTATTGAAGGCGCCAAATGAAATGCAAGCTTTGCTTGAATGAAATTCCGGAAGACTTAGCAGAGGAAATCCTCGAAGATTCAGAGACTCTACCGGAAGGATTTCATTATGAAGTGTTCTGCCGAGAATGTACAACCCGCTATCTCCGCCTGTCGTTGAAAATGGCGGCAACGGCAGCCCTGAATTAAAAGGGCCGCCTAAGACGTGCTAGGCGGCCCAGAAGCGTTACCCTGTTACAAGCCCTGGCCCGAGGCCAGAAAGCGCGCCTGAAACGATCCTGGCAAGCCAGGGCCGCCTTTTAATAATCCACATCCGGCGTACTTCCACGGCTCGATCCAGAATCGGAAAGCCACCACAAGGCGGCCCCGGCGGCCACCACAGCAACAATCATGCCTGTGTTGCCAGCAAACAGACTGGCCAGGCTAAAGCCCTGCCCCGCCTTGAATTGCTTGTAGGCGTTATAGTTAGCGGCCACGTCGGGCGGCATTTCATAGACCGGCGCGGCGATGACGTCCGCTGGCGGGGGCGGCACCTGGCCCGAGGCCCAGAAAGGCTGTAGGGCTTCTTTCTGCCCGGCAAACCACCCCTGGCCCATCCACACATTGATCGGGGCGCCATTGAGTAAGTAACCGCCCTCGAATTCCTGGACGCGCAATTGGGCGCCGTCCGGCCCGAGGGGAATAAAACCATAAGCCTTAATGGCGTCGTTCAGCTGGCCAACATCGGTAAAGACGTAGGCCGTCTTCGAGGCAGGATCAGCGGCAGCAACGAAACCCATGGTTAACCTCCTAATTTGGTGACTTGCTCGCGAAGATAGGTGAGGGCCGCCCGCACCTTGACAATATCGTTATACGTGGCGGTCATCATGGTATCCTCGCGCATGGCGCGCTGAAGTTTCCATCGGGCTTCGAGGGTTCCCGCCGTTTCCGTCAATTCTTTGATTTGTGCCTCGTTCCACGCCAGTTCTTTTTCCGGCGTCAGCGTGCTTTCGGCCATGACCGCCGCTTCCATTACGTTTACATCCGCTTCTGTCATTCGGTCCTCCATTTCCGTCTACACGATCACCGTGATGATTCCCTTAACCACGGTGGCCGTTTTCGTCGCATCAATCGTGCCGCTCACGCCAGGAGCGGCGCCAACGAAATATGCGCCTGCGGCAGCGACAACAACGCTTGTTCCGAAAAACCCAGTGCGAAATTGATTGCCTGTCGAACCGGCATCTAAGGCGTTGTCGGCTGCGGGCAAGAATCCTGCGCCTGAATAATTCAGTATGAGCGCGCCGCCGCCGACATTTCCGAGAATCGCATTAACCGAGTTGTGCGAAATGGAGAGATATGCCGGTCCTGTCGTCGTGCCATATACGCGGAATTCCTGCGGGTTGACGCCGTTTTTTAGCGCCAGAATGTTGGCTGCACCATCGCGGACCAAAATAACATCAGCCCCGGCACCAAAGGCCAATGATGGATTTGCTGCCAGTAGAAACAAGTTTCCAGCGCTGTTCACTTGGAATAGCTGTGTACCGTTGACCGATATGTTTAGGGTGTTGGTTCCCCAATACAAGCCCGTTCCAGTGAAATTCACTCCCGCCACACTTGGCAAAGCGGAAGTGCCATCACCCGCATAAAACCGAGACGCTGTGACATTGCCCGAAAACACCGGGTTTCCGCCAATGCTCGGCAGTGTAATTGAACTGCCCGCGCCAAACACCACCCCGAGGCCGTTCTGGTCGATGACGACGTTATTGCCTTGCCCGAGGCTCGTAATCCCGATGACACCGACGACGTTCGATCCGCCGCCGTCCTTCGATACCAACATCCGATCCGCGAGTTGCATCGTCATTGTGGGAGTCCTCTACGTCTTAACCGCTTCGAGATTGTCGAGTCTCCGCGACTGCTCTAGCTGTAAGGCCGTCAACGCGACGACTTGAGACCCGAGACTATCGAGACGCGAGCCCAAGACCTTGACGGCCTCTTCGCTATCGAGAATGGCAGAACCGTATCCCGCGGCCTGTAGCTCAAGCACGGCGGCCTTCAACGTGGCAATGTCCGTCTGCATCGAGGCTATAACCGCGTCTCCGTAATCATCCGGCTCCGTTCCATGAAATGGATCGTCTTTTTCTTCCACCGCCAGGTCATCCCTCAATAGAGTACCGGCGAAGTATTCATCATGAGCCTGGGCGCGATGTAGAAGAAAGTCGCCTTTTTCCTGGAACACCGGATGGGCGCCTTTCGGCGAGCAATCGATACAAATGAATGACATGAATTTTACCTCCCCTTTTTGCGTGAGACTGCGAAGAGCAAACCGAGACCAAGCCCGATAGCCAGAAGCGGATGGAATCCGGCTTCCTGCGCTGGCGGCTCTCCCGGCTCGGCTGGCGCGGCAGGTTCATACACCATACCACCGCCCGGCGTGCTAATAATCAACGGCCCGCTTGGAGTGGCTACACCAGTAGTTAAGATCCTGGCCCCCGAGCCCGATGACGCCGGCTGCTGATAGCCCGGCGCTGGAATTTGTTGCACGGTAGGAGGCGGAAATACTTGCATTACCGGCCCTGACGGCGCGGCCTCGGCACAGAATGACCCAATATTGGCCAGCCTTAAAGCGTCTTGCTGACCGGGTAGCCAGCCCTGCCCGAGGATCACATTGAGCGGACAACCATCGAGCAACACCCCGCCCATGAATTCTTGGAACTGGTAAACGCTGCCATTCGGCCGCAACGCCTGACCGCCCGATTTGAGGGCGTCATGGACCCACGCTTCCACGGCGGTAGCCTGCCTCGTGGAACCGTCCGGCATTTTCACCGTCAACGCACCGAGACCGCGTAAATACATCATTACCTCCCCTTCTTGGACCATGCCCACAACAGCACAGCCACCAGCAAGGCGACAATCGGCGTACTTTCCGGGTTTGCGGTAAATTCCGCAACCCCGGTTTGCAGCCACTTCGTTAAATTCTGAAAGGCCCGTTCGACGTTTCGCCCGACTTGCGCGCTTGTCTGCCACAAGGTCGGGCTTCCGCTGTTGTAAGCGGAATAGACCGCCTTAAAATCGTCGCCATACTTCGCCCGCAACTGCGAAAGCAATCTCGTTCCAAGATCGATGTTCGTTAAGGGATCGAAAAGGCCCTCCCGCGGGCCCGTGTAACCGAGACCTTGTGCGGTTTTGTATAACAACTGCATTAAGCCATAACTGGCGTCACCGATGCGCGGCTCGGCTCGATACGCCTTTGGATCGAATGAGGACTCTGTTTCGATCACCGCCCGTATCCACGATTCAGGCACACTGTAAACGCTGGCCACAGATTGAATCTCAACATCAAACATTGTTTACGTCCCAAGCCCGCATGAAAAGTTCCTGTACTGTTGCGTACCTGTCTGGTTCGTCGATATGCCGAGAATGCCCGGCGAACCATCGTAGAAACGAGACGCAGCCGCATCGGCCACTGTCGTTAAACTTCCCCCGTCAATGGTCGCATTCAGGACAACCTGCGCCGGATCATCGTAATTCACCCAAAAACGAATCACCTCATTCGCCACAAGCTTGGAGGCGCGTACCGTCGCCAGCGTGCTTAGCGCCCCGGCGACCCATTTTCGTATGGTCACTGTGTTTCCATTGGTGGAATTCGCCAACGAATAGAAGCTTAGCGTCGTGTCTGTTTTTAATCCTAGACCGATCCCGGCCAAGCTGTTGTCCGCTCCACTGATAAATGTCGCTTGGCAGAACGCATTTAAGCCGAACAGATTTCTCGAAACGAGAATTGGAATCATTTGGCAAGGCAACACCCATGTCGGATTGGCATTGCCAATGAACGCAATCAGGCAGGCTTGGCCCAAGTCCGTCGCGACACCGACATTTGCTTCCATCGTCGCGACTACCGTATTTGTGGGCAGAAATGGGTAGCTGGCAACAATCCAATCGGACCCGAGCGGGCCGCTCGCCCGGTTGAACGTATCGGCAAAACTGGTTTGCGCCGCGCCAGCCCCCGCCAATAATTTAATTTTGACCGCCACGTTTAGGCAATCTCCACAAAGAATTCCGTTGCGACCTGAAAGTTGGCCGACACCGGCCAATTACCAGCAATCCGGCGCAGATTCAAAATCGCAATACCGGCGTTCATGTAATACAGCCCGGCCTCGCTAGAGCCGCCCGCATTGGTCAACATGAATCCCCTTGCTCCTCGTACCGGTGCAATGATCGCAGGCAGCGCCACAAATAAATCGACTGCTATTGCGGACTGCGCCCCGGCATCGACCGCTAACTGTACAAAGGCCGTGTTGCCGAGCAGCGCGTAACGGAAGGCCGCCACATCGACGGCGGCAACCGTCCATATTCCCGCGGAGGCCGTAAAATCCGCCGCGTTGAACGGAATAGCCACCCACGACAACCCCGCACCGCCCGAGCCCAGGCCCGCCACATGAACGCCCATTCTATTGGTACTCTGGGACCGTAAACAACATGACTCTTACTGTGGTCGGGGCCGCCGCGACCACGAAATATTCATTGCAATTGAAAATTACACGAGGCGCCTTGAACGGCCCAAGCGGCGAATAACCGCGTTCAGCGGCGATCATGCCCGCGATGACTTCAAGCAAGCGCTGGATTTCCCACTGCTCCCTGTTGTTGTCTGTGGAAATGGCAATGGGAAGGCCCGCTCTGATTTCAATTCCGCTGCCCGTGGTAATAGCAGAACCGTAACCGAAAAACACACTGTTGGCCGCAGTCGAAAGCACATCGAGAATAATCGTGTCACATTGAAAAGCGCCATTCATCAGCGGGACCGGATTCACCCCTGCCGTGAGCTGATAGTTTAAGGCGCGCTGATACACGATAGGCCGCGTGGCTGGCATTGTTAACCAGCCGTCCCACACATTCGGGATTTCCGTTTCCACCTCGGACAGCATCGAGGCAGGCGGCGCCCCTGGCGGAACCGTACCCCCTGCCGGGCGAAAGGGATCATCCCGGCGCGGGTACAGGTCAGGAAGGTTGACCCTTGATAACCAGTCAGACATTCTTCCTCCCTATGCGTTAAACGTCGGCAGGCTGCGCCTGTCCGAATTTGAACGCCTTGAAACCGATCAGCGATACATCGAGACGGACAATCGCAAGCGTCGTGCTCAGGTTTGTAATCTGAACCTGGACCACACCGCCCGCCCGCACAAGCCACGGCTCTGGCAGAATAAACGGCAGGTTACCAAACGCACCGCCACCAGCAGCCAGACCGCCGCAGAGATTTTGAAGCGGCTGTGCCGAGTCCATGAGCGTTCGACCGCTGCCCGTGTCGAACAGATTCATGGTTAACGGCGCTATGGTTGTGTACACAGCAAGACCACCTGTGTACGCAAGTGCATTGATGTATCTCACGATGAAGTGAGAATCCGCCTGGATTTGGATGTTTTGGGCAATCGTCGCAGACGCCGCGAGCACGGACCCAACGAAGCTTGTTGAATAGAAAAACGGCACAAGCTCAACCTGGCGCGCCCGCTGCTTAGCGTAAAGATCCTCTAACAGTGGCATTGAAAACCCTCCAAGTTTTTGTGAAAGGCGCGGTCCCTGCATATCGGACTGTGGTTCACAGTGTCGCCGACTCGCAGAGACTATTTATTCTCGCGCCTGGTCAGGTTTATTGAACTGGGCGCAACAGATCACCGTCCATAAGGAAGGTTATATCCGTGTTTCCGCCGTTCAGTGTCAAAGCAGCCGCCCAATCCACGCGGGCCGTGAAGTTAATCTGCGGCCCGATAAAGAGAGGCTTCGAGAGCGTATTGACTGCGCGAGGATCGGCAATTCCATTCTGCGCGTAGTCCATCGAGCCCATACCGGCGGCAACGCCTGGACCCGACACCCCGAGCATACCGTGAGAACCGGCACCAGCGGTAAGACACCAAAGCGGCTCCATGTTGTACACTTTGTTTCCAACTGTCAACGTGAAGACACCCGTATTGATAAGCTGGGCAATGTTGTCAATGGCGCCCACGGCGGCCCCTGCGGTTTGCGGAGTGACCACCCGAGGCCGCTGCTTGACGAAGAAGCGAATAGCGCGGATCAGAAACGCCTTTGGCGCGGCCAGCTGGAACGCCACTTCCATATTCGACAGATCCGGCGTAGCGCGCACGTTGAACCACTGAGGGAGGGCCGTCGTGGTTCCGGAAACGTAGGTCTGAGTATCCCACCATTTCCAGCCGATGGATTCAATCTGACCCTTGTACTGTGTATTATATTCCTGATATTCACGCGGGTAGTAATCCGTGTAAATACCTGGCAGATTCGGACGACTCATTTTTAAACCTCCAAGTTAATTTGGCGGAATACCTGGCCCGCAGTCCGCTTGTTTGTTTACGAAATGTTTAGAACCGGCCCGTCGGCATCAGCCGTTCGGGAGTGTTGGCGATCATCGCTGGTAGACCACCGCCATTATTACCGTAGCTCTGACCACCTTCGTAATAGCGGCCCAGGCTTCGGCGATACGGCGCCCGCTTGTACTGACCGAGGAACGGCTGCGCGCCCATTCCGGCGGAAGCGGGTAGCAAACCCGGCGCGAATTCCTTCACCAGATCAATAGCGAACGAAACGACACCGCCCAGCAACATGAGATTGCCTGCGCGGCGAGAGACGAAGGACCGAACGAGCATTGACGGCAGAATGACAGAGACCGCCTTCACTCCGTAGTACGCGGGCTTGGAGGCTTTCCATTCTGCGGGCAGATAGCTCATGATGAGATTCGTGACAACCGGCGGAATGATGAATCCCGCGCCCGTAAACAAGATCGCATCCAGTGGCGGCAGGGCAATTCCCATCAAGCTTATCGACCGGCCCGCGCCTGGGTTTCGGCGATAGCTCCGGCGATAGCTCCGGCGGTAGCTCCGGCGCCGTGGGTTCGTGTGATACCGGCGCCTGGAATGAGCACGAGCACGATAGGAGCGGCGTCGGCTTCTTCGCCGATGCGGATTTGCAATCATTCCGGCGGAAGCGTAGTTACGCTTTGCCCGTCGCCTGGTGGTCGTCTTCTTTCTGCGCCTGTGTGTCGCCCAATATTTTCGCAGGGCGGCAGGCTGCCTTCTAGCCATAATCTTACCTCTCCTTTTTTTTCGAGGATTTGCAACGATCAGCGAAGGGTTCGTGAGCCATCGCTCCCCGGCAATATCCTCCCAAAGTTCAATCGACTTCCTATCGGCCATTTTCTTACCTCCTACGCATGACCGTAAAAGCAAGACCGCCGATCAACAACAGCGGTAAAAGATCGCCGAAGCCCGCCATGATTGTTTCTGGTGGCTGCGAGCGTAGCGGCGACAGTGGAGCAACCGGCGGAAGCGTTCCCGCCTGTGGAATCCACGGGAACGTCTGCAACGGATAACGCAATGCGGGGACCATCGACCCGTAGCCTTGCGTTAACTGTGGTGGCGGCAGCTCGCCACCAAGACCTAAAAGCTTGTCGATGATTTCCTGACGGATTTGATCCATCAGCGGGAACATGTCCCCACGGGCTTGTTGAACCGCTCGCCCGTCCGTGAATCGCGGGTCGGATAAAAACTGGTCATACGCTTGTTCGAGTTGATCCAACTCGGCAGCCAGATTTTGTAGCGTCGTGACATTGGCTGTGCTGTCGCGTTCGTCCACGATTTCATCAAGGCGGCCCGTGCGCTGTGGATTGACAAGAGAATTCGCTACCGGCGTGATAGCGTCCGCCTCTTTCCGGCCCGAACCAATGTGTAAACGCGAAAGGATCATCAGCCCGACCGATATGGCCGCGCCAATCGCAAGACCCACCGGACCGCCCGAGCCCGAATAGGCCATGACGCCCGTCGGGATAAAACCCATTCCCCGCATTATCGCCTCCTGCTGAGAGCCAGAAGCCCAAGCGCCAGCCCGGCCCACGGCAACATGCTCGTCATGCTCGGACCGGCTGTGACCACCTGTGGGTAGCCTCCCGGCTGTGAATAGCCCGGCTGCTGATAAATCGGCGCCGTCCTGGCACTCTGATAAGGTGGCGTGTACGCAGGCAACTGAGAGGGTGGATTAATCGCGGTTATGATCCGCGTGGTGACGTTCCCCACCTGGTCTATGAGGTGACTCCAATCAATTTCACCAAGGGCGGCCTGTTGCTGTTCCATGCAATCGTCGCAGGAACAGCCCGGCCCACAGTCGATTCCATACATAGCTACCTCCGAGTTAAAGACGCTCCGACAACAACGACGAGCAAGAGGGCCGCGAGCATTCCGTAGCTTGGCCCCGGCGCCTCGGTTTCCACTAACACGTCTGTAGATGAATCCACGATGTCAACAAGCTCATGCTCGAATCCGTCTTCATCGACGACAGACGACATGCACGCACCCGACTCAAGAGAGACCACTTCACCGGAACTATAAATACAATTTCTCACCGTCGCCCCCTTTTCGGCTCGCTTTTAGAAATGACAACAGACCGGCCCTTCAGAAAGACCCAACCTTCCGGCACTGTAAACAAGCCCGCGCTAGATGTGATTTCGTGCTTGTAATAGCCCGGATGCTTTCCGATCCTCCGCTGATATCTCAGTTCGAGAGCACGGCCAAGCCTGACGATGTTTTGCGACTTTTTGAATTTCCGAATCGAAGTCATCCGTTTCGGATTCGGGCTTAGCTTGCCACGTTTCGCGGCGCGTATTGTCTGGCTGGCGTGCTGTAGCATTCGACGCTCTACGGCCGTGAGGGGCCGCCCCTTTGCGCGGTTCATCAATCGACCAAATACCGTTTTGGCTTCAGCCAGTTTCATAGGCATCAAAAGCAAAAGGGGTTACATGTTACTCGTTCGCGACGGAATGACCGGCGTGCCTTTCTCATGTAACCCCTGGCCAGGATCGACAACAGGCTAACTCAGTGTTTTATTTCTTCGCAAGGTAAATTAACCCGATGATTCCAACAGCGATCAATGGCACTGTCAAATTTTCAAGCAAAGGACGTGTGAGGCCGCCAGCCGTTTCCCCGACCACCCGGCCCAATTCTTCAACCGTCGAAGCTGTGACCTGGGCGGCTCTTTGTGCGTCGGCTATTGCCGTGTACAAGATTTCTTCGGGCAGATGGTAGTACCAGACCGACTGGCGCGTATCGTAAACGCGCGCTGTGTTGGCGATGATGTCCGGCATATCGGTGACATCCGTGGTGAACACTTCGCCGCTCGGGCCGATATACACGAGCACATTCATTCCGCGCCATTCGATGATACCGCCCCATGGCGGCAAGCCCAGCGTCAACACGTTTACATCTTGCAGAAATGCGGCCCATTCCATGTTAGATAATCGGCGCGCCATGTTTTTCCTCCTTAGAAACCGACCGATAAAAACGGGTCCGACGAATGCCCGCGCGGATACGCTTGGCGGCCCAGCGTGACAAGCGTTAACAAGAATGCGTCTCTCGTCTTGGGGTCCGGCGTGTTCATTCCGTGCTGAAACAACTGCCAGTCCGGGACGGCATTCATGAATAAAAACATATGGCAGATTTCATGCTGCAGTACGCGCTGACTTTGCATTTCACGATCCCATGCAATCTCGATTTTGTGATGCGGATTACTACTGGATAGAGGCGTAAACAGTCCCGCGTCAGCGTTCCCGTCCGCATCGGTCCACGTCGAACGATGCAAATAAATGTCAACGTCGTTGACGCCTTGTTGGTCCGGATTGTAGCTGAGCGCGATATGGGCAAACGCAATATTGGCCAATGCGAACCGAACACGGTCCGGCAAATATACTCGCGTCAGCCAGTCCATATCCTGCGGGCTCAAAGGCCATTCCGCTGACCAATGCGGCACGATCATAATTTGGTCCCCTTTTTCACTTGTCTAGACTCCGCTCGATCCTCATAACGCGCTGCTCGATAGATTCCAACTGCGCCTGGACGCGGCCCACCGCCATGCCCGACATGACCGCGTGAAATAAAATCGTCATTCCTAAAATGATCGCCCCGGAATTAGTGGTCCACCACGCTTGCTTCGACCTTTCCACCACGCTCCTCCACTAGTTTTTTGAATTCTTCATCTGGCCCTAGCTTGCGTTGGAGAGTTGCATACAATTTCGCGAAGGCTGCCTTGAATGCTCCAACCGCTACAGGTTCGAGCGATTGCAATAATTGAAACAGCACCGAGAATGCAAAGTTAACGAAAAACTTTTCCATGTGGCCACCTTTCAAACGTGAAGCTCCATTCGTTCTGCTACGCCATGAATGGGTAATAGCTCGTAAGGCACAATCGGATCGATGTCCAGATCCTTCCACCCGATACTACAGCGTAAAAAGACGTGTGAGAATTCTTCTTCGTGCGGGAGGCGGATCGCCACGAACCGGCAAGGCCATGAAATGGAGACCAAGAGAGAGGCGGCCAATGTCGCGGCGTCGTCACAATCCCCACCAAGGGCGCCACACTGACGAGAAAAGCGGAGTAGCCAACCTGGTTGCTGGATGTACTCCGCTTCTTCAGGATCGGGAATGACGACCCAATTTTCCCTAAGCCAGTGTTCCACCGCTAGAGGATTCCCCAGTTGTTCCGCTAGGCTTCGGACTTCCATCGTCTGGCTGTCCTGATGTGCTAGCCTTCGCATCACTTCCAGCGTGGCCCGCGTCCCCGCTGCGCCCGGCGGAATCCAAAACTTTGTCAACCTCGGCTCGCAATCCATCGTAGAGAGTCCTAAACCAAGTATTCAAAGCTGGATTTTGCGCTATGTCTGGGTCGAACTGCAACAAGTCTTCAAAGCTGGCGCCCCCTTCGAGGGCGGCAAGGATCGCGGCACATCCCGGCTCTTCTTCATTCTCGAAAATGTAGTCAATCCAGAATCCCGCGTCTTTATTTGCGGCTGCCTTCTGTTTCAAGAATCCAAGCTGGACGCGAATCCAATCCTGGATGTTCTCTTGTTGAGTACGCGCTTTCGGAGCCTCGGTTGGCGCGCCAGGCTGCCCCGTTACACCGTTACCGGCGGGCGCTTGAATCATTCGCACGGGCGGCGCTACTTGCGCGCCAGGCGGCAAAGCTCGCGGCGCCTCGCCACCGGCGCGGCCCGAGAACGCATCAAGGGCTTTCTGCCCGAGCTCTTTCGCGACCGTGTACATGTTCTCTTCAATCGGCTGCTTGCTGTCGGGCATCAGGTCTTTTGTGAGCGTGACCATTTCCTTGAACTGCGCGAGCGAGTCCGTTTCCTTGGGCTTCAGGCTTGTAAACGTCGTCGCCATTGCCTGTAACATTGCTGCCGCTGAATCCGGCTGTGTTTTCGGCTGCATCGCGCTAAGCATGGCCGCAAGCCCTGTCATCATCGAGCCTAGATCCTGCGCGGGCGCGGGCTTCAACGAAGCAATGAGCGCAAGCATTAACTCGCTCATGTAATCATTGCTCGCGGGTTTGCCATTCGGCGCTACAGGTTGCCCGGCTTTCGGTCCAGCGCCAACGGTGACGGTGAGCGATTTCCTAATCCGGCGCTGTCTGTCCTTGAATTGAAGCTCGAATTTGCCACCGCCGTAATTTTCGCGGAGATAGCCGTACAGATCGCTTTTCAGAATTTCGATTCCGAGCCGCTCTTGATGCGGCCTAGAGCCGTCTTTCATGTACTGATAGATTTCGACGACGACCGTATCCGGCGCCCACTCTTCGAGAAAGTCCTCGATATCTATTTCGGCCTGCGCCGGAAGCTCTGTATCGAATAATGGATCAATGCTCTTTGTCTTTCTAGTTGCCATTTGGTTTCTGTCCTGACGGATCGGCGGATGGATCGGCAGGGGGTTCGGTTGGCGGCCTCTTGATGTTTCCTAATCCTCTCAAGACATTCTCCATGGTCTGCAAGATCAGCCCGGCCAGGATCATGACCACGTAGGGCGCGGGCAGATCCCGCGAAAGCTTCATATCCGCTCGCGCCGGGTTGACCCGGTTGTCAATCGTAATCAAAATCGTGTCGGTTGGCGTGATAATTTTCGACATTCGTTTTTCTCCTCACAAAAAAACGGCCCGCCTGAAGTCCACAGCGGGCCGAAGTCCCAAACGACTCATTGGGAGTCTAGCACATGATTTCCGCCCTCGCGCTTGCGCCCACAGATCCGGCACGGCAACAGGGCGTAATCCTCGCGAAGATAATCCTCGCTAAGATTTGCGCCTCGCCTCGCGAGTAACGCTTCGTCGGGTCGGTACGTGTGTTGAAAGTCTCCTGGTAACGGCGTAGCCGTTCTCGTCATGATTTCCACGTATTCCTTCAGGCCGTCCGGAAAGTCGCCTCTCTCGTCATACTCATAAACGATCAAGCCACATGCCACCTCCCGGCATTGCCTCACGTAGGGCGCCGCTACCACGCGAAAGTCATGCTCCCCGCGACTGCAGGCTGCCGGGCGCATATCCGACTTGACCCGGCGCGTAGCCCACAACGAGGAAACAGTCACCACGGCGGCGATCACCGCAAGAGCAATTAGAGTTAGAGTAAGTGCATTCATTCTTCCTCTTCTTCCATTGCCAGCAACAAGGCATCCACCAATAACAGAGCCTCTTCAACGGCCTCCTCGTAGTCCGGCTGTGTTGCCTGAGTTGCGGCAAATATGGCCGCCACAATGGGAAGCTGAACGTAGAACTGCGCCCGGAGTTTCGCTAGCTCGTCATCCGTCAATAGCGGATTGTGTTTCCTGGCCATAAGCACCTATCGTACACAGGCCGCCACGCCCTGTAAACCTTTTATTTTCGGAGGCGGCCAGCATTGTTCACTCAGTCGATGCGGGAACCCATACGCGGCACACCAGCACGTTACCTGCTTCCGTTTGTGGATGCGGTAGAACCGCGTTCCCCCGCAGAACCAGCAACGGCGCGCCCTTAGATAGGCGTGTAGTGGCTTGCTGAATTTGTGCCATCGGCGGCAAGTGTTACACCGATACCGAAATATCATTTGTCCTTGTTGAACTTTAACCGCTTGTTCTTAAATTGCGCGGCCATTGGGCACGTTCCCCAATGCGGTTCATAGGTGACCGGATCGAGAGGGATCTTCTTTCCGGCTGGCGTCCAGAACCACAGGATCACCGCTTGACAGCCCCGACAGTGGCCCTGATTATCGAAGGAATACCCTTTCGTCCGTAGCTCGGCAAGCTTGGCAATCATGTAAGCCCCCTACGTCAATCGAAATCTTGTTTTATAAGCTTGTCCACCCGCTGGGAAATAACGGCAAGCTGTTGTGCAATAGCCATCAGCGCCCGCAAGTGGGCAGCCCGATAAGTGGCTTCATCGTTGAAGGCTTCCGTTGGCTGGCCCGCAAGTGATCTCGAAAGGGCCGCGATGTCGAAAAAATCCTTCTTCTTGTCCATATGTTTCCCCTTTACGTGTTTACGATTCGTGACAGTGGCACACGGCCTATTGGCATCACGGGGCCGCGTGTACGTGCTTTTCTGTCCATGTTGCGCGAGAAATAATCAGCCGTTCGTTCTTCACCGTGTAAACGGCGCATGATCGGGCAATGATCCGTTATCCGGCGCGGCTTGTGTTTGCCCTTGCACTGACAGGAGTAATCCCGCTGTCGAAATTCAACGTAAGGATAAGCCACTATGAGCAGATCAGCGGCCCGAATCCCGCGCCTGAGACGTTCGAGCGTGTACAGCCCTCGAATGATGTCCGATCCTAGCCACATGGCCCATAGGGCGCGCTCCTCGGCAGACATGACGCGATTCAATCGCAGGATCATGTGGTATTTTCCCTTCGAGAGGGAACGGTAGAAGTAAACGGCCTGAATCGGCAGCATCTCCCGGCGCAAGGTCCGGCGCAGCTTAGCAACGGCCCGGCTCGCTTTCGCTGGCGAGTCCAGATCGAGAAATATTTCATTCCGGCGCGCGACGTACCAATGCCACTGCGCTTTCATCTGAGATCCTCGACAGTTTGTTCCCATTCATCCAGCAGCGTCATAATAGATTTCTTGGTTGACTCAGAAAGAGGATCAACGCCAGCAACAATGACGGCGCGTAATATTTGAACGCGATAGTGTAGGTCCATGAACGCCAAGCGCGCCCGGTTGCTGAATGTAAGAACTTCGTCCAAAGTTGAAAGCAGCGCCTCCGATTTCGTTACTATCTCTGCTTCTCCCTTGCCAGAAACGCGAGGCCCTTCTTCCCGAGCTTTAGACCGTTTCGCCATTTCGTCTCCCATCCTTTCCGTGAGGCCAGCGAATACTTCAAAAACACTTTGCGCTGTTTACGCCCGCGCGGTAGTGGCTCGCGGCGAATCCTGGCCAATTCGCGCAACAATACGCGAACCACTACCGTTGCAAACCCTGGCCCCCAACCCGAGGCCGAATCATTCAAAACTTCTAACATTTCTCCGCTCTGCCATTCCTGTGTACGCCCGCGTTTCGTGTCAGGATTTCGCCAGCGCAGTTCTATATCCCACTTCGAGGGTAGGTGTTCATTCTCGGCGGCCTCGATCAGCGTGAGGACGTAGGTCTCCGGATCAACGCCACGCGGCACGGATAACGCCTTGAGTTTGATTTGGAGCGGATTACGTCTTCGCCTTGGCATACTTGTTTTTCATCGCGAGAAAACACACTCTGTGTACGAGATATTTCACGTTCTCGCCAGCACAGATGATTCTCCAGCTAGGATCTGAGAGGCCGCCACGGCTTACCTTGTTGCGACAGAGGCAGCATTTTCTCCTCATTCGCAGTACAGCGCCTTACATAGCTCACAGTTCGGGTTGTTACACCACACGGGGCAATGAGTGTGAGGCGATTTGACTTCCTGCTCGCAATCTTCACAGTAAATAATCATCTAAGTCCTGCGCAGCACGGGCATTCCACTTCAAGCGTATGGTGACCGCCTGAAATATCATCGCAGTCAGTATCACACGGAACATCCACTTCGACCCTCCCAGATCCTCCGCACGTCTCACAGTCTCCAAACACATCATTGGGCGCCATATCCAAAGGCTTATCGGCGGCCCGGCTCCGGGCTTTCGTCTTCTTGGCCGTCGATGTCCGGCGGCAATTCTTCATACTCTTCATATTCCTCCTCTTCGATCGGCGCCCGTTTTGGCGGCGGTAGCGGCGGCGCCTCTTGTTTACGCTTCCGTTTTGGCGGCGGCGGAAGGATCACTTCGCGGCGGGATTGCCATGCTTTTTTTGCGGCAGCGGATCGCCGCTCGAATTCTTGCTGTTTACGCGCTTCGTTAACCCGGCGGGTTTCCCAGGCTTGCCGCGATGCCGCCGAGCGGCGGTCGAATTCTGCATTGGCCCGGCGGGTTTCCCAGCCACGAGTAGAGGCCGCACTACGCGAGAGAAATGCTTTACTCTTTCGTGCCATTGTCTTCAAAGCTTCGCCCGGACAACCACCGAAGTTGCTTCCTAATCTCTTCGGTTATCTCTACTTCCGTCTTTGCACTTGGACCGTTTACAATTTGTGGTTGGCGCATCTGATTATAAAGTAACCCGGCATAGTGGCGGCTATAGCCCGCCCTCATCGCCAAGCGGATAAAGGCAGGACGAGAAAGAAAATCCTCAATTCTTACTTTTCGCATAGTGCGCCTTCAATTGGTCGCGTGTAAGACCTTCGCGTATTACTGGAACTGCCTTGAGGTCATTGTCCCCGTTTACGTTTCCCTTGAGAAGGGTAACAAGGCCGACTCTCACAAGGCTTGCAATATCCAATTTTTCATTCGCCAACAAACCAAGCTCCTGTCGAAGCCAGTCCGGTTTGAATGGAACACGATCATTGAAACGGACAGCGAGACGATAAAGAGCAATGTATTGCCAGCGAGTTGCTGAGGGGAGAGAACGAAGGCCAGGATCGAGTACACGGTCAGCCCAAAGCTTGTAGTAAGCGGAATGGCGGAAATGTTGAATTCTGTCGTAATCCGCAATGGAAAGAAATTTCAAAATGAACCGCGCGCCTTCTACCCGCCAGGAAGCTTTGAAGAAAAAAGGGAAAGTGCTTGGGGCGCGCCCGACGCGGGTTTGAGGCTTTAGCCGATTTCGAAGGTCGGCCTATGCCCCTAAGCACTACGAACAAAGCGAACTCTAAAACACAAGAATCGATTTATGCAAGAAAATTCATAGAAGAAAGAATTTGGTAACATGGTAACGGTTTATCTTGACTAATGATTGTGTCTTATGGTATTCGCGCGAAGCTAAGGACTTTAGTCCCGTGGTGCCCCAATACGCGCGCGTAGACTCGTGGTGCCCCAATACGCGCGTAGCGCGCGCGTTAAACTCCTATCGCGCGCGCGAGTGTGTACTGTCTCTTATTGTATTGTCTCTTATTGTAAGGGCGCCCTCATTGTGAGGGAGCGTTTAATG
>Ga0334722_10002634_pt1 | contig 20031 bp, 31 predicted proteins | sample C3_bottom_MG_FD_207210 | JGI IMG/M metagenome (GOLD analysis project Ga0334722, IMG submission 207210) | Sediment microbial communities from Yellowstone Lake, YNP, Wyoming, USA - C3_bottom | ecosystem: Environmental > Aquatic > Freshwater > Lake > Sediment | place: USA: Wyoming | collected...
CAAGAGGGGCATGCGCAGTTGTGCGGAGCGAGGTTACTGGATTTCAAGCCAAGCTCCCTACGGATACCAAAGAGCAATTGTTGACCCAGTAACGGGCACGATTGAGCAAAAACTCGCACGCGGAGAACGCAGAGCCGTACGAGGAAAAAGAATCAAACTCGTCCCCGGAGAACAAGAAAAAATAGACGTAATCAAACAAATTTTTGACTTGTACGCCAATCACGAGCAAGGGTTGCGTTCGATTGCTGATTATTTAAATCGCAATAAAGTTTCTAACCCTTCTGGGAAGAATTATTGGCACAAGTCAACCTTGCGCAATATCTTGAGAAACCCCGCATACATCGGGACGCTTGCGCTGCACAAAAAAGAAGACACGCCAAGCATCAGCACAGAAAACGCGCATGAACCAATCATTTCAAAAGACTTGTACCAAAGAACACAAGATCGTTTGAATGCCGAAAAATTCGGCAAAAGAGGAGGTTACAAAACGTCCTACTTGCTCACTGCGCTAGTCGAATGTGCGCAGTGTGGCAACAACTTGCATGGCGCAACGGACAGTACGAAAAGCAGGCGCGGCTATCGCTGCTCAGGCTATCTTTGCAAAGGAAAAAGCGTTTGCCAAAGCCCATACTACACTGCAGAACTATTGGAACAACCCGTTCTTTCGTACATCAAAGAACAGGTCAAAAGACCTGACTGGAAGAGTATTGTTCAGCAAGGTCTTGATTTCGCTCTTGGAGAAGACCAAAAAAATCTGGAACACAGGCTCTCAAATGCAAGAGGCGACTATGAACAAAACAAGAAAAGAATGAAAAACTTGCTCGAAGCAATCAGTGACGGACTTCCAAGAGACACCGCAATCAAAGCGGTCAAAGAACTTGAGATAACCAACGAAAGTCTCGAAGAGGCCATTTTGAAAACCGAAGGAGAACAAACACAACGCACGCACTATCAAACGCAAGCAGAACAACTCTACCAAACTGGAATAAATTTTGACTCAACGTACGATTCACTGACACCTCAAGAAAAGAAAAAAATCGTCAAGACCTTCCTTGCCAAAGCCACCATCAACCACAACCAAAACACCATCGCTTACCAATTCTACACCATCCCATACGTAGCCGGCACGAAATCTCCGACAACGAACGAAGTGAGCGTGACTATTGAGAGAAAAAAGAAAAGTCGGCAAATAAAGGAAGCACAATTGAATGATCCTCCACCACCTGCCGCCTTGAAAACCCTCAACCCACTCGAAAAAACAGAAGAACCACCGCGCCAACAAAGAACGCTATTTTGACAAACCGGATGATGTTGGTTTTGCTCTTCCGTCGATTGGTTTAAATAGACGTTTGGTGCTTAATTTTTGGTATGGGCGAAAATGAAGCGAGTATCACTTTTGTTAAGGAAGCAGTTCGTTGATTATTTGCTGGTTTAATCGGACTTCCTTTCCAAGATTGACGGAAATTGGTGTGAGGCGCTCCTTTACTTTTCCAGCAGTCTCTTTATCGGTCTTTTGAAGCGTATCAAGCTTCACTTTTAGTTTGATAAAGTTGGACTGTATTGCTTTTCGCGCATCATCTTTGACTTCCTCGAGGTGTTCAATTTCGGGTGTGAGCGCTTTTGCCTTTAGTGCATTATTAGCGCGCACCAACTGCAACATGTTCTCCTTGACTGCCTTCATTTCCTGTTCTACGGCCCGCAATTTTCCGAGATGACGATAAATCTCATTCAATAGAAGAATAACCTGATTGAACGCAGAGGTTGCATTTAGCTTGGTTTTTTCGCCAACATCATTAACTGCCGCTTCAACCTGTTGGAACTGTTCTACACTCACCTGACTTAGTGGCGCTTCAGTTCTCCAAAAAGCAATCTTGTCCAATAAGCCCATACCTAAGAAAGAAGAAGACCGCTTTTATAAATTCTCCGTCTTCAGTTCCGGATGTTCTTGAAGATAGATTTCGATTTGAAGTTCGTAAATCTCTCGACGGTCTTTCTGTCCATCGCTTACGAGTTCGTCGTGAGGAAAACACTCTACTGCCAACTTTAACTCTTGTAGCCCCCTTGGCGTCTGCCCTAGCGCTTCGTAGCAGAATGCCAAGTGTTTGTGGGCTCTGGCTTCAGGACCGCGAGCGGAAGTTGGAAGCGTATTGAGCAAAGAGGTAAGAACGTCGATCGCTTTATTGTAGTCCTTTTGTTCATAGAGCCTGATACCTTCTTTTAATTTCAGATCTTCTTCATCCGACCAGATGGGTCTTAATATATCTTCTAACTCGCTCATTTTCAACAAATCACCCCTGTACCTTTAAAAGCTTTACTTACGAATGAGACATTCTGATTAGTCCGTGATTTTTTATGCGTTCTTTGTCGCAGTTTCTAATGGCACACTCTTTATCGTGTGTGTTTCCATGTGCTCCATAGGAAACAAAATCGGCATTTTCAAAAATCACGGGCTCACTTTAGTGTCTCTTACGAATCGACGAAAGAGCAATTCAGACCGCTACTCGACTTGCGAAACTCTCACTTCTGAAATTCTTAGAAAATGGTGGTTCAATTCTATAGTTTATGTGAGTTTTGGTTGATTGGGTACTCCCTTCAGAATTTGGAGAGAAACTCCGGTTTAACATAATGCAGTCCATAAGAATGTAAATGAGTGCCGAGTTTGGTTCAGAGTGTTTGCGGATTTTTGAGTTTGAGTGCAAAAACACCATTTTTCGCGATTAATTCTTTATATGTGGGAATTGATTCAATGGAGATGATACCGTCTTCTAGGTTTTTACCGCTTGATAATGTGTTGGGACATCCTTCTGCCATAAGAAGTTCACGGACGGTGGGGTAAAGCGTGATCCGCTCAAGTGTGCATTTGAGTCGTTCCTGAGTTCCTTCTTTTAAAAATATGACTTCATCTCCTGGGGACAAGAGGGTAATTGATCCCAATTGGTTGCCTTTTTTGTTTGCGCGCACTTCAACGTTTTTTGTTCCCTTTTTGATGGCTTCAAAAGGGCGTTCGTGTAGACTAAATATGACTGTGTTCGTCATTAGTACAACCTCTTTTTTTCACAGGTTGTTACGTGTTTGAGCAGTTGTGGATATCGGAAGGCATAAACGTATCTTTGAGGCGGGAAAAAGGAGAATTTTTCTCGAAGAGTCGTAAGACTTAAGCCGTGAACGATTTCGTCAAGATGAAGTATGGGATATGCAAACTTGGCTCTTTTAAGTCCTTGATTAAATTCAGTATTGCCATGGCCCTCTTCTTTAATTTGATCAGGGTACTGTACGAGACTACCAATCGTGGCGATGTATTTAAGTTCAGAAACGGGGCGGGTGACGTAGATCAAGAGAGTGTTGATTTCTTTTCCAATCAGGTATTTTCTAAACTCATGGGTCTTCGTTCTGCGAGCTATTCGCGCGACATGTTCTGGATAAATGCTCAATATTGCAGTTTCACTCATTTTGCAAAAGTTTCATGAAATAATATGCGGAATAGTGCCGAAATAAGCGATAAGGTTCATCAAGCCAAGTTACAACTTCATCAAAAAGTTTACGCATGCCTTTTTCACCTTTTTCTGTGATAAAGTGGTCATAAGTAATTAAAAACTTCGGTAAATCCTTGTACGCTCCCTCCTTGACATACAAACTTTTTGATAATTTTGCGCCAGACCAGTCAAGTACAAGTGGCGCGTACACGATAAGCGGAAGGAGATGCATGGGATATCCAATTTGTGACGCAGTTCTGTAGAGTAATTGTTCTTGATAGAAACCAGCATAATCACTACCCGTTACACGAAGAGTTTCTGTTGAGTTCTGAGGGTTTTGGTTATCAATCGAATATGCAATTGCCCGGATTAAGTTTCTAAGAGGAGTGTTATACTCATAGCGCTCACTTGCGACGGAAAGCGGTGCAACGTAAGGTCCATGTGTCGGGCAAAATGATTCAACGCCCATTTCTGAAATTCTTGTTTGGTTTCCCTTCTTGTCAGTAAGCCCACAATTCTCACAAGCAACCCGGACGTGAAGACGTTTATCGATTGGATCAAGGGCATTTGCTACCAAGTCACGATTATTAAAAACGTGTGCGACGGCTTTTTTAACAGAATCAGTTTGACTAAATTCACTTTGCAGTCGTCGTGTGTACGTGAGGGATGTTAATTTTCCGAGTCTTTGTAGAAGATCATCATAAAATTGAATATTGGTATCCGACTGATGCGTTGTTCGCAGGCTCTTTTGATACTGGACTCCATCGATGATTACTGTTTCAGCAGGAGCCGTGTCCACTATTTCAAAAAGAACTGTTGGTTCCTTGTTCGCTCGAGATTTTAACCGTTCAGCGAGCGCAAAAGCAAGATTGAACACGATAAGAGTACCAAAGTGCGGGGCAGAGTTCGGTTGGGCGCCAATGCTTACTGCGATGTTCTTTTTACCAAGCAACGAGCCAACATATTGAACAAAGTTGTGCTGAAAAACATACGAACCACCTCCAAGAGGGTGGTGAACGATACCGTCGTGTCGTATTACGTTTTCAAGCGAATCATCCGATTGCATAGAGTTATCACTGGTGAGTGGCTATTTAATAGTTTCCATTATTTTTATATAAATTCAAGCCTTTGTTGTACGTGCGGCATCAACCAATGGCACTCAAGCTACAATGCCAAGTTATGGTTGACATATGTCAATCAGAGTCCGGAGAGGATGTGTGAACTTGCAAGCAAGCCAAGGCGGAACACCTTTGCTCGCATCTCCCTCCTTTTTGAACAAGTTCAACCAAACGGACGTATCAACATAATACGTTGTATGGGCAGAAAGGGCACCATTCGAATAAATATCTTTGGAATTGGAGTTGAGCGCAAAATCGTGGATGTCTTATTTGAATAGTGCTTTGACTGCGCTTCTTCCATAGAACATGAGCGTGATACCCATGCAGACTACTCCAATGCCAACGAAGGTCAAGTAGGAACCTCCTTTGAGCAGACCTTCTATCGTTACGAAGAGTCCCGCGATAATAAGGATAAACCCGAGTTTTTTAGGATTTTCTCTTCGCTGAGTGATTTCGCCGAGTATTTGTTCGCGTACTTTCGTCATTGTTCAACCTCCCACGGCTTTAAGAGCTTTAATATTCTCTGTAAAGACCGCAAGTCCTTTCTTTTGAAGCTTTGGCAGCATACGAGCCGTACGTTCAAAGAGAAGTACCCAGTTATCTCGCTGTCCGTGCTTGAGCAGTATGTGAAGATTTTGTTGTTCAAGCTTTTCTATCACACTTTCATATTCCTCTAAATCAAGTATTTGTATGACAATATTAGCGGTTGGCTTACTCACGATCTCCAAATACCGAAACAAGAACGGCAATTGCAATAAGAGTTTGATGTCGAGGTTATCTGCTCTGTGCTGGTCGAGTTTTGTTATGGACTTTATCGTTTCAAAACCAAGATAGACTGGTTGTGTGAATCCGGCGAGGTTGATATAAAAGTAGGTTAATAATTTGCGGTATTCGGCAGTAAGCTTGGTTCCATCCCCAAGATTTAACTCGCTCAATGCTTCTTTGATGATTTTTCCGGTGTTGGCCTTCACTTTCACATCGTCGATCTTGATGAGGTTTCCTTTCTTGATGCTTTCTTCGATTTCTTGACGAATTGCGGGTTGGTAGAGGCGTCCTTTGTTTCCAAACCACGTCACGCTGATGTCAACAATGCTTTTCGCTTCTGCGAGTGTTGAAAGCGCAACGATTTTTTCGTATTTGCCCATCATAAAATTCAGTATGGAAGCAGACTATATAAACATTACTTTTCTGATACTTGGGTTGTCTTAATATACACAATTGGTATCTTTTTAGAGAAAGAATTAAATACTCGTTCGTCCTAAAGAGTATCTAAACAGATACTGGTTGCTGGCTGAAGCCGACAAACCTCGGAGGAACCAAAAACATGCAAAAACTACCATACGGAATAATAAGATCGGCATCTGAACTGGGAGAACCCCTACCCATACAGCAAATACACGGCCCACCACTCAAACAACCAGTACCCGCAGACGTGCAAGAAATCATCAAATACACAAACCTACGGGAAAAGCACAAAATGATCGATGACCAATTGCGCAGCCAAGCACACATTCCATTGAAGGGCAGCATAAACCCGCTTCAAATGGAAAAACTGCTCGAAGAACTGCGAAAAACAGACCAAAATAAGGCAAACTCGCCACTTGGCGCAATCCCGCCCGCACGAAAGTGCGCAGTATTAGCACCTCGTGTGCATGGGCGAGATGGTGGAATTGACGAATCCGCCCGTAACAAACTACAAGCTGTTAAGGCCAACTCGTAAATAAAATACTCGGGGGTGAAGAATGACGCAAATCGTTGCCATACTGGATAGACCAAGCAAGCACTTTTCAAAATTCATGAACTTGCTCAAAGAAAAAAATGAAATACGAATCAAAGACCTCAAACGAGTCGTTACCCACTCATCATATTATGACGTTGTAATCGACAGATTGTGTGATCTGAACAAAGTCCTCAGAAACAAACACTCTGATCTTTACCTCGCGGAACCAAACTTTAACAGAGAATCCAACAGAGTTTTTACCGCGCTCAAAAAATGCGTCCACATTGAACGCATCGAATCTGAAGGGAAAGCCTTCATCATAACCTTCTATGACATCGAAAACTAAATTCATCCAAATACGCGTAACGCGCGAACAGCATGACCGCATCAGAAATAAAGCCCATGCGAAAGGCTACAAAACACTTTCCTCATTTCTAAGACATCTCGCCCTTGAAAAAGACTTGTTATTCGAACAGCGATTCGAAGAAATCTACCGCATTCTTGTTAAGAAATAGACCGCTTTCTTTTCGGCGGTTCGAATCCGTCTTTCCAGCGAAACGTTTATGAAGTTCATCGACGTAAACCATGTTCAGAAAGCGAGCAGAATGGTTCGGAAAGCCCGCGTTCTGCACAAAACCATGCAAAAACCACAAATTACCCAAAACATGAAAACCGATCAACACCTCAAAACATCACGTTCTATCGACAATAAAAAGCAAAACAGCGCTTCAGCGGTTCCAATCCGCAAAAAATAGCCTTCTCCAAACCGTTCGCAGCATTTTAAGCTTTCTAAATCGCTCCTGCGTGACAATTGCACTACAGGACATAATTCTTCGGTTTCGGATATTTTTCGGATTTACTTACTTTAACTTGGTCGTTTTTCTATTTAAAGATGGTGATGCCTATGGATGAATATCGGAAGCGGTTTAATGTGTATGAGCGGATTGAATCCGCAAAGCGTATTCTCCAACCCGTTGTTCCTGATGGAAATGGTTTTCGATTGCGCGGCATTCTGTTGCGATGTGTGCGGTATCGCATTGGTAAAGATGCTACTCTTGGCAAGGAAGAATCTCAAGCCTTAGACATTCTTCTCAAACACAAGCTCAATCCAAAGACGGTGTATGAATGGATGCTTGCAGAACAAATACCTGCGCACATAAAGGAAAAGCTCCTACAGAAAAAACTCAATTTTCTAGAAGCAAGAGCGCAATACGTTCAATGGAAAAGACAATGCAATACGAGACTTGGAAAGGAAGTTATGGAAGAAATGCAAAACATCGTCGGGAGGCTAAAATGGAAAAGTCAAGAAGGATTACGTACGCAATACTAGAAAGCAACAAACCCGCAGCCAATTTGAGCAAAAACCAGCAAAAGAAAAGACGAAGACGCAAGTACCCGAATGTCTTCTTCAAAAATGAACTGGTAAAAGTCTTTGAAGAGATCGACAATCCAAAAACCATGGTCGCGGCATTCCTCACATTCTTCTGCGCACTGCGAATTTCCGAAGTCTGCGACCTCAAATGGCAAGACCTCAACCTCGAAGAGTGCCGACTCAAAGTGGTCGATGGCAAAAATCACAAAGATGGCTTTATCCCAATATCACCACTCGCCATTCCCATCCTTAAGAAGTGGCAAGAAATGAACCCCAACGAAGAATACTTCCTACCCTCAGAAAAGTACAAAACGGGCAACTACCAAAGCGCTGCCTTGCTCAAAGACTACAAAAAAGCACTTCGCAAAGCAGGACTCGAAATTCCAACCGAGAAAAACGCGGCAGGCATGCAACAACACCAATACAAATACCACACCCTACGACACAGCAGGTGCACGCACCTGCTCAGCAATGGCGTTCCGGTAGAGAAAGTCCAAAAATTCATGAGACACGACGACCTCGAAACAACAATGACGTACACGTGGATCTTAGACAAAGAAATGAACAAAGCAGTAGAACAAGCAGACATCGGAGTATTCGAATACGAAACACCACGATCAACAAGTTCAAGCCCAACACAAGAACAAACCAAAATCAACCCCTTAGACATCGCCCAAAAAAGACTCGCCTGCGGAGAAATCACCATCAAAGAATACCAAAAACTCGCACGCGCACTCCAAACAACCTAAGAACTGCTTTGGAAACGGAGTTGCGAGCCCTAGGGTAACAGCATATTGAGAATTTCGGGATTGAGCCGCACTTCATTGCCAAGATTTCTCGTGGTGGTTTCGAGAATTTCTTTCATTTGTTGCGCAGTTACGGGAGAATTTTTTTGTAGGGAGTCAAGTTGCACTTTGAGTTTTATGAACAATGATCGAATGTTCATCCTGCAGGTATTTACTTGGTCCGTGTAGCGTTTCAAATCTTTCGAGAGATCTTTGACCTCTGGTCGGTCTTGGGCGCGTACTCCTTTGATCATTTTTTGTTCGGTGTTCTCAATTTCTTGCTCGATCGTTCGGTATTTATCAAGTTCGTTGTAGATGTCATCGAGTCGGTTAATGATGTTGGCAAAGCTGCTCGCGCCTGCTTTTGTTGTTTGCAAACCTGAGATGGCGAGTTCTACTTGTTGAAATTCCTTTGCACTCACCTTTTTTGATTCCTCTTTTCTCCAAAATGCGAGCTTATCGAGCAAGCGCATAACGGGTAAACAACCGTGCTCTTTTTATAAACTCTTTGGTCGAACTTCGGGATGATTGTCGTAGTAATGTTCAATGAGTAACTGGTATATGCGTCTCATGGACTTTTGGACATCGCTTACGATCTCATCTTCAGAATAACAGTCAAGGGCGAGTTTGAGTTCTTGAAGTCCTTTTTCGAACTGGCCAAGTTCTTCATAGCATTCTGCAAGCGTCTGATGTGCCAAGGATTCACCTTCTTGATCACAATAAGGAAGCGTGAGAACTACTTTGTTGAGCACTTCGATTGCTCGTTGGTATTCGCCATTCTCATGAAGTCGTACGCCTTCTTTCAGCTGCGCCCATTCTTCTGGAGACGGGTTTACCCTCAAGATATCTTCCAACTCGCTCATTTTTCAAGTTTCACCTCTTTACCTTTAAAAGCTTTACTGCGTAGTGACTATTTATTCTCAGTCTATAAAACTCTTCACTTTCGTGCGAAACAAAAGACTTATATATTTGCACATAATATACATATCTGAACATAATCGGAGGTTTTTTGACCATGACAACAATGACATTAGCCGTGCCGGAAGAACTTAAGAAAAAAATGGATTCGTTCCAGGAAATGAACTGGTCCGAAGTAGCACGACAAGCATTCAAACAAAAAGTAGAAGATCTCGAGTTTCTACGCAAATTTAAATCAAAAAGCACCATGACCGAAGAAGACGCCTTGAAACTTGGCGCAGAGATCAACAAAAAACTAGCAAAAAGATATATTTCAAAGTGAGGCAAAGAAATGGATATCATCGTTGATGCGAACATCCTCTTTGCCGCACTTATCAAAGATAACGTCACCGCAGAACTCTTGGTAAGAAACGACTTTCATTTATACGCACCCGAGTTTATCTTCGAAGAGTTTGAAGAATATAAAGAACTCATCTTAAAAAAGACAGAAAGAACACCAGACGAATTTGAACGATTTCTCAACATACTACAACGAAGAATCACTCTTGTTCCAAAGGAAGAACTAATCGACTTCTTAGATCAAGCAAAACGCATTTCTCCTGACCAGAAAGATGTCCCATACATCGCGGTAGCACTCAAGCTGAGATGCCCCATCTGGTCAAATGACAAAGACTTGAAGGAAAAACAAAACAAAGTCAAAATCTATCATACGCACGAATTACTGAGAACAGCATGAGCATCACAAAAGACTTCCTTCACAGAATTTCGAAATAATACTTCTCAATTTTCTCTCAAATACACAAGAACCCGCCCGCTCATGAGCAATCGACAGCGCCATAAACGATGGTCTTCCTCCCTTGTAAAAATCTTTTTCTGACAAAGGCATATCCGGCAAAAACACCGACAGACCACAATTTCAAACACTGATGAAAGATGCACGGGAGAAAAAGTTTGAAGTCGTCGTGGTCAGCAAACTCGATCGCTTTGGCAGAAGTCTTCGAGACTTAATCAACACCATCTGGGATTTGAACGCCATAAGCATTCAATTCACCAGCATCAACGATAATATCAATACCACAACACCCAACGGAAAACTCCTATTCCACGTCCTGGGGGCGTTTTGTGAATTTGAACGCGAAATCATTCGAGAAAGAATGATGACTGGCATTGCCAAATCCCGAGAACTCGGACGCATCATCGGAAGAGTACCACTCGGATACAAAGTCATCAACAAAAAAGTATGCTTTGACCCTGAGAACGCTCCACGTGTGAAAGGAATATTCAGCGCATACGCCGCAGGAGAAACCATCTGGAAAATCTCCAACCAGCTACAAATGAAGCCCTCTACCGTCTCGTACATTCTCAAGAACCAATTTTATGCAGAACCACGCAAAAACGGCACCCACGAGGCTCTGGTCAGCAAAGACTTGTTTGACGCCATCCAACCCGCGTTACAGACGACAAGACGGCCATACCAGCCGGTTATACCTTTGGTGACCAACCAGAATAATACTGTAAACGCTTCTCCTTGCGTATAGACAGTTGTTTCTTCTTTTTCTTACCTTTCTCTTCCTCAGCCCGCAGACGTCCCAGAACGGCTAAAAGTGCGTTATGATCCTCCGAAGGCTCGTTTTCAACCATACCAGAATTAAGCGTTAAATGCCTATTTAAATGAACCGTCGGAAGAGCAAAACCAACACCGTCCCAAATGGTGAGAGAAATGTACATTTTATCAAATGCCGTGAAATAATCTGTGAAATTATTTGATTCCGTATTGGGTGAGAACTTCGCGTGCGATGTTTGGAACCTGATCTAATTTTGCTGAGCGACATTCCAAAAACACGTATCCGATTCTGATTTGTTCATTCGCCGTTTTTTGGGGGAGACCATCAAGGTATTGAGTTAAAAGCTTAAACGAGCGTCCTTTCTCACCCACGAGACGGTTCACGCGAATGTCTATATCCGTTTCAGCCTCATTGAGACAAACTCCATAGAGTCGAGCAATGAGATTTACTGCTTCGAACGCATGGTCTTTCTTGAATTGTTTTGATAGGTTTTCATCAAGGCTCACATTAGCGTGTTCCCCGTTTAGGTGAACATTCGGAGTGAGCATCCGTGCAGCAATTTCTTGGAGCACACTTCGCTCGTATCCATACGCCAGGGAGGCACCGATCATTGCAGAAACTTCGCTTTCAGGAGCGTCTGGTTTGTTTGCGATCGTACGGACTAAAGGCACTACGGTTGCGGGCAACTCGAGATTAGAAAAATCAATCTCTTGCCCTTGTTTGATATATCCCTCACGAACTAATGCACTTGAGATCCGCTCGTCGAGTGAGTAATCTCGTTGAATCTTATGCAAAGATTCGTGAGCACGAATGCCATTAATAGTCATTCGGTTGCGGAAAACATCATTCAACTCTACTGCGTAGTTTTCTGCTGGAACAACAACCATGTCCAGAGTGCCCATATAAACTGTTACTCTACCTGGGTCTGATAAAAGATGTTCATAAGAACCACGTGCTGTCGCGTCCGTCTTTGCTAATAATATAAGTTCCTCTACGCTTATAAACTTTGGATTGACCATTTTGACAATATGCTCATAAAGTACTCCTGTCCCAGTTTCTTGGTCGGAGCGCTCAAAAATACAGTGCAATGCTTCCTGCTGTTTTTGCGCGGAAAGTTTTGCAAATTGTTCAAGAAGAACCGAAGGTTTGGTGTCGCTGACTGTAATCTTCTTGCTCGAGACTGGGTTTGCAACACCATTCTTTAGCTTGTTTCCTACATACAAAGAACCGGCGAGCACAGTCGCGCCAATGAGTGCAGTAAAGCATTTACGCTGGTTCAACTTAATCATACCAGGACGTTGCCCTCGAATCATTATAAACCTTCCTTTTAAAACTACTATTAAGTGATAACGAATTCCAGAACATCCCCTGCCTTGTGCTTAGGTGTTTACTGTTGGTTTAATGCTTCACATGGTCTGAGAATGTAAAAGTGGCGAAAAGTAGATAAACTTGGTGACGTGTGGGTAAACTAAGTTTTAGGGGGCTAGTATGATGGAAGATCTCGGCAAATCCGTAAAGGTGAATTGCGACTTTTGTGACAAACAAATCGAGTGCCCTGAGAGCATGCTTGAGAACTCAAAAAAGCACATGTGTTATGAATGTTTCATTACATTTGAACCATCAGAACATGAACTAACGGACGTGCATGTTGATATACCGACAAATAAGCTAGCTGAGACAATTGCTTCAAAAGCAGCAGACAGCATGGTTGAAGAAATATTTCCGGGACTTTGGAACGATAAAAAAGAAGGATTAAAAGAAATGTCAAAAAGAGATCTTGCAACAGAAATGTTCGGCGTAGGAGTATATCTTGGAATAAAGACATTTATGGAAAACATGAAAAGAAATGACGAAAAAGATAGCGCAGACAATCAAGATAGCACCTTAAATAAAAACAAGAACGATGACAAACATAACATGAAGAAGACATGAATTCCAAGTATGGATCATGCAAAGCAAAAATGTCAGTGCGCAACAGGGACTGGCACAATAGCATGTGCGATGATTGTTTCAATAAAAAGTGTCCGGAGTAAAGTTTTATATGAATATTGTAGAACGAATGAAGAAAGTTGAAGCGCTAATCGAACGCGCAGGAACAGATGGCGAACGACAATCTGCGATTCTCGCCAAAGAAAGACTCTTAAAACACGAGAGTGAGGAAGAGATAGAGTACACGATACATACACATGATATGTGGCATAAGAAATTGTTCAATGCGTTATGTCACAAACACAATCTCAAGCCATATAGATATTACCGTCAAAAGTACACGACGGTAATGGTTAGGATAAGCAAAACTTACCTAGACGAGACACTCTGGCCTGAGTACTTGCAATTTTCGAAGCTTCTTCAAGAACTTGTGGATGAAATTACTATTGAAGTTATCTCAAAGATACATAAAAATGAAGAGGAAATCGTAATTCAAGGAGAGATAGAAGTGAAAACGTGAGAATTAACTCTGTCGGGGAATGTGGTTACTGCAAAAAAGGCCCGCTCAATCTGACCGTTTGAAAAGTAGAATTTAAATATGAGTTTTATGATTGTTCGAACGTATGGACTATTGGCATTATCCTCCGTCTGCTCCAAGGCCAACGCCTGTTGAGGGTAAGAGAAATAAGAAGTTCGGGCTTACTCCGTGGGGCAGGCGTTGGGTTGAGGTTGTTGAAAATGAAGGTGATGATGCGCGATTGAGTAGAGGGCGAGCCTACGCTCGCGCTGAACGAGTGTATAATATCAAGTTTGATAAGGGAAAGGTTGCTGCGAAGGTGAAAGGCAGTAATGGAACGTACACGGTAAGTGCTGAGATGAAAACTTTTTCTAAACTTGAGTGGAAACGCATAGCAGCAAAGTTACAACAGAGCAAGGTGGCAGGTAGTTTGCTCAATAATGAACTGCCCGAGAATATTGACAAACTTATTGGTGTGCCGCTTATCGATCATGAGCTTACGTCAGATTGCTCATGTCCTGATTGGGGTGATCCTTGTAAGCATGTTGCCGCATTGTATTATGTTTTGGGTGATGAAATTGACAAGGCTCCAATGATTTTGTTTGCTTTGCGAGGCATTTCTAAGGAAGCGTTACAGTCCGTGCTCATTGGTCCAAAGAGCGTTAAGAACAACAGAAGTGCTAAACGGTCGAATTGAGTTATGGCACGTGAGATTTTTGCAGGGTATGGTGATTCCTTGCATAAACACTTTCAATTTGACGTTGCGCCCGCGCATAAACTGCTTTTGCGTTTGCGTGAGCCTGAAACCGGCGATAATTGGTTCATTGAGCCATTTCTCCAATCAGAAAAGGATCAGAGTCTTTTGATTCCTCTTTCTGATGTTTGGAACAAAGGACTTTCACATTCTTTTGCAATAAAAAGTCTTTCTGCTGCAGTGAAGCTTTCTGCTTTTGTGAAGGTGGAACCCGGCCCGTTTAGTTTATCTCCAGATGAGGCAGGAGTTTTCATCACGCGTGATGCACCTCTTTTGATCGCGCAAGGTTTTGTCGTTCAGATACCAAAAAAATTTGGACAAACCCTGCCTTTGCGCGTGGTAGCATCATTGCCCCAAACACGTAAAGGTATTACGAAGGGCTTTCTTAATTTTGAGTACAGTGTTGCCGTTGGCGAATCAATGCTCACTATTGAAGAGTTTATTGCCGTGGCTTCTGCAAAGAGAAGGCTTGTTCGAGTTAAAGGACGATGGGTTGAGATTAATCCGGATGATGCCGCGCGTCTTCTGAGAGTGCTTGAACGTCGTGGTTCAAGTGTGCGTGATGTTGCACTTCTTGGCACGTTTGCTGCTAGTGAAGGGTTTGACGTTACGGCTGCTGCAGGAAATACATCTTATAGTTCTGTTGCTGAACTGCTTGCTGCACGTGTTTTGCCGGCTCATGAACCAGAGGGATTTATGGGTTCTCTTCGCCATTATCAATCAGAAGGTGTTGGCTGGCTTTGTTACTTGCGCGATGCAGGATATGGCGCGCTTCTTGCTGATGATATGGGCCTTGGAAAGACCGTCCAATTAATTGCTTATATGCTAGGTGTTAATAAAGAAAACAAGCATGCATCTTCTCTCATAATTTGTCCTACTTCTGTGATTGGAAACTGGGTTGCTGAACTCGCACGATTTGCGCCAAAATTGCGCGTGCGAGTTCATCATGGCGTTGATCGTGGCGATGCTAAAACTTTTGCAGGAGATGAGTTAAGTGCAGATGTTGTTTTGACAAGTTATGCATTAGCATGGCGCGATCATGACGCGTTGTGCGGTGTGAACTGGCAAAGCGTCATTCTTGATGAAGCTCAAAACATCAAAAATCCCATCACAAAGCAGAGCAAGTACGTGAAACGCCTTAATGCGCACCATAGGGTGGCGCTTACGGGAACTCCTATCGAGAATCGTTTGAGTGATTTATGGAGTATTATGGATTTTCTCAATCCCGGCCATTTTCCTTGCTGGCAGGATTTTCAAGATAGTTTTGCGCGACCTATTGAGGAAGAAGGAGATTCGCGTATGGCTGCATTGCTGAAATCTGCAGTTGGCCCATTTATGTTGCGCCGTTTGAAGACCGATAAAGGGATTTGTGACGAATTACCCGCAAAAACTGAACGTATTGAATGGTGCACATTAACAGAAGAACAAGCAACGCTTTACCAAGCAATTGTGGACGAAACTTTGCAAGCAATCAAAGACAATGACTCATCTCGTATGGCCGTCCTTGCTTCAATTACTAAACTCAAACAGATCTGTAATCACCCAAGTAATTTTTTAAAGGACTCAAAAATTTTAGGTGACCGTTCAGGAAAGGTTGAACGATTACGCGACATCACAAAAAAGATCCTTGAAAACAAGGAATCGTGCATTGTTTTTACTCAGTTTGCTGAAATGGCCTCGCTTCTTGCTGATGATCTTCGCAAGCACGTCCATTCAAATGTTGGACTCATTCATGGCAGGCTTTCTCGTAATGAGCGGGATTCGGTAGTTTCTTGGTTTCAAAAATCAGATAGTCCTGGTATTTTGGTGTGCAGTCTTAAAGCAGGGGGCACTGGTTTGAATTTAACTGCTGCAAATCACGTCATTCATTTCGACCGGTGGTGGAATCCTGCTGTTGAAAACCAGGCAAGCGATCGTGCCCATAGGATTGGGCAGCGCAAACACGTTTTTATTCACACCTTCGTAACACGTGGCACACTTGAAGAAAAAATCGAGGAACTTCTTCAATCAAAGAAAGCTCTCGCCGAAGCAATAATAGGCAAAGGCCCTCTTGACAAGAAAGTATTACGTGAATTCTTCTCGTTCAGGGGATAATTATTGGCAATAGATGAGAAGTACAAGGATTGCTTAACCACGATATGGTCCGAAAACATTACAAAAGCACCTTTTCAAACAGTCTCAAAGAACAGTCCTTCTGATGAGAAGTATGGCGGTTGGAGTTATGGTTACGATTTCGCCGCTGCTTCTAATTTCTTCATGTCCGGTTTTTTCATTTTGCAGAGTGCCGCCATGTACTTATCGCCGTTTTTGCTCGTGAGGAGTTTTTCGAATTGTTCTGCGACGACTTGCCAGCTCAAGCCGTATTTGTCTTTGAGCCAGCCGCAGGGTCCTTCTTGTCCGTCTGCGGTGAGCTTATCCCAATAGTAGTCGATTTCTGCTTGGTCTTTGCACATGATCATGAAGCTGATGGCTTCGCTGAATTTGAACAATGGCCCGCCATTAAGCGCGAGAAATTCTTGTCCTTCTAATGTGAATGAGACGCTCATGACCGATCCTTTGGGCATGCCTGATGCTTTTGCGGCCGCATCGCCATATTTGGCGATTGCACCGATTTTTGATTTTTTGAAGACGCTTGTTTAGAATTTCGCCGCTGCTTCTGCTTCTTTGTCGAACCAGAGGCAGGGTTGAAGTTTTTGGATGGTTACCATGCAGTATTGGGTTGGCGCGCGTTATTTAAGCCTTTTGCGGATTGCTCACCTTCTCGGACGCTCTTTACTATTTGAATGATGCTTAAACACCCAACAAAAACGTGATAATTCTGGGAAGATTTAAAAAAGACAGAGAACAAAGTCAGCTAATGATTAAATATGATTTTTGAGAAGATTGGAAGAAGATAACGCCGTTTGAAGAAAAAGCGATACGCGCCATTGTCAAAGCACGGAATGAAGTCGTGAAGGCGCTTCCAAAGAATAAACTTATTGCAATATACATTAAAGGGAGCTTCGCTCGAAGAGAAATGAAAGAAGGTTCCGATGTAGATATGGTTCCTATTGTCACAGAAAACGAAGATGAACCTACAGTCTTTGAAGTAAACGATTCTGACATCGACCCTGTGGTTGTTGTTCCACTTTCACTATGGGAATTCGAACATAACAAACTATCCACAAAAAGCGCATACAGACCCGACTTAAGAGCCGAACCTGATCTATTCCTCAAAAAACTAGGCGTGTATAAACTAATATACGGAACGCCACTTGATCCCTCCGAGTATCCAACAAGAGAAGACCGACAAATAATCAAAGACGAAATTCTGAAAATACGTGACGGATACATCCAGGCATACAAGAAAGGAAAAACAAACTTTTCATCCTTGCTAAAAGAAGTCTTTTGGCTCGTCGAACTCGTACAGAATATTGAAGGCAAAAAAGTAGCACATTCCTTTAAAGACATTTCACAATCCGTCAAGGACAAAGAACACATAATCCATAACGCCTATCAATTGCTGGCAAACCCAAAGCACACAAAAGCAGAAGAAGTACAGTTTATAGACGCCCTACAAGTATATCTCGCTGAGCTTGAGAATTTGTAGTATAATGCAAAAACCCTCTTTCAACCCCTGCCTTTTGGGACGGAGTTTGTTATTGGTCTCAAGCTTGAACTGGGGATTTATTCAGGGACTTTCTTCCCACGGCCCTTTGTCAATCCCTGCGTCGATGCAAAGAAACCAACCACAAATTTGATTGGAGCATTTGCCGTGTGATGTTGCACTTGCCAGTGCTCTCCAACTTTTGCTCTGTCTTAATACTTTGACTTGATTCTTCGTCCCTTTGTGGAGCTTGCAAATAAATAAACGTGGATTCTTTTCAATCTCTTGTGCCAAGGGTCTTAACTTCCTTGTAATTTCTTCGAAGGTCTTAAGCTTCGAATTTTTGTTTATTGTGTCCATTTTTTATTGATTGAGCGGATTGTTTTCATGCTGTTTTGATCATTAATCCTTCTTTTGCTACGGGAATGATGCGTACTTTTGTTCCCTGTTTGATTTTTAAGTGAATGGCAAGTTCTGCCGGTATTCCGACAACGAGGCTTTTGCCGCTGATGGTCACTTTTCTTTCAAAGCCGAAGGTGTATTCTTTGACTTCTGCGGTTCTTGCTTCCATTTCGTGAGCTTGTTCTTCGGTGAAAAAAGTCTTGTTGCACTTGGGGCACTGGTAGGCATGAACATTGTGCAAAGGATAGCCTTGTTCGTACTCGTACTTGGGAAGCACTCCGAGCTTCATTTGCATGTCACATTTTGCGCAATAGATCACTTCACTTATTTCCTTTGCCATGTTTTCTTCCTCCGAATGGTGTATGCGGTGATGATTCTTTCCTCGTCATTCCGCATGGTGTAAATGATCATGATTGTCTTGTCCTTGAGCTCCAATCTCTTGCCATATCTTGTTTCTCCATCAACGATTTGCTTGATCTCAAGTTCGCCATGTCTCAAACAGTTACGAACGTCATCTTTCGTAATACCTGCTTGGACCATTTCATCGCGAGCATGATCTGAAATAATCATGATTAATCACTTATTTAGTACTTATCAGATATAATAATCTTTCGATTGCATAAACACAACTATTGGAATAAAACATAAACATCCAACAAGAACTCAGAGGTTTTCTATAGTTTTCATTCAGAGTCATATCCAATAAGATCCATGTTCCCATAGCCTGTGCCGTGAACATGAACTGAGAATTTGTATTTTTTACCCACTCTGAATTCTTCAGGTTTCCCGGTCATCAGCATCACCCCCCGGCCATATTCTAAATCAACCGATTTACTGTTCTTTTCTGATATTGTGATTGAAGGGCCGAAGCACATCTTACACATCGCTCCAAAAGGGCAAGGAGGACAGACATACTTGCTCACAACATATCCTTCAGTGTTAAAATAGCCCTCATACGTTTGAACAACTTCTCCACCTGTGTTAAAATCTCTTTCGCTCAAATTCATACTGCTATAATTTATGATATCAATGGGGTAAAATGGGTAACTATCCGTGTGAGGAAGTGTTCGAACTGTGCACGCTGCCAAAACTGTAAAGATGCATAGCACAACGATTATCCGTACGTTCATACACCAATTGAAATAAAGGTCGTTTATAAGATTGTTGAAATAGTCAGGGCTTTGGCTTATCTAACGGTCATGTTCCCCCCTTGCTTTTTGGGCGGTTTTACTGCTCATCTTTGTGATATAAGTCTAGAAAGATGATTTTGTTTTCTTCTTTCAAATAGGCGTATGATAATCTGAATGGAGAAACGTAGAGCTCTCGTGTTCCTTTTCGCGTATAGCGCATCGGTTTTCCCAGTTCTGGCGTGGCTATGATTTTTTGTACTTGGCTGGAAATGTGTTCTTTGGTCGCCAAGTCTCGTATTTTTGAGAACGCTTTAATGAATCGTTCTGTTCGATCAACAATCATGCTTTCTTGAGTTCTGCCAAAAAATCATCAGCAGGCATGGACTTGAATTTTCCTTGATCGTACTCCCTCCATGCCTCCTCAGTTCGCCTGGCAAATTCGAGGTCCTCTGCAAGCTGCTTGCGAAATGCACTTGTTTTTTTCAGAATAATCTGATCTTTATTCCTCATAATTACAAAGTTCTCGCCTTCGCGCAAGTCTTTGCGCATATTAACAGGAATCACGATCTGTCCTTTCGAACTCATACTCGTTACCGCAATCTCATTCATAATATCACCAACGTAAGAAGCATCTTACTACCTATTTAAATCTTTCGTTATTCGGTAATCATTCAGTTGTATGAAGTGGTTTGAAGGAGGTTTTGGAGTTCTTGGAGCAAGTTTTGTTTTCTGAGTCTGCATGTTTGGATGATGCTTGTGAGT
>Ga0334722_10002635_pt1 | contig 20029 bp, 19 predicted proteins | sample C3_bottom_MG_FD_207210 | JGI IMG/M metagenome (GOLD analysis project Ga0334722, IMG submission 207210) | Sediment microbial communities from Yellowstone Lake, YNP, Wyoming, USA - C3_bottom | ecosystem: Environmental > Aquatic > Freshwater > Lake > Sediment | place: USA: Wyoming | collected...
TCTGCACGTCTAAGACAGCATGAGAACCGCGCGCAGGATGCTCAAAAAGGTGACCTTCTCACCCGCCACCCTGGCGACTACTTCACCCTCCCGCCCTGAGTCTGCCAAGACAGCCTCTTAGCCCAGGGACGCGCCTTGTCCGCAGGCAAGCCCGCAGCTCCGCGGCTGACCCTCGTTTCACGTTTCACGCCTCACGGTTCACGGTTCACGGTTCCTCTGAGCGATGCGAGAACGATGCTGGCGGACTTTTTCAGCATCCTGCTAGTACTTCGTCAGCCAGGTTCCCGGCGCCCGATACACAACCGGAAGCCCTCGAAAGAGTCCCTGCGCCAAATCAGCGTTGTACCATACCTCGATAACGGTACCGGTTCCGATCGACGTCACGCTCTGTCCTGCCATCACCGCCCCATACAGGCGAGCGGATCGTTCAATCCTGATCGCACCCGCTGCATACAGCAGTCCGTTGACGTGAATGCCGGACAATTGCACCGGTACCCTTGCCCCTAGCGACTCTGTCCCCGGCGAAGATGGGCAGAGGACCGGAACAGATCTCCCTGCTCCACTAGGCCTAAGCACCACATGACCCTGCACGACCAGAAGCCCTTCAAAATAGCCCGTATCCAGCACCAGCGTTCCCATATTATCGACCAGCGGCGGTTGCCCATCAACTGTGTCGATGAAGACCAATCCACGATGGTCTCCGATGGCCTGAGAATCCAGCACGTCTGCAGGCGTGATTCCTTGATCCGAGTCCGAGGCCCCCTGCGGATGGAGCCGCCCCGCATGATCGAGTCGATAATAGGTCCCCCAGCGCAGCGCAATCTTCTTGAGTGAGTCGTAGTCCCACTGATCGAGCCTCACGCCAGGCGTCGGATATTGGTGTAGGTGCACGTTTTCAGGAAGCGGAGGATTCGCACCTTGGCCTGGTGGAGGGGAGATGACCGAGACGGTCCCTCCAATCCAATATTCCGTCCAACGATCCTGCGCATACAGCATCTGGTCATACGACTGACCGGTGACCGGGGCCGCAGTGCTCTTGAGGACCAGATCCTCGACTCGCTGCACCGCGAGATCGCCCAATACCCGTTGATCGCCCCAATGGACCATGACGGGAGATTCACCGCCTGGCTGCATGGCGCCGAGAGTCTGTCCGACTTGCACCGCCGCGCGAACCGCGGGAATCGACAGAGCCCCAAGCTGAAGCTGAACAGTTCGTGCGACCGGCCGGTGATCGACCGTTGTGGCCGTTACCTCAACCGTGCTCAGCAAGCCCGGCTGCAGAGGGCCATACACTTTCAACTTAAGAATTCGGCCTAGCCCTCCCAGGGCGTTGGAGAAGCCGCCGGGGGAATCATTTAACGTCTGATTGTCCGCTTGGTTCGCCGCATCGAGCATGATGTCGGGATGGTCAGCGGTCCCGACAAACTGCGAGCGCCCGGCTACGTCGAAGAACGACGGCCCACTAGTGAGATCTCCCTGGTGCTTCACGAGCAATCCAGCAACCGATGCCGGTGTGACACTCGGATCATGAAACCAACTCATCACAACATCCGCCGCACCGTCGGCCAGCTGTTGCGCGGCGTTGTCTACTCTCATGGCACTGACGCCCGGTCCATCCTGACCTGCCAGATACAGAGACGTCATGCCTGCGATCCCAAGTAGAAAGATCAGCATGAGCGACGCAAGAAGCACGTGCCCCTCGTCGCAAAGATTCATGAATTCTGATGCGCGCCGTTCTCCCATCTTCATATCCTCACTCCCATTCTTATTGGAGGTGCCACCATTAAGTCCTGAGGCTAATTCCCCGGACTGTGCGAATTCCTTGATCGGACATCATCACCTCAACGACGACCAGCTTGACGAGCGCCGGTTGTGTCACAGCCTGCCCGTTTTCATCCCAGTAGGAAAACCGAGCCTCCCTGATATCTCCGACCAGGACACTCGCGCCGCCATCGACCTGTCGCAGCAACCTCAGAACACCCTGGTCATTGCGACGGCTGTAGTAGCGGACACGATTCAGGAGCAAGACAAAGGCTCCTGATGGAATCGCTCGAGTCAGCGGTTGCGTCACCGTGAGCAGACGCCGTTGTCCATCACGAGCCAGGGCAAGCCTCTCGCAGTGCTCGGCCCAACAGGCCACAATGGTTTTCCGATCATCCCACCCTCGCCCGTCTTCGACCGACAGAGCCGTTTGGCCGATCGCCGCCGCTGCCGTAACCGTCGTCGAGAGGCCTTGCAGATTCGCCGAAAACTCCACCGAGTCCGAATCCGCCTTGGTGAGAGAACCGGACTCCGCAAGCCGTAATTCCTGCTCAAGGACTTCTAACCCAAGGCGAAGATCTTGCTGTTGCGCGACCTCACGTTGTTGACTCATAAACTGTTTCTGGAAATAGGACAGGGTTTGAAGCGTGGCGCCCAAGATGACCAACCCAGCCATCAAGGCCAGCATCAGTTCGGTTAGGCTGGCCCCTGCCTCCGTCCGCATTCTATGGTACGTGCCTCTTGTATGCCGTCCTGTCCCCATGCTGTCTACTCCGAGTGACGACACGTTACCGACTCCCAACAAACACTGGATTGGCCCGCAGGGTGCCGACCCGTACTTCACGCTGGCCCTCAACGGCAGCGTAGACTGCGCGAGTCTCAATCAGGACATGGCCTGAAGCCGACAGCGAGCCGGAACGGCTCGGCGTCACCGTCCAGACCAGTTGGACGCCATCCTGGTCCCAACTGCCGGAATAGACCCCATCACCGGCCAGCACATCACCACCTGCTCCATCGTCATGCATGACAAGGTCCAGGACACCATCGTGATTCAGATCATCCAGCAAGAGACGATCCCATCGTGCAGATCGTTTTGCCTCAATCCGCGATTCCGCCATCGCCAGCGCACGCGTCGCCAATGTGCCTGTTCGAAGACTCCGTTCTGCTGCCTGAAATGCCTCCATCGCACCGGCCAACCCAATCAACGTCAACGTCATAGCCACAAGCACTTCGGCAAAACTGGTTCCGCCCTCTGCATGAAATAATCGATCCCGCGTCATGAGATGGACACTCTTCCGGTGATGCTCACAGTGAATGTGGTCTCCCCGCCCTGACTGTCGCGCACGCGAATGGTTGTCGGTGTCACCGACCGACCGCTCGGATGAAACAGAAGTTCAGGTCCAGCGGTTGGCTCCTCCACGACTACCCCCTTGTCCGCATACTGGTAGACATGCAGGATGCCTTCGGCATCCGCACGTCGAAGCGTGATCGTACGGCCCTCTCGATCGAATATGACCCGAAGACGCTCTCGCCTGGCCATCGCCAGCTGTCTGGCGAGCCGGAGCTCCGAAGCGATCTCTACGGTGGCGCTGCGCGCCTGGCCTCTTGCAGTCAATGTCTGATAATTCGGCCCAGCCACTACAGCCATGATGCCCATGATCGCCAGTACGATGAGGAGCTCTATCAGAGTCCAGCCTTGTTCCTGCATCTGTGATTTTCTCGGCATGCCCTACTCTCGCAGAGGAGTTCCTCTTACGAGGATGAATTTGGTTTCCAAGACCCGTGCCCACGTTGGTCTACACCCAGATGATTGAATGCTTTGTAAGGAGCGAGAGAGGAATACTTTGTAAGTTCGCGCGGTTTCGCGTTGTCATGAGGAAACGTGGAGGCGGGGAAGAACCTGTAATGGCCAAGAAGGAGGATGAAAACCTGAGAAGCACACACTATTTAGATACAGGGGTTCGCCCGAAGAGATACAGGGAGAGTGTTAACGAGCAGGGCCAAGAAGACCTTGATACCAATCGAGGAGTGGCTGGGCGAAAAACAGGGAGAGGAGGGCTCCCAAGACAAGGAAGGGGCCAAAGGGAATATAGTCATCACGCTTGATGATGCGCAGGGCGATCAAGCTGATGCCGATGATAGAACCAGTGAGCGAGCCAATCATGATGGTGAGGAGCGCGGGCTTCCAGCCAAGAAACGCACCGACCATAGCGAGCAGTTTGATATCGCCACCTCCCATTCCCTCCTTGCCGAAGAGATAGGGGCTCAGCCAGGCCAGAAGCCAGAGGAGGCCGCCTCCCACGGTGAGACCGAGCACAGAATTGATCACACCCACCGGCAAAACGGTCACTGCCCCGAGAAGTCCGACCACTATTCCCGGCAGGGTAATGACGTTGGGGATTATCTTATGAGTGAGATCCGTTCCCGTCACTACGACCAACGCCGAAAATAACAGGGCATACAGGGCTGCAGTCCAGCTTGGACCGAAGTACCATATGATTGAGAGATAGCCGATGGCATTGGTGGCTTCGACGAGGGGATAGCGTATCGATATTGGCGCGCGGCAAGCCCGGCAGCGTCCACCAAGCCACAGATAGCTCAGTAGAGGAATGTTGTCGTAGAACTCGATAGGGTGAGTGCACGAGGGGCAGTGGGAACCGGGCCAGACGATCGATTCGCCTCGGGGCAATCTAAAGATGCAGACGTTGAGAAAACTGCCGATCAGCCCACCCAGGGTCCCGACCACAAGATAAAGAAACCATTCATACATAATCGGCTCAGGAACAGACTCCGGCTCGGAACACCCGGGTCGCTTTGTATGCCAAATAAAATAAATTAGGTAGCTTCACTGGAACCGACTTTCTACAGTTTACTTATGGTGAGAGAGTTCTTATAATCTCTGCTAGCTGGGCGAGGGCTTCTTCTCTGCGTTTTTCCGTCAAGGTGAATTATACCGTACTATTTTATTCGTTAAAGGAGAACAAGATAATGACACGGACTGCAAAAACGAAAACCAAACCTTCCCTGACCAATCTGACCCCGCCACCCCGCAAGAAGCGGCCTGAATCGCTCACTAGTCGGGAGAAAGAGATTCTTCAACTGATCTGGGCCGGATTCAAAAACAAGGAAATCGGTCAACGACTCAAGATCAGCGTCAAGACCGTCGAGGCACATCGGGCCAACATGATGAAAAAGATGCGCGTGTCAAACACTGCTCAGCTGCTCAAAACTGCGATCCAAGACGGGACGATCAAGATTCGGTAGCCCTGATTATTCATGAATAGTCGGGGCTTAGCTTCGTCGCCGGCACGACATTCCTGCGACGCTGGCGGACCGCTTCGAACAGCGTGACGGCTGCTGCAGCTGAGACATTCAACGACTGTATGCGCCCCTGCATCGGAATCCTGATGTGGTCGTCGCACTCCCCCAACACCCCGGGGCGAAGACCTTCTCCTTCCCCTCCAAGCACCAGCGCGATCGGCCCGGTCATGTCGATGTCGGTATGGAGCTTCGCCGCCTGTGGGTCCACGCCGTAGACCCACAGGCCGGCCTCTTTGAGATCCTGAATCAGACGAATCAGATTGCCCACGCGCCCGACGGAGATATGATCGAGCGCTCCGGCCGATACTTTCGCCACCACTGACGTCAGGCCGACTGCACGGCGTTCCGGGATAAACACCCCATGGACGCCCGCCGCTTCGGCCGTCCGCAAGACCGCTCCCAAGTTGTGCGGATCTTCGACCCCATCGAGGAGCACGAGGAAGGGCTTCTCGCCCCGTGTCTTCGCACGATCGAGAATCTGCTCCGTCGTGTCGTAAGATTTCGCGGCGATGAGAGCGATCACGCCCTGGTGAAGTCCGCCCGGCGCCAAGCGATCGAATGCTGACGGAGGTTCGATGTGAACGGGGACTCGCTGCGCCTTCGCCAGCTGCGCGAGATCGGCAAATTGCCGATCGGTCCGCAGCAGGAGCAACCGCTGAAGCGGGCGAACGCCGGCACGTAAGGCCTCCCGCACGGCATGCAGCCCATAAATCAGTTCGGGCTGACTATCGCTTCCACCGGCTGGTGCCGTCGGGCTTGTCCTCGATGTCAATGCCTTGGGATTCTTTGAGGAACTGACGAATCTCGTCGGCCTTCTTGAAGTCTTTCTGTTTTCTGGCTTCATTGCGTTCATCTACCTTCAATTGAATCTCGGTATCCGCTAGGACCCATAAGGCTAAAGGTGGGTCAGTCTGACTCATCTCCCTATCCCTGGGCCTCGGAGAAGATGGTTTCTCCATCCCCACGGCCTGACCGATTGGCATCTGGCCAAATTGCCATTGCTCCAGCTGGAACAACCCCAGCACATCGCCCAGCGAACTAAACTCCTTTTTAGCGAGCTTTCGCGCCTCGGTCGAAAGACCTTGGCTCAGCAATTTATTGACGTCGCTTTTCAATCGCTGGAGTTCTGCGATGACCACCGGCGTGTTGAAATCATCATCCATCGCCTCACGAAATGCTACCCTACATCGCTCGATCGCTTCCTTCAGACTCTTGTCAGCCGTGGCTCTATCTTCAGACTCTTTCAATCGCGTGAACAGATCGTAGAACCCGTTCGCCGCATTCTTGGCTTCCAATAAGCTTTGATCGGAAAAATCCAATGGGCTGCGGTAATGGGTGCCGAGCAGGAAATATCGCAACATTTCTCCAGTTTCTGCCTCAGGCCATTTGGATTTCTCGAAAATTTCCCGAATCGTAAAGAAGTTCCCCAGGGACTTGGACATCTTCTCTTGGTTGATCTGCACGAAACCGTTGTGGACCCAGTAACGCGCAAACTCCTTGCCGGTGGCGCCGCAGGACTGGGCGATTTCATTCTCGTGATGGGGGAAGATCAGGTCCATCCCTCCGCCGTGAATGTCGAAAGTCTCGCCCAAATGGCGCATTGACATGGCGGAACATTCGATGTGCCAGCCTGGACGCCCGGCCCCCCAGGGGCTTTCCCATGACGGCTCGCCCGGTTTGCTACTCTTCCAGAGAGCGAAATCCATCGGATGGCGTTTTCGTTCATCCACCTCCACCCGCGCGCCTGCCTGCAGATCCTCAAGCCTGCGTTTCGAGAGGCGCCCGTATCCGGAATATTTGGCCACTTCAAAATACACGTCTCCATCGACTTGATAAGCCAGGCTCTTCTTCACCAAGGTCTCGGTCAAACGAATGATGTCGGTCATGTGTTCTGTGGCCTTGGGCTCGATGGAGGGTTGACAAATGCCCAGTCTCCCCATGTCTTCATAGTAGGCTTGGATATATTTCGCGGTAATCGTGTTGCAGCTGACGCCCTGCTCATTCGCCCGCTTGATGATCTTGTCATCCACGTCGGTGAAATTCTTGACGAATTCAACCTGGTAGCCGCTGAACTCGAGATACCGCCGGATCACATCGAACACGAGCGCGCTCCGAGCATGGCCGATATGGCAGTAGTCGTAGACGGTCACGCCGCAGACATACATCCGCACGGTCTTCGGCTGGAGCGACTGGAACGGCTCCTTTTCCCCCGTGAGCGTGTTGTAGATCGAAAGCATGGGCTGGTTATAACTCCGGAGTGATGCGGCGCTTCGGCCAATGGGACCAGAGGAAATAGCCCAGGGCGAGCGCCAGGCAGAGGCCTATCACAATGTCGAACTGATGGAAGTAGTCCCTCAGATGCTCCCACTGCTCTCCCATTTTCACACCGATATAGGCCAGAAGATAGCACCAGGGCAGCGCACCGAGAAAAGTGAAGAGTATGAACCGATAAATATTCACTCTGGCGATGCCGGCCGGCAAGGAGATGAAGGTCCGGACGACCGGAAGCATCCGGCTGAAAAATACGGCTGCCTCGCCATATTTCGCAAACCATCGATCAGCCATCTCGATGTCTTTTCGCGACACCAAAACATAGGGCCCATATCGCTCGACGAAGGGCCGACCACCCCACACACCGGCGTAGTAGGCCACCATCGACCCAGCGACGTTCCCAATGGCGCCGGCCAATGTCACGCCAAGCATCGTGAACTGTCCTGTCGCTACGAGATATCCGGAAAACGGCATGATGATTTCGCTGGGCAATGGGATGCAGGCGCTCTCAATAGCCATGGTGAAGAAAATGCCGGTGTAGCCGAATGTCGAGATCATCGACACGATAAACCGGCTGAGCTCAGTAATGATCGCTTCGATCAGACTTGCCACAGCACCCTAACTCCTCTGCTTGCCCTTCAGTTTCGACGATCCAGCTACCCAACGCTCATTCGGTCGGCGCACCGTTTCCCACTTCCGGAATCGATCCAACGCCCCATGGTTCGTCGTATCGAGGTGAATGGGGGTAAGCGAAACCGCCCCTTGCTCAAGCGCCTCATGGTCGGCATCCTTGCTTCGGCTCCACGACACACGGGTCCCGGCAATCCAATAGTAGGTCCGGCCATGCGGGTCGACCTTTTCAATGATCGGATTGTCGAAGCGCCTGCGGCTGAGACAGGTGACTCGGACTCCGGTGATCGACCTATACGGCCGATTTGGAATGTTGAGATTCACGAGCGTTTCGTCCGGCAGACCTTCTTTCAGAATCAAACGAGCGATACGAACGGCATACCGAGCCCCGGCGTCGAAATAAAAATGCTCCTGCCCCTCCTGTGACACAGCCATCGAGGGAACACCGAGGATCGTCCCTTCCATCGCTGCCGAAACTGTCCCGGAATACAACACGTCGTCGCCAAGATTCACGCCTTTATTGATTCCTGACACGAGGAGATCTGGCGGCGCCGACAGAAGTTTCAATAAGGCCAGATTCACACAATCGACCGGCGTTCCGTTGACAGCGTAGATCCGTGTTCCACACTGATGCACTCGCAGCGGTTTATGAAGCGTCACGGAATGCGCCACGGCGGTTCGTTCACGATCCGGCGCAACCACCCACACCTCGCCCACTCTCGACAAGGCCTTGGCAAGCACCGTCAAACCAGGCGAGTGAATCCCATCATCGTTGGTGACCAGTATGCGCATGGGTCCGTCTGGAAAAAAAAAGCTGCCGGCGGCAGCTCTCTGTTTCAGTGCTGAGTGCTGAGAACCGAGTACCAGACTATCCTATTCGTCTCAGTCCTCAGCACTATGTGTATTGGTCGGGGCGAGCCGATTTGAACGGCCGACCACTCGCACCCCAAGCGAGTACGCTACCGGGCTGCGCCACGCCCCGACACGCTCTATTCAATTCCACCGTCTCCCGCATTGTCTCCTTGGAGGCGGCTGGAATGCAACCGGTTCGGACGCGACGAGGCGGAATCGTCGTCAGTCAGAATGCGACTCCAAAACTTTGAGAATTGCCTGGAGATTCCCTCGCAGTTTCTGCGCGAGTTCTTTGGGGCGCACCCGTTGGCTTGCCACCCGGCCTCGCCTGGCCCAATACCGTTTGACACCTGCAAGTGTATGCCCTTCTTCATAGAGCATCCGTTTGATTTCCAATACCGTTTCGACTTCTCGCCTGACATAGAGTCGCTGATTCCCACGACTTTTCTTCGGCTTGAGAAACGGGAATTCTGACTCCCAGAATCGCAACACGTAAGCCGGTAGCTTGGCAATCTGGCTGACTTCGCCGATTTTATAAAAGACTTTGCTGCCCAGCCTGGGCTCGCTCCCCATGACCGGTCCTCGTGGTGGGATGAGTTACGGTGATTGAACGCGCTATGAATTGACGTATTTCTTAAAGACTTGACTGGGACGAAAGGTCACCACACGACGAGGCGTGATTCCTATCTCTTCGCCGGTTCGAGGGTTCCGGCCCTTCCGTGCCCCTTTACTGCGCACCACAAAGTTTCCGAATCCGGCAATCTTCACCGACTCTCCCTTATGCAACACCGTTTTCAACATATTCAGCACGAGCTCGACGATATCCGCCGCTTCGTTTTTCGAAATGCCGACCTGCTTGTAGATTTCGTTCGCGATATCTGCCTTTCGCATGCTTTCCCCTCCGACACTCGCACACACTTCTCAAATGATCGCCCGTGAACTTACTACGAACAATTAGCAGTTTCGCTATAAGTTACGTGAGGTTATAAGACCTGTCAAGAAGAAAGATGCCGGATCGGATGTTCCACTCATTCGTCTTTGGCAAGCAACTTGTATTCGATGCTGTCCGCCAGCGCTTGCCAGCTCGCTTCCATGATGTTCTCGGACACGCCGACGGTGCCCCATTTATCCTTATGATCGCCTGATTCAATCAACACCCGGACCTTGGACTCCGTCCCGCGATTGGCCGACAGCACTCGCACTTTGTAGTCGAGCAGTTTGACTTCTCGGAGCTGGGGATAGAACTTTTCCAACGCTTTCCGCAACGCATGGTCGAGCGCATTGACCGGACCGGCTCCGACTGCTGCCGCATGTTCCACCACTTCGCCGACCTTCACCATCACTGTGGCCTCCGACGACGAGGCGCCATGGTCTTGTTTTTTTTCGACTATCACCCGAAAACCCAGGAGTTGGAAGGATGGCCTGTGCGTCCCCATCGCTTTCCGCATGAGCAACTCAAAGGAGCCTTCCGCCGCCTCAAATTGGTAGCCTTCACTTTCACGCTCCTTCAAGGTATCGATCAGTTCCTGCAACTTGGCGTGGCCCTTGTCCAATTTGATTCCGTAGGCCTCAACCTTCTCCAGCAACCCACTGCGACCTGCCGAGTCCGATACCAACACACGCTGGCGGTTGCCGACCAACCCCGGGATCACATGTTCATAGGTTGCGGGATTCTTGAGCACCGCATGGATATGGACCCCACCCTTGTGGGCAAACGCCGAATCTCCCACATAGGGCTGGTGCTTATTGGGCATGAGATTCGCGATCTCGGTCACGAATCCCGAGATCCGCTTGAGATGGTTCAAACGGTCTCTCAACACAGGGCGTTTCATCTTCAGTTCCAGATTGGGAATAATCGAACAGAGATTGGCATTGCCGCACCGCTCGCCGATCCCGTTAATCGTCCCCTGCACTTGCACCACGCCGGTTTCGATCGCCACCAGCGAATTCGCAACGGCCATTTCGCAATCGTTGTGGGCATGAATCCCCAAGGGTACTGCACACTCCCGACGAACGACCTGGCAAATCTCTTTGATCTCCCAGGGCATCGATCCGCCGTTGGTGTCGCAAAGAATCACCCGTTCGGCCCCGGCCGCGACGGCGTGACGAATGGTCTCCAACGCGTAGTCCGGATCGGTCTTGTATCCGTCAAAGAAATGCTCCGCATCGTAGAACACCCTCCGACCTTTCGAGCGGAGATGGGCCACGGAATCGCTGATGAGTTCGAGATTTTTCACAAGGGAAATTCCGAGCGCATCGGTGACGTGCAGCGACCAGGTTTTTCCGAAGAGCGTGATGATCTTGGTCTCCGCGTCCAGCAACGCCCGGATATTCGAATCCTTCTGTACCGCGTTGCTCGATTTTCTCGTCGATCCGAACGCCACCACCGTCGCCGCCTGCAACGGAACGGTCTTGATCATCCGAAAGAACTCGATGTCTTTGGGATTCGCCCCGGGCCACCCGCCCTCAATAAACTGCACGCCCAGCCCATCCAACTGTTGGGCGACCCGAACCTTGTCTTCGGCTGAAAAGGTGACATCCTCGGCCTGAGCCCCGTCCCGTAAGGTCGTGTCATAGATTTCTAACACCGCCGACCGGGCGGCAGAAGGAAGCGTGTCGGGCGATGAGGAAGCCACAGGCTTGCCTCGTGAGGAACGTGGTTGTGAAGATTTTTGAGCCATAAAGGAAACGATACCAGGAGCAGGACAACCCTGTCGAGGCTCATCTCGCTGAAATCACCTACTTCGTGTTTCGGTCCCCTGCCGGCGACTGATCCAGTCCGAACGCGGTATGGAGTGAACGCATTGCGAGCTCGACATACTTTTCATCGATGACACAGGAGATCTTGATTTCCGACGTGCTGATCATGAGAATATTCACGCCTTCCTGCGATAAGACTTCGAACATCTTGGCAGCGACTCCTGAATGGGAACGCATCCCGACGCCGACCAGCGAGACCTTCGCGATCGCCTCGGTTACGGCAACCGATTTGGCGTCGATGCCTTTCGCCACGTCCTGAATGAGCGGCAGGGCTTTCTTAATGTCCGCCCGTGGAATCGTGAAGGAAATATCCGTCATGCCCGACTGACTCATATTCTGGATGATCATGTCGACATTGATGTTGGCCTTGGCCACAGGGCCAAAGAGTTTGGATGCAATACCTGGTTTATCCGGCACGCCCACAATCGTGATTTTGGCCTGATTCCGATCGCCGGTGACTCCCGACACCGCGACCGCTTCCATATCCTCATCTTCACGCGTCACAAGTGTCCCCTTTCCTTCTTTGAAGCTGGACTTCACCTCCACGGGCACATTGAACTTCGCGGCAAATTCGACGGAGCGGCTCTGCAGTACTTTGGCGCCCAGACTGGCCATTTCCAGCATTTCCTCATAGGAAATCTTGTCGATTCGTCGAGCCACCGGCACAATGTTGGGGTCCGACGTGTAGACACCATCGACGTCGGTAAAGATGATGCATCGATCGGCCTTCAACGCCGCCGCCAGCGCGACCGCTGACAGATCGGAGCCCCCGCGCCCTAACGTCGTGACATCCGACTGCTCGTTGATCCCTTGAAAACCGGCGACCACTGGAATGATCCCCTTGAGCAGAGCCTCGCGGATTCGATCGGCGCTCACCCGGGTAATACGCGCTTTCGTATGGGCACTGTCGGTCATGATTCCGACTTGACGCCCCGTAAAGGATTGGGCATCGAGTCCCCGGGCCCGCAAGGCCATCGCCAACAAGGCGATGGTCACCCGCTCTCCGCTCGACAGGAGCATATCGAGTTCACGATCGTCCGGCAGCGGCGTGACTTCATGCGCCAACCGAAGCAAACGATCCGTTTCTCCGCTCATCGCGGACAGGACAACCACGACGCGATGGCCATCCTTGTGAGCCTCCTCGACGCGGTCGGCCACGCAGTGGATCCGCTCGATCGTGCCCACGGATGTTCCCCCATATTTCTGGACAATCAGCGCCACGACCCTCAGGATCCTTTTGCGAACAGCCGCACGACGAACTTCGTCGCATCACGAGGAGGCACGGTCGAGGCTCGAGCATCAGCTTCGATAAATCTCCGTCCGGTCCCGGCAGTGGGGGCTGCCGCACTGTCACGATATGCGAAGAACCCCGGACCTTCCGCCGTCTGGCCATGATACACGTTGCCCGAATCGCAGACGGCCACGATGCGATAGGAGCCCAATTTGGCCAGTCCTTCGAGCAGCGGCCCTACCAGCTCACGATCGAGCGCATCGATACCCTTCACCTTGGCCGCGACATCCGATCCATAGACGACCTCGTCCGGTAACTCCACATGCACGTAAGCGAAATCATTTTTCTTCAGTTCCTCCAGGGCAACCGCCGCTTGAGTACGAAGATCCGCACCGGCCAATCGCGCGCCGGCCACGGCTTCGAGCCCGGCCATGATGCCGAGTCCCCGATGGACATCGCTCTGTGATACCACCACACCAGACATCTTCAATCGCTCAGAGAGGCTTGGCCAGAGAATGGCCCGGCCTTGGCCCCAGAGCCAGAGGCAATTGGCCGGCTTCTGCCCCGCCTCCCGACGTTCATCGTTGAGGGGATGATCGCGCAAGATCTGAAACGAGGCGTCCATGAGTTTCCGGAGAATGTCGGATCCGTCTCCCGTCGGCAATGCAACGGCGATCGGTCGACCAACCAATAATTGTGGATCGGTACAGACCGCTCGCGACTTCCCGTTGGCCCACACCATGAGATGACGGTGGCCTACCCCGGGGTAGAACTGAATCATCTCAGACCCGAGCTGCTCATTGATCGCCTCGATCAATTCGCGGGCCTCTTCTGTCGAAATCAGGCCTGCGGTCGCATCATCCATCACCACGTGCGGTCCGAGCTTCTTGATCTCGTTCAATCCGCCTTTACTCCCGGACTGGGCGTCTGTCCGCAATGTGACCATCGTGCAGTGATAGACCACGTCATGCTCACCGATGGCAACCCCCAGACTCGCCGCTTCGAGCGGACCAGGCCCCTGGTAGTATTTCTTGGAGTCGTACCCGAGAATGGTGGTTCCCATCAGACCGCTCCCCTGTCGCACGTTCTCAGGCGCCGCGGTCAGGAGCCCAAGCTCCCCACCCTGCGCGAGGCGATCTAGGTGAGGGGTTGAAGCCGCTTGAAGAGGAGTCCGTCCGCCCAATTCCTTCCGGGGATGATCTGCCATCCCATCGGCATGGAGAATCACGTATTTCATCGAAACCCTGCGCTCATTGTGTCTACACCCTTAAAAGACGAGCGACATCCTCCCGCGTCGCTCTAACGGTTTTCGGTTGGGCCGATACACTGATAGCCGTGTCGGCATCTTTCAATCCATGGCCGGTCAAGGTGCAGACCACTATTTCGCCTTCACGCAATCCGCCCTGCTTGCTCAACTTCATCACGCCGGCAACCGATGCGGCGGACGCCGGCTCGCAAAAGACCCCTTCCGTCGCCGCCACCGCCCTATAGGCCTGCAGAATCTCTTCATCCGTCACCGAATCGATCGCTCCCTTGGATTCCTTCACGGCATTCAAGGCCGCTTCCCAGCTCGCTGGATTGCCGATCCGGATCGCCGAGGCCACCGTCTGCGGATTCTCCACGATGCGGCCGAGCACGATGGGCGCGGCGCCGGCCGCCTGAAATCCGACCATGCGAGGCAGCCTCGTGGATTGATTAGCCGCACGGTATTCCTGATACCCCTTCCAATAGGCGGTAATGTTACCGGCATTGCCAACCGGCAGCACATGAACAGTCGGAGCATCGCCAAGCTGATCGCAGACCTCCATCGCGGCGGTTTTCTGCCCCTCGATCCGATAGGGATTGATCGAGTTGACCAGCTCGATGTGGTAGGTCGCCGACAATTCTTTGACGATGGTCAAGGCCTGGTCGAAGTTTCCTTCAATCTGGATGACTGTGGCTTGATGCATCATGGCCTGGGACAGTTTCCCCATCGCAATCTTCCCGGCAGGAATCAACACATAGACCGCCAGTCCCGCCCGCGCGCCATAGGCCGCGGCAGAGGCAGAGGTATTCCCCGTGGAGGCGCAAATCACCGCCTTGGCGCCGGACTCAACGGCCTTTGAGATAGCCATTGTCATGCCGCGATCCTTGAACGATCCCGTCGGATTCATGCCTTCGAACTTGAGATAGAGATCGATGCCGGGAGCGATCTGCTTGGCCAGCCGCGTCGCCCTGATGAGCGGAGTGTTGCCTTCACTGAGCGTCACCACCGGGGTACGGTCGGTCACCGGCAGAAACTTCCGATATTCTTCGATCACACCACCCCAGCGATTCATCGCATTACTCGTCCTTGCCCTCGACACGGATCAAGGTGGTGGGCTCGGAGATGAAGGCCATGCGATTGATCGCTCGCAATGCCGTTTGGACATCGCGCTCCGTGGCGGTATGGGTCTTGATCACGACCGGAACCGTTTGCCCTTCGCGCCGTCCCTGTTGGAGGACGGATGAGATACTGATACCGCACCGGCCCAGCTCCCCTGCGATCTGCGACAAGACGCCGGGCCGGTCCAACACCATAAAGCGGAGGTAATAGAGCGAGCTGATTTCTTCCATCGTCCGCATCCGAAGCGGACGACGCTGCTCCTGCTGGAACGAAACGGGAGGCACTCGCCCAACCGCTCCTTTCAACAAGTTGCGCGCGATGGCAATGAGATCGCCGACCACCGCACTACCGGTCGGCATGGACCCCGCGCCCCGGCCATAGAGCACCACGTCGCCCACGGCATCGCCGACAAGTTGAATCGCGTTGTAGACCCCTTCGACTTGGGCGATCGGAGATGAGGAAGGCAGCATCGTGGGATGCACTCGGGCTTCGACTTCGTTGCCGACCAGCTTGGCAATGCCCAGCAGCTTGATCGTACAACCAAACTCTTTGGCGTACGCGATATCGAGCGGCGTAATGTGGGTGATCCCCTCGGTGTAGACATCTTTGACATTGACCGGTGTTCCATAGGCCAGCGCCACCAGGATCGCCAGCTTGTGCGCCGAATCGATACCGGCCACATCGAATGTCGGATCCGCTTCGGCATAGCCGGCCTGCTTCGCTTCGTCGAGTACCGTCTCAAAACTCTGGCCTGCATGGGTCATGCGCGAGAGAATGTAATTGGCCGTCCCGTTGATGATCCCATAAATGGATTGGATGGTGTTGGCCGCCAGCCCTTCCTTCAATGCCTGAATGACGGGAATCCCCCCGCCTACGCTCGCTTCGAAACCCAGGTCGACGCCCGTGCGCGAAGCCGCGGCAAATATTTCTTCTCCGTGTAACGCGAGCAAGGCCTTATTGGCGGTGACGACATGCTTGCCTGCCGCAATGGATTCCAGAATTATGCGTTTGGCAATATCGCAGCCCCCGATCAATTCAACGACGATATCGATCGACGGATCGGCGAGAATCTGCTTCGCATCGGTCGTGAGGAGGCCGGGCGGCAAGGCCAGACCTCGGTCACGTATCACATCGAGATCCGCAATCCGAACGATCTCGATCGGCACACCGACCCGGCGGCTGATCAAGGCGGCGTTCTGCAAGAGAATCTTCGCGACACCCGTCCCGACGGTTCCGAACCCAATGATACCGACACCCACTCGCGAAATCATGCTTCCGACCCCTCAAGCTTCAGGGCCTTGCGAATGCCTCGAATAGCTTGTCTCGTGCGATGTTCATTTTCGACGAGGCCGAACCGCACATATTCGTCCCCGCCTTCACCGAACCCGATCCCGGGAGACACAGCCACTTTCGCCTCGCGGAGCAGAAGCTTCGAAAACTCCAACGACCCCGTCGACCGATAGGGCAACGGAATCCTGGCCCAGACGAACATGGTGGCTACGGGCTTGTTCACCTGCCACCCGATGCGATTCAGTCCGCTTACCAACACATCACGACGCTTCTGGTAGCGCAGCACCGTCTCCTTGACACAATCTTGTGGCCCATTGAGGGCAATGACGCTGGCAATCTGCAGAGGCTGGAAAATACCATAATCCAGGTAGCTCTTGATTTTGGCCAAGGCTCCGACAACCTCGCGATTACCGCAACAAAATCCCACGCGCCAACCAGGCATATTGTAGGCCTTGGAGAGGGTATAGAACTCGACGCCGACATCCTTGGCCCCGGGAACCTGCAGAAAGCTCGGCGCCCTATATCCGTCGAACACCAAGTCGGCGTAGGCCAGGTCGTGAATGACAATCACGTTGTGTTCTTTGGCAAAGGCGACGATCTTCTTAAAAAACCCGAGATCCGCCACGGCGGTGGTAGGATTATGCGGAAAATTGATGACCAAGATCTTGGGTCTCGGAAAGGTCTGGCGATAGACCCTTTGTAGGTCGTCGAAGAAGTCACTGTCCGGACGCAGCTCAATCCCTCGGACTTCTCCGCCCGCAATGATGAAACTATACATATGAATGGGATAGGTCGGCGTCGGTGTCAGGACGACGTCGCCGGGCCCGATCAAGGCCAGCGCCAGATGTGCCAATCCTTCTTTGGAGCCGATCGTGACGATGGTCTCGGTCTCAGGATCCAGATCGATATCATAATTCCGTTTGTACCAACCTGCGATCGCATGCCGCAGTTTCGTAATCCCGCGTGAGGCCGAGTAACGATGATTTTTCCCCTTCCTCGCCGCCTCGATCATCTTCTCGACGATATGGCTCGGCGTCGGTTGGTCGGGATTTCCCATTCCGAAGTCGATAATGTCTTCGCCCCGTTGACGAGCCTCGAGCTTGAGGCTCTGCACCTGGGCAAACACATAGGGTGGTAGCCGTTTGATGCGATAAAATCCGTCGCCGAGTCCCATGAGGTTCCCTGTCAGTTATCCTCACACACACGGAGGCGTCGAGAGATCGCCCTTCGCCGCATCAGGGAGCCTATTCTAATGGCGGGGGACGTATCGAGTCAAATTATGTCGTGATTCTGTGGGGTTCGGTATGCCGACCCTTTACGCTGACTGGGATAATACGCCACTAGCAGGATGCTGAAACCGCCAGCGGCGTTCTCGCTTCGCTCTCACCAACCGTGAAACGTGAGGCGTGAAACGTGAAACGAGGGTCAGCCGCGGAGCTGCGGGCTTGCCTGCGGACAAGGCGCGTCCCAGGGTGAAGAGGCTGTCTTGACAGATTCAGGGCGGGCGGGTGAAATAACCGCCAGGGTGGGCGGATAAGAAGGTTGCCTTTTTGAGCATCCTGCTCGCGGTTTTCCTGTTGTCCTACATGTGCGGGCCATCGAATTTCCACCGTGCCACAATAGTTGTTCCGCAGACTCCTAGCCCCCCCTCCCAGTCCTTGCCCCTCCCAGTCAATTTCTGTTACAACTGCAACGCCTTTCGCACTCATCACGCAACTCAGTTTCTCCTTGCTCCACATAGCAGAACGGAGGTTCCGTGCCACGACTTGGGGTGAACATCGACCATGTGGCCACGTTGCGGCAGGCCCGTGGTGGAACCGACCCGGACCCCCTTGCCGCCGCCGTGTTGGTGGAATTGGCCGGGGCCGACGGTATCGTCGTCCACCTCAGAGAAGATCGGCGCCATATTCAAGACCGCGATCTTCGCCTCTTGCGGGAACTCATACGCACCAAGCTCGATCTGGAGATGGCCGCCGATGAGACGATGGCCAAAATTGCCCTGACCATAAAACCGGACATGGTCACGCTCGTCCCGGAGCAGCGTCAGGAACTCACAACTGAAGGCGGCCTGGACGTGGCCGGCCACAGAGATCGTATCCGGCAAATTGTGGCCCTGCTCCAGGATGGCGGCATTCCCGTCAGCCTCTTCATCGAACCGGATTTGGCCCAGGTCAAAGCCTCGCACAGAGTCTCAGCCGATTTCGTTGAACTCCATACCGGCCGGTATGCGAATGCCCGGCGCTCGAAAGAATCCGACGCGGAGGTAGAAGCCATTACGCAGGCAGCGAAGCTCTCATACAAACTCGGAATGGGCGTCAATGCCGGGCACGGCTTGGACTATCGCAACCTGACGCGGTTGACTCACATTCCGGAAATCGTCGAATACAACATCGGCCACAGCATCATCGCCCGAGCGGTTCTGGTGGGCCTCGACCAGGCCGTTAGGGAGATGAAAGCGTTGCTGAGTTGAACCATCGCGCCGGTGCGGCACCCTGCGTTCCTCCATGGACAACGCGATTCGCCCTTGTCATGACATTGCGACGTAGGCAACAGATCTCTTTCCTCCCCGCGCTCACCCGATTCCTCATGCGGTATCGATCCCGCACGCAAGGCCACCGATGAAGATCGTGACCGGAACCGAGATGCAGAAACTCGATCGCCGCACAATCATCGAAGCGCATGTCCCCAGTACCGTCTTGATGGAGCGGGCCGGCGAGGGAATTGTCAGGCATCTGGAGGAGCACTGTGGACCAGCACGAGGCAAGACCATTACCATCCTCTGCGGAAAAGGGAACAACGGAGGAGACGGATTGGTTGTGGCCCGACTGCTGCACCGCCGCCGTGCTCGGATTCATGTGGTGCTCCTCACACCGATCACCGACCTGAGTCGCGATACCGCGGCCATGTATCGTCGGCTTGTTCGGGTTGCGGGGCGAGCAGCGATCGTTCGATTCCGGTCTGCCGATCAGGCGCGGCCCCTCCTTTCCTCCAGCGACATCCTCGTCGATGCCCTCCTTGGTACTGGATTGTCCTCCGTAGTGACCGGAACCTTTCGCGAGGCCATCGAACTCATCAACAGTGCCGGGAAACCAGTCATCGCGGTTGATATCCCCTCCGGTCTCCATGCCGATACCGGTGCCATCCTAGGGCGAGCGATCCGCGCCACGTTGACCATCACATGTGGCCTCCCGAAACTCGGCCTCTATGTTGATGCAGGGATTGACCAGGCCGGCGCGATCCGTGTCGTAGATATCGGCATTCCACCCGCCTATGTGGATGCCATCGAGAGTCGGACCCTGCTCCTGACAAGCGAGAGTGCTTTTCAGTCTCTGCCGGAACGTGTGCCCTCCGCACATAAAGGAATCTTCGGCCATGCGGGGATTATTGCAGGGTCCGTGGGGAAAACCGGCGCGGCGGCGTTGGCGGCCCGGGCGGCACTCCGCGTTGGAGCCGGCCTGGTGACCGTGGCCACCCCCAGCAGCGTTAACGATGTGCTGGAAGCAAAGTTGCTGGAAGCGATGACGATGCCTCTCCCTGAAACGAAGGCG
>Ga0334722_10002636_pt1 | contig 20029 bp, 15 predicted proteins | sample C3_bottom_MG_FD_207210 | JGI IMG/M metagenome (GOLD analysis project Ga0334722, IMG submission 207210) | Sediment microbial communities from Yellowstone Lake, YNP, Wyoming, USA - C3_bottom | ecosystem: Environmental > Aquatic > Freshwater > Lake > Sediment | place: USA: Wyoming | collected...
TCGATTCGGCAGACGTCGCGGAAGGCGATTCCGTACTTCTCGAGATAGAGGTGGGGAAACGCCTGCTTGTCGAGCTCCGCCGCGAGCAGCACCGGGACCGGCCGCCGCATCCGCGCCAGGGTGTCCCGGGTGAGGCGGGCGACCTCGTTCGGGTGATAACGCTCCTGGAAGAAGGCCTCGTAGATCGAGTAGAGCTTCTTCTCGTGCGTGGCAGCGAAGATCTTCTCCCTGAGGAATGCGTCCTTGCGCTGCTCCTCGCCCACGAAGACGATCGTGCTGTACGCCAGGACCGCCAGGACGGCGGCTTTCGTCAGCCCTGGCCAGGCGCGCTGGCCGAGGCCGATCACCGCATCCACATTCAGCGCGAGCAACAACGCCGCAATGGGGACGAGATTGACGAACACGCGGTCATAGGGGACGTCGCGCCGCAGGAAGCTGAAGAGAAATGGCAGCACCAGAACGCCGCAAAGCAGCGCATACCGCCGCAGGACCGCAGCGTCGCCGCTCCGCCGGGTATTGAGCACCATCGCCACCGTGCCGACCGGGATCGCCCAGAGCAGCGCGGTCCGTCCGGAGAGGAAGTGCTCCAGGGCCAGCGGCATCACCTTGAGGAGGATGTTCGGATTGTAGTCCGCGCTTGGCTTGACGGTTGGGTTGTGCAGCACGCGCCCGAGCATCGGCAGGTACAGGAGCATCGAGACGCCGATGCCGCCGGCGAGGGAGGCGATCACCGCTGCGTGCGGCTGCCACCTTCCGGCCGGCGCGGCGGACCCGAGCCCGCGGGTACGGAGGTGCAGCACCACGAAGATGGCCTGACCGGCGATGATCGCCGCCAGTACATAGAGGTTGAGCGGGATCGTGTACATCAGGAGCGCCGAGACACCCGCTGTGCCGAGCATTCCGGCCACCGTCGGTCGTTCCTCAACGGTCCAGACGAGCCGCAGCAGCACGCACAGCAGCAGCGTGCTCAGGGCGTACCCGCGGACCTGCACCGCGAAGTTGTAGAAGGGGATGGTGGTCGCGAGGAGGACGACGGCCAGCAGAGCCGCGCGCCGGCCGAAGAAGCGCTTGCCGAGCGCGTACAGCGCGAGCAGCGCGCAGGTGCCGATGCCGAGCATCACGGCGCGCACCACCCAGGGCCGGTCCATCAGCGAGAAGAGGGTGTGGACGTGGAGCAGCCGCAGCGTCAGGTTCGTCACCAGACTGAAGAAGACATGGTTGTTCGGATACCGGTAATCCGTCACGGTCGTCGCAAGCGGCGCCAGGATGAAGTCGTTGAGCGAGAGCACCTCGTCGAACCAGAGGTCGATGCCGAGATAGTTGCGCACGGTCAGCACGTAAAACGGCGCCGCCAGCTGCAGCACGCCGGCATACTCGAGGATGACTCGGACGGGGCGGGGGATCGAGCGCCAGCGGGATGATCTCACTACCGTTTCTGCTCAGGTAGCTATTTTAACATTGAAACTCGGTATTCATGTTGATATACTAGCTATGGTATGGAACTGGACGCAAGCGAGAAAAAGGCACGCGGAGGCCGCCCGCCGAAGTTTCCCGGGCCGCGGCGACCGATCACGGTGACGCTGCCGGAGGACACCCTCCGGCGCCTCGAGGGCGTCCACCGCGACCGGGCTCAGGCGATCGTCCGGCTGGTCGATTACGAGTGCCGCCAGCGCGGCGCCAGCCCGCTCGAGGTAGAGGTTGTCGACATTGCGCCCGGCAGTGGCATCATCCTCGTCGGGCCACTGCGCTCCCTCAGTCGCGTCAGCGTGCTGCAACTCGTCGAGGTGGCCCTTGGGCGCTTCCTCCTGACCATCCCGAGCGGGACGGCAATCGAGTCGCTCGAGATGGAACTGATGGACATCCTGGAGAGCCTGCCGGCGAGCGAGGAGACGGAGCGGCCGGCCCTGGAGAAACTGCGCCAGATCATCAACCTGCAGAGGAAGCAGAAAGCCGTTTCGAAACGGGAATTCCTCTTGATCCAGACCTGAGCCGCGGCGGGCGAAGAGGATGGCTGCGAGCAGGGCGAGGGTTCGGCGTGTTTTGGTCATCGCCACCCTTGCCTTCTGCGCACTCTGCGCTTCCGGCAGGGCCGCGGCCGGCAGAGCCGATTCGCCTGGAGTGCCCGTCACCACCGAGGACGTTCGTTTTCCCAGCTTGAACCTGCGCCTCGCCGCGACGCTGTACGCCCCGTCCCCGCTCGCCGGCAGCCACCCGGCCGTGGTCATCAGCCACGGCGGCACCCGTCGCGGCCGCCGGTTGGCCCTCTACACCGTGGCCGCCCGCAAGCTTGCCGAGCGCGGCTACATCGTCCTGGCCGTGGACTTTCGCGGCTTCGGGGACTCGGAGCGGCCGCGCCGCTTCGAAACGTCGTCCGACCTGGATTTCGTTCAGGACGTCGTCGCGGCGGTTGACTATCTGATGGTCAACCCACACGTCGATCAGACTCGGATCAGCGCGGTGGGACATTCTTTCGGGGCCGGGGTCGCTGTCGCGGCAGCGCTGCGCGACCGGCGCATCGCCCGGGCCGTCTCGATCTCGCCGGGGCGCAACACGGCGGGGCGCTTCTTCGGGCCGGGCGCCGGCGATCCGAACTACCCGAGCAGGCGAATGTCCCGGGACATGGGGATCGACCCGCCGATCCCGAGGGCCCTATTCGACCCCCACCTGAAAGATTACGTCGCCGAGGCGATCCTCGACTACCCCGCCCACCCACCGGTGCTGCTCGTCGACGGCGGCAAGGAGTCCGGCGACGACCTGGTGTTTCTCAAGGACGTCGCCGCCCGAATGACCGAACCGAAGGGCTACGTGACCATTCCCGGCGCCGACCACTACTTCGGCACCCGGCAAGACCAGCTGGGTTCGGCGACGACGGCACCAACCGATGCGCGAATCATGGATGCGCTCATCGAGGCGATCGACGCCTGGCTGAGAAAAGGGCGGTGACACCTACGAATCTACCAGTACCACGGGGCAACGGGCAGTACGAACCCAACAACGGAGGGAGCACGACGTGAGCAGTGGAATCAGCACGGTCAAGAAGTCGCACGGCAAGGGCATCATGGCGCAGGCAACGAGCCTGCTCCTCGGCGGAGCGCTGTTGCTGATGGCAGGATGCAGCAGCGACAGCACCGGGTCCTCCGCGAGCAGTTCGCTGACGGTGACCCCGGGCGCGAACCTGCGGGTCGAGGTCAAGGGCGCGGGGAAGATGTCCTTCAAGGTGAAGGGCATCGACATGAGCCTGGACAAGGACAGCCAGCCGATCGTCTACTTCTACGACAGCAAGGGCTTCGGGGGCGGCCGCACCACCGGCGGCTTCCAGGGGGACCTGCGCAACTACAAGCTGAAGGTCTTCGACGTGAACGGCGAGCTGATGGGCAACGAGAGCGAGAAGTACGGCTACAAATGGAACGCCGGCGACACCGTCGCCGTCACGATCGAGTGGAACTCCTCCTCGATCACCGCCAGAGTCGGCGGCGTGACCGCGGTGAAGGAAGGCTCGATCCCGAACAATTTCACGATCGGGGTCGGCTATCCCCCCACCGCCCGCAATGGGTGGGACGGCGCGGTCTACACGGACATCAACTGGCCGTAGCGATCATCCGGGGAGTCCCGTTCCATCGGGACGGGGCTCCCCGGCTCCATGCCTCACCGGCGGCTCCCGCCGCCTCCCCGAAGCGGGACCGGTCCTAGAACAGCAGCCGCGGCAGGTTCCCGAGGATACTCTGGTAAGCCTCGCACGGCGTCCAGCAGTGCGGGCAACGCCCCTCCCGGATCTCCTGCCGCACCGCGAGCGTCTCCGGCGCGTTCCAGATGCGGCCCAGGTCGTAGCCGTGCTCGCGGATGTTGCCGAGCGGGCGATCCCACATGCTGCACGGGTAGACGATCCCGGTCGGGTCGAGGTAGCAGGAGTCGTGCAGCGCATGGCAGGGCAACGGCGTCTTCCCCGTCCGGACGTACGCCCCGACGCGTCGCAGGTAGGCCCACTCCAGGAACGCCGCCGGGTTCGGGTGAAAGCCCCGCAGGCGCCGGTAGCGCTCGACCTCCTCGCCCATCGCGGCCCGGTCCACCTCCGAGAGCCCTTCGTCCTGGTTCCCGTAGAAGGTCGAGACGTGGACGATGTTCACGTGGAAGTCCTCGTAGCGCAGGTCGGGCACCTCGGCCCGCGCGGCGGCGAACGCCGCCGGGAAGTCCCGCATGTTGAAGTGCGAGAGCGTCATGCCCAGGGCGGCTTGCACCCCCGGGATCGCGCGCAGCTGCCGGAAGGTCTCGATCTGCCGGCGCCACCCCCCCTTGACGCCCCGGATGTCGTCGTTGACCGCCTCGTCGCCGTCGGTGCTCACGGTGATGAAGAGTCGCTCCGGCCCGAGCGCTGCGATCCGCCGCACGCCGGCCACGATCCGGTCCGTCAGGTAGCCGTTCGTGGGGAAGTTCAGCAGCAGCAGGCGCGGCGAGCACTCGATGATCGCCGCGGCGATCTCCACGAAGTCCTGCCGCAGGAAGACCTCGCCGCCGGTGAGGTGCGCCCAGGAGAGACCGCGGTTCTTCTCGAAGAAGCCGCGGATCTCCTCGAGCGAGAGTTCGTTCGCCGGCTTGATCTTCCAGATGCCGCAGGTGCGGCAGCGGTAGTTGCAGCGGTGCGTGACGGAGAAGAGGAGCTTGTAGGGAAAGCGGGGCCGCCGCAGGTTCGAGGCGGCGACGGCGCCGGCGAACCGCAGATAGCGCAGGGGGGTCATGGTGCGGGAGGGTCGCACAGATGCGGCGGCGGATCAAGTCAGGGGGGACTTTGCTCCGCGAAGGCCAGCTTCAGTTCATCCAGCCACCAGCGCAGCTGCCGCTCCGGGTCGTTCTCCACGCGCACGCTCTCCACGCGCACCGGCGCGCCGCCCCGGTTGACGACGGAATACGCCAGGTTCCATCCCGGCGACGCAGCCGTGACGCGCAGCGGCGCCGAGATCCGCTGGCGGCCTGCAGGCAGCGGAGCTGACACGGCGGCAACCTGCCTGAGACCTGCCTCGCCGGTCACCCGGCAGTCCAGTTCGCCCGCGCCACCCGTCCCGCTCACCTCCCACACGACCCGGTAGAACCCGGGCACCAGCTGTTCGAAGGGGCCGTCGAGGCGTCCCCCCGGCGACAGTTCGGGCGTCGGGCGCCCGGCGCCTTCCCCCGGGGCGTCCGGTGGCCCGAGTGCTACCTGGGGCCGCGGGTCGGCGTAGACGCCGAGGTCGACGCCGGCGGTCCAGGCCGCGAACCGCTCCGCGGCCTCGCCCGAGCGGAACCCCGGAAGCGCGGCCTCCAGGGCGGCGGCGGCAGCCTGGTCGCCCCCGGAGCCTCCGAGGTGCCGGCGGGCGATCGCGAGCCGGGCAGCCGACTTCCACCCCTGCCCCTGCCCCTGCCCCTGCCCCTGCCCATTCTCCTTCCGCGTCCGCTCCCAGGCTTCCAGTTCCCGCCACCGCTCCAGCGAGAGCAGGAACCAGCCTCGCTCCTGCGGCGAGACGAGCCAGACGGACACCGGTTCGTCGCTGCGCAGCCGGAGCGTGGAGAAGCGACCGTTGAAGAGCACGTCCGTACGCCGCAGGTCCAGCTCGACGAAGGCGTCGCCGCCCTTGTCCACCCGCACGCTCCGCCACCTGCCCCGATGCTCGAACCGCAGGCGCGCCGTTGCCCTGCCGGAGGGGCGGGCCGGATAGTGCGCATAGAGCAGCCAGGGGGAGGTCTCCGCCCCGCGGCGGACGGAGCGCACAGCCGTCGACCCCGGCACGAGGTTCAGCAGCGCGGCGGAACGACTCAGCGTGAGGTTCTCCGGGAAAAGCAGTTCCTTGCGCTCCCCTCCCGCGCGGCGCGGCGGCGGGAAGAGCTCCACGTCCCGCTCCACCCCGTCGGCCCAGTGGATACGCTGGGGGCGGTTCCGGATGTGGTTCAGACTCGGGTTGCGCTGCTCGAAGTCGAAATTCGCCACGAGCGCCCTCATCCCCTTCGCCTCCTGTGCCCGCTCCGCCCGGGCCACCGCGGAGAAATCCTCGAAGTCGACGCCGAGCAGCCGCGGGTAGACCTGCTTCCGGGCCTCAAGCCGGGAACCGAGCCTGAAGCTGCCCGGCGCGGCGCAGTCGGCAAGCCAGCCCTTCGCAAGCTCATACGTGGATGGCAACGTGAAGACGGAGGTGTCCGAGACCGCGGCGAGCAGCGCCCAGCCGCCGAGCAGACCTGCCGCCGCAGCGCGGAGCCAGGTCTTGCCCAGGGCACGGATCGCCGCCACGAAAGCGAAGCCAATGACCCACGCCAGCGGCGAGAGGATGCAGAGGTAGTGGTAGGGGACCGCGTGGGGATGGCCGATGGCGGCGACGGGAATCAGGGCGAGCGGGTAGAGCCAGAGGAAACTCTCGCGGAAACGCAGGCGGGACAGGAACACCCCGATCGACGCGAGCGTGAGCCAACCGGGCAGCGGCTCGAAGAACCTCAGGAAATTATTGAGGTGGCTGAACCAGAGGCTCAGGGCGAACGCAGTGCGCCGCCCCGCGTACTCCTCGGGAATTCTGAATCTCTCGAAGAGGCCCAGCATCTCCTTGAGCGCTACCACCGCGGCTTTCGGCGCGAGGATCAGCGTGGGGGTTGCCAGAACGAACGCCACCGCGAAAGCAGCGAACACGGCGATCGGGCCAGCGAGCCGCCGGAGAGAGAGGGCGCTGCGCAACCCCAGCCCATCGCGCACCCGCAGTTCGAGGAACACCAAGCCGGGAGCGAGCAGCGTCAGCAGCCCGTTGTACTTCGTCGCCGTCGCGAGCCCGGCGCAGAAACCCGCGGCGAGCCAGTCGCGCAGCCGTTCGCCGTCGCGCAGTCGGGCGCAAAAGAAGAACACGCCGAACATGAAGAGGCTGCTCGGCAGGTCCGCGCCGATGATGTGGCTCAACTGAATGCGCAGCGACGAAACCGCGAGCACGCCGGCCGCGGCGAGCCCGACCCAGGGATCAAAGAGCCTCCGACCGATGGCGAATGCGAGACAGAGGACGACGATCTCGTAGATGCAGTTAAGCACCAGGCCGAACCGCCGCAGATAATTGCGACAGTCCGCGTCGGCAAGCCTCTTCAGCGGCGGCGGGGTGCCCGGGGTGACGTGGCTCAGGACCTCTGCGTAACCCTTGTAGGCCCACTCGATCAAGTGCATCGCGAAGTAGGGGTAGCCGGCGTCGTCCCTACCCCGCCGGGTCAGGATTTGGAGGTAGTCCCCCTTGATGAATTCGTGGGCTGCCCGGATCTGCTTCCGATCGTCGGGGTGTATGGTGTCGTAATCGAGCCGCCATGACCGCAGGTAGAGCCCTGCCCCAATGATCATTGCGAGCAAGATGAAGACCACTACGGGGGTCCCGGCGGATCGTTTGTCGGCTTGGCACATTGTCGCATTCTATAGCAGACTACCCAGCGCCACTCAAGCCGCCCGCGTACCGGTCTCTTGTGTTCAGCACACATATTCCTCATAATTCCTCATCTCAATAACCGAGGGAGTCAGGTGCAGCGGTGAAACTCTCGATTGTCATGCCGGCGTACAACGAGGCGACGACGCTGCGGAAGATCGTTGCGCGCGTCCTCGCGGTCGAGCTGCCCGGCATCGAGAAGGAGCTGCTGATCGTCGACGACGGCTCAAGGGACGGGACGCAGGAGGTCCTGCGCGAACTCGACGGCAAGGACGGCGTGCGCGCGCTTTTTCACCCGCGCAACGCGGGGAAGGGGGCCGCTGTCTGGACAGGCATGCGCGCCGCCTCGGGGGAGATCGTGCTCATCCAGGACGCGGACCTGGAGTACGACCCGCGCGAGTACCCCGTGCTGCTGCGGCCGATCCTCGAGGGGGAAGCCGACGTCGTCTACGGCTCGCGGTTCCTCGGCACGAGCGAGGGACACCGCGTGCTCTACTACTGGCACTCCGTCGGCAACTGGCTCCTGACCATGATGTCGAACGTCTTCACGAACATCAACCTGACCGACATGGAAACCTGCTACAAGGTGATGACCCGCGCGGTCGTCGACCGGCTCGACCTGCACTCGCAGCGGTTCGGGATCGAGCCGGAGATCACCTGCAAGGTGGCACGGATGAAGGCGCGAATCTTCGAGGTGCCCATCAGCTACCACGGCCGCACGTACGAAGAGGGGAAGAAGATCGGCCTGAAGGACGCCTTCCAGGCCGCCTGGACGATCCTGCGCTACTTCCGTTGGCAGAGTCCGCTCGGCGTCCTGGGCGCCGACCTACGGCGGCCGGAGTAGACCAGAACGCCTGCACGGCGGGTGCGTCAGGGGACTGCCGAACCCGCCCACACCCCCGGCCGGAAGACCACCAGCACCTGATCGAAGGCGACCTTCGCGCCGCCGACCGTCTCCGCCGTGAACTCGAGCGCCTGCTCCTGCTCGAGCGCCGCCTCCGGGAGCGCGAGATCCACGAATTCCCCGCCCCGGCCGAACTCCGCGGCGTAGGCGCAGCGCTCGGCCAGCACCGTGCGGCCGCGATCCGCCGTGACGCGCAGGATGGCGACCGGGCCGGCCGCCGGCGGCGCAACCGCCAGCCGGAACGAGACCTGCACCACCCCGGGAGGGTAACGCAGGCCGGGCCCGAAGAGTGCGCTGCCGGGGGCCGTGGCCTCCCAGACCTCGGCGTTCGACGCACCCTCCCGGCGGACCGGCGCACCGGTGCGGTGCGCCAGGTATTCGGCCTCGAAGCGGTGTTCAAGCGCCGGCTGCACGAAGCCGAGCAGGCGCCCGGCGCCCGGCGGGAGCGGCCCTGGCACGTCGACGTCGACGCTCCCGCCCGCGGGCACGGCGCGCGCGATCGCCGCGGGAAGGAGCGCGTCGCGTGCGTTGCCGGCGGAGCGCACGAGCAGCGCCGCCTCGATGTCGCGGGCGCGCCGCGGGTCGTTGTTCCTGACGGTGATCGTGGCGACCGTCCCGCCGGAACCCGCCTCCCCCTGCCGCTTCAGCGCGACAGCCTCGACCGTCGGCTCGACCAGGCTGTAGAGGTAGTAGTGATCCTTTTTGACCGCGATCGCGCGCAGCACCCGCGCGTATCTCATCTCGGCCGGATAGCGGCGGTACCAGGAGTCGACCTCCCGGTTGCGGCCGCCCATGAACAGGTGCGTCAGCGGGAAGCGGGCGAAGGTATCGTTCCCGTTGAAGAACCGCTCGTGCGCATGTAGGGCGCGGTTGCGGTTCTCGAGCGAGATCGTCGGGGCGCCGAGCCCGGCGATGTAGGCGTCCGGAATTGCGGCGCCGAACTCCCGGGAGGTGTCGCGGATCACGTGCCTGCGGGCCGCCGCCCACTGCTGCCAGTTGCGGGCGTCGACGGCGAGGCTCACGACGGTCGGCAGGAGGACGCAGACGGCCAGCGCGGCGCCGCGGGGGACCGGGATCCTCCTGCCGCCGAGGCGCGCCGCAAGGACGGCCGCAGCCGCGAGGAGCGCCAGCGTCCCCGCCACCGCGCCGACGACCAGTCGCTCGGGGGTGAGCCACGACGGCGTGCGGCCGCCCCAGCGCCCGGTCTGCGCCACCAGTTGCGGCACCCCGTAATAGAGGCTCACCGCGAGCCAGGGGCAGAGCAGCGCCAGCGCTGCGGGGGAGAGCCGCCGGGGAAGACTGAGCCCGGCGCGATCACCGAGCAGCAGCATCGCGCGCGCGGCCATGGCGACCATCGGCGGCACGATCGGCAGGTAGTAGCGCACCGGCCGGTACTGCAGGACGGCGAACATGGCGAAATGCGCGACGAACCAGCTGACGAAGAACAGATCGAGGGGGAGCAGCCGGCCGCGGCGGTGGAACCAGAGCAGGATGCAAAGCCCGATGAAGAGCACCGACAGAAACAACAGCGCCGGGGTCTCGCTGAAGTAGCGGAAGAACGGGACGCCGACAAGGTCCTTCAGGAGCGCCGCCGCCGAGGCCGGGATCTGCTGGGCCCGGTAGAAGGCCGACGCCTGCTCGATCGAGGCGGCGAAGCGGCGGTAGAACGCGAAGTACCAGAGCGCCAGCGGCAGGGCGATCCCGGCGAGGAGCGCCGCGGCGGCCAGCGCGATCTGTTGCCGCGCGCCGGGCCGTCCCAGGGAGCGCTCCGCGGCGGGCTGGAGCCACCAGGCCAGGACGGTGGCGAGCGCGAGGGCCGGGATGAAGTACGGGAACGCCTTGACGGTGTAGGCCACGAAGGCGGCCGCCCCGGCGCCGAAGAGGTGCCAGCGGGCGCCGCGCCGCAGCACCCCCTCCTGCCAGAGCCACCCCGCCAGCAGCATGAAGAAGCACACCGGGGTCTCGGTGAGGCCGATGCGGTTGAACATTCCGAAGAGGTGGCTGCAGCCGAGCAGGGTGACGCCGAGCAGTGCGGTCGGCCGTCCCGCGCCGCGCCGCAGGATCAGGTAGAACAGCAGCAGCGACCCGAGGCCGAACGCCACCGCGACGAGCCGGACCTGCAGCAGTCCGACCCCGGTCACCGAGAGCACGGCGAGCTTCAGCAGTGAGAGCAGCGGGCTGATGTACAGGTCGTTCCAGTCGTCCTGGAAGAAGTTCCCGAAGAGGATCTTGTTGCGGGCGCCCTGGGCGAGCATCCCCTCGTCGAAGTAGATGCCGCCGCTGCCGTCCAGGTCTGCGGGCGGGTCCGCCGTGAGATCGAAGACCCGCAGGCCGACGAAGAGCGCCAGCAGGAGGGCGAACCCGGCGAGAGCGAAACCCTTCCTGCCGATTGCTCCTCTCATCACTCGACGTCGCTTTCCGGGGCCTGTGCCGCAGTGACGCTGTTCCCGCGACCCCGCGGGGAATATACCTTGATCACCGCAGCGTGCCAAGCGCTCCTCTCCGCTCGTACGCGCGGATCCGGGTCTGCTACAATCCGCGGGATGCAGCCGCCCGAGCGTTTCCCCGACCCCTCCCCCGCCGCCGCGGGCGAGGTGCGCCCGTGAGGATCCTGATGATCGCCCCGCAGCCCTTCTTCCAGCCGCGGGGGACCCCCTTCTCGGTCCGGATGCGGATCAAGGCCCTCTCGGACCTGGGCCACCAGATCGATCTGGTGACCTACCCGCTCGGCGAGGACGTCGCGATCCCCGGGCTGCGCATCTTCCGGATCTGGCGTTGGCCGGGGCTGGGGCACATCCCGATCGGCCCGTCGGCGGTAAAGTTCCCGCTCGATTTCCTGATCAGCTGGGCCAGCCTCTGGCGCTATCTCGTCGGACGCTACGACGCGGTGCACACGCACGAGGAGGCGGGTGGCATCGGGGCGCTGCTGCGGCTGCTCTTCCGCAAGAAGCACGTCTACGACATGCATTCGAGCCTCCCCGAACAGCTCGAGAACTACCGCTTCACGACCTCGGGGCCGCTGCTCGCCTTCGCGCGCGCGTTCGAGCGCTGGGTGCTGCGCCAGAGCGACGCGGTAATCGCCATCTGCCCGCACCTGGTCGAGCAGGCGAGGGCCGCCGACCCGCGGGCGCGCGTGCTGCTCATCGAGAACCAGCCGGTGGCGGGAGAGCAACCCGCGGACGCGGCCGAGGTCGCGCAGGTGCGCTCCCGGCTCGGCATCGCCGGGCCGGTGGCCCTGTACACCGGCACTTTCGAGAAGAACCAGGGGATCGACCTGCTCCTCGCGGGGACCCCGCGCCTCCTCGCGGCGGTCCCCGACGCCCGGGTGGTGGTCGTCGGCGGGGAGCCGGCGCAGGTCGAAACGGCGCGCGCCGCCGCCGCCGAGTTGGGCGTCGGCGGGCAGGTGATCTTCACCGGCCAGCGGCCACCCGAGGAGATGCCCCTCTACGTCGGCCTCGCCGACGTCCTGGTCTCGCCGCGCAGCAGCGGCACCAACACGCCGCTGAAGATCTACTCGTACCTCTGGTCCGGCAAGGCGATCGTCGCGACCGACCTTCAGACGCACCGCCAGGTCCTCGACGAGACCACGGCGCTGCTGGTCCCGGCCACGGCGGAGGCCATCGCGGACGCCGTCGCGGCGCTGCTGAAGGATCCTGCGCGCCGCGCCGCCCTCGGGGCCGCCGGCCGCCGCGTGGCCGAGGAGCGCTACTCCTACCGCGTCTACCTCGACAAGGTGCGGGAGGCATACGCCTGATGGCAGGCGGTGCGCCCCTGATCCTGGTCACGGGGGGCACGGGGTTTATCGGCCGCCACCTCTGCCGCCGCCTCCTCGCCGACGGCTGCCGCGTGCGGGTGCTCTGCCGCACCGCACCCCCCGGGGATCTGGACGCCGCCGTCGAGGTGGCGATCGGAGACGTCACCTCCCCGGCGTCGCTGCCCGCGGCGCTCGCCGGCGCCGACACCGTCTTTCACCTAGCGAGCGCCCTGGGCGCCACCCCCTTCGGGCCGCAGGGGTTCTTCAACGTCAACGCCGAGGGGACGCGCAACGTGCTCGCGGCCGCCCGCGCGGCCGGCACGCGGCGCGTCGTCCACTGCAGCAGCGTCGGCGTGCTCGGGGGGATCCAGGGGCCGCCGGCCGCGGAAGACGCCCCGCTGCGCCCGGAGGACGACTACGAGCGCTCCAAGGCGCGCGGCGAGCAGATCGCGCGCGAAGCGGCCGCCGCGGGACTCCCCGTGATCATCGTGCGGCCGGGATGGGCCTACGGCCCCGGCGACCGGCGGACGTTCAAGCTGATCCGGGCCATCGCCCGGCGGCGCTTCTTCTTCGTCGGGGACGGCACGACGCGCGAGCATCCGGTTTTTATCGACGACCTGGCCGCCGGGATCGCGGCGTGCCGCACCGCCGAGATAGCGCCCGGGGAGGTCGTCACGATCGCCGGGGACGAGATCGTCACCATCGCGGACCTCTGCGGCCGCATCGCGCGCGCGGTCGGCGTCCCGCCCACCCGGCTGCACGTCCCCCGCGAACCGCTGCGCACGCTCGCCGGGGTGCTGGAGCGGCTCTTCAAGGCCACCGGGCGTGAGGCGCCGCTCACCCGCGCCAAGGTGGACTTCTTCCTCAAGCACCGCGCCTACGATACCGCGAAGGCGAAGCGGCTCCTCGGTTTTGCGCCGCGCATGCGCCTCGACGAGGGCCTGCCGCGCACGGTGGCCTGGTACCGCGCACAGGGGTGGCTCTGATCACGCGCGGCGGGCGCCGCGCTCGTTTCCGTGCCGTCGCACAGCGGTGCTATAGTGAACCGATGAGCGACGTGCGCGGGACCAGCTACCGGGCTACCGGGCCGCGGTTGCGGGCGGGCGGCGACCGATGAAGCTGCTGATCGCGATCCCGGCGCTCAACGAGGAAGCCAGCATCCAGAGCATCATCGAGCGCACGCTGGCAGCCCGCGCCCAGATCATCGCGCGCTCGCCGGTCACCGAGGTCGCCATCACCGTGGTCAGCGACGGGTCGACCGACGGCACCGTCGCCCTGGCGCGCACGTACGAAGACCGGATCCGCCTGATCGTCTTCGTGGAGAACCGCGGCTACGGCGCCGCTATCAAGGAGGCCTGGCGTCAGACGGACGCCGACCTGCTCTCCTTCCTCGACGCCGACGGCACCTGCGACCCGAACTTCTTCGCCGACCTGTGCATCGCGCTGGAGCGGGAGCGGGCGGACGTCGTTCTCGGGTGCCGGCTGCACGCCGGAAGCAAGATGCCGCTGGTGCGTCGCCTCGGGAATTTCCTCTTCGCGTCCCTGCTGACCGTGTTCTCCTCGCGGCGGGTGCGCGACACCGCCAGCGGCATGCGGGTGGTGCGGCGCACCTGCCTGCCCCGATTGATGCCGCTGCCCAACGGGCTGCACTTCACGCCCGCGATGAGCGCCCGGGCGATGCTCAGCGAGGACATCAAGATCATCGAGATGGACATGCCCTACCACGAGCGCGAGGGGGAGTCCAAGCTGCGGGTCGCCACGGACGGACTGCGCTTTCTGCGGGTCATCCTCAACACCGCGTTCCTCTACCGCCCCTCCCGGCCCTTCGGCCTGCTCGGCCTCGGCTGCCTGGCCGTCGCCGTCGCGGTTATGACCAGTCCGCTGCTCTACTACCTGCGCCACGATGAGGTGCTCGAGTGGATGATCTACCGCTTCATCGTCAGCCACCTGCTGGGCATCAGCGGGTGCCTCTTCCTCTGCGCCGGGTTCCTGTGCGCCCGGCTCGTCAAGATCTCGCTGTCGGTGCCGCCGCCGCCGCGATCGCTCTACCGGCTGCTCGACGGCTTCTTCGCCTCGCAGCTCTTCTGGGCGGCGCTGGTCGCGCTCGTCGCGGCGGGCGGCATCCTGGTGCTGCCGAGCTTCCTGGAACTGGTGACCACCGGCGCGACCTACGAGCACTGGTCCCGGTTCATCGCGATGTCGTTCCTGGTCTCGGTCGCCATCGTCCTGGGCGTGACCAAGGCGATTGGCTACGTGATCGACCTGATGGGCGAGAAACTGGAGTACCTCCGGGGAGAATCGTGATGCCCCTTTTGGTCGCAGCCGGCCCCACGGCGGTGCGCCGCGCGGTTTGATCGCGCCGTGAAGACCGTGCCTGACGCGTCGTTTGAATCCCCTCAGCAGTACGACCAGATGCTCACGCAGGGCATCAGCCTCTCCGGGGAGGCCCGCGACTACTTCGCCGCCGGCCGCGTCGCCGAGCTCGCGGGGCGCCTGCCGCGGGATTTCCGGCCGCGGCGGATCCTCGACTTCGGCTGCGGCACCGGCGACACCTGTCGCCTGCTGGCGGCGTCATTCCCCGGAGCAGCCGTCGTCGGCGCGGACACCTCGGCCGACGCCGTCGCCTGGGCGGCCGCCCGCCATGAGGGAGCGGTCTCCTTCATGCTCGTCTCGGAACTCGCCACCGCAGCGCCCTTCGACCTCTGCTACCTCAACGGGGTCCTGCACCACGTCCCACCGGCCGAGCAGCCCGCCGTCATCGACGGCATCCGCGCTCGGCTCAACCCCGGCGGGCGCATCGCCATTTTTGACAACAACCCGCTGAACCCCGGAGCCCGCCTCGTGATGAAGCGCATCCCCTTCGACCGCGACGCCGTGATGATCTCCGCCGCCCGCACCCGCCGCCTGCTGGTCGCCGCCGGATTCCGCTCCCTGCTACCGACCCGGTTTCTCTTCTTCTTCCCCCGCTCGCTGGCCTTTCTGCGCTTTCTCGAGCCGGCACTTTCGCGCGTCCCGCTGGGGGCGCAGTACTGCGTCGTCGGCGTCAACCCCTGAGATCGCCTGACATGCTGACCTGTCGTGACGCTTTCGTGCGAAGTCGTCCTATTTTGACTCGCGTGCCGATTGCCGCTACAGTGCGCCCCGTGGGGGACCCCGCCGGAGGGCGCAACCGTGGGTAAAAGCAGCCGTTTCCTGCACCTCGGCAGGATCTTCTGGAACTACCGCGTCGCCCGGCGCACCCGGGTCACCGCCCTGCCGCTGCGCCTCTGGATCGAGTCGACCAACGCCTGCAACCTGCGCTGCGTGATGTGCCCGACGAGCCTGCCTGAAGCGCCCAAGCGCGGCTTCATGGACTACGCGCTCTTCACGAAGATCGTCGACGAGGCCGCCGGCTTCGCCTACGACGCCAACCTGCACCACCGCGGCGAGGGGCTGTTGCACCCCGAGTTGCCGCGCATGATCGCCTACGCCCACGAGCGCGGCATCCGGACCATGCTGCACACCAACGGCACGCTGCTGAACGCCGAAAAGGCGCGAGAGATCGTCGCCTCCGGCCTCGACTACCTCTCCTTCTCCTTCGACGGGTTCGAGCCGGAGACCTACGAGAAGATCCGGGTCCGCGCCTCCTTCGACCAGACCGTCGCGAACATCGAGGGGTTCCTGCGCGAGAAGCAGGCCCGGGGCGGCCGCACCCCCTACACGGTGATCGAGGTCATCGACTTCGCGCAGCGCGGCAACGCCGACCGTACGGCGCAGGAGCGCTTCGTACAGCGCTTCAAGGGGCTGCCGCTGGACGAGGTGCGGATCAAGCAGCCGCACAACTGGGCCGGCACCGTGGCCGAGGGCACCGGCGCCGACCACCGGCACTTCGTCCCCTGCACCTTCCCCTGGTTCGCCCTCGTGGTGCTCTGGGACGGGACCGTGGTCACCTGCCCCCAGGATTTCTACGGCGCCTACCCGGTCGGGGACGCGCGAACCGCCACCCTGCGGGAGATCTGGAACGGCGAACCGCTGCGCCGGCTGCGCGCCGACATGCTCGCCCACGATGTCGCTGGATACAAGGCGTGCGCCGGCTGCGACTCGGTCCACCGCCCGACCTTCCTCGGCGTCCCGACCCCGAACCTGAAGCGCTTCCTCGGCGAAACCGTCGTCGGCTACGCCCGCAGGGCGCGCGGCCTGGTCGTGGAGAAGCGGTGATGGCGGCCGGGCAGGATCCACGACCGGTCAGCACCGCCGAGTTGCAGCGCTCGCTCCAGGCCAGCGGCGCCTCCCCCCTGGCCAAGTACCAGGATCTCTTCGTCGGTGCGCGGGGCCTCTGGCCGCTGCTGCGCTACGACACCCTGATGCTGGCGAGCGGCGCCGGCGGCGCCGCGGGCTTCGCGCTGCGCAAGCTCTGCTTCCGGCCGCTGCTCGGGGGCCTCGGCCGCGGCACGGTCTTCGGGCGCAACGTCGTGCTGCGCCACCCCGGCAAGATCGTCATCGGCGAGAACGTGGTCATCGACGACAACGTCGTGCTCGACGCCAAGGGCGCGGGGAACGCCGGGATCGCCATCGGCGACGGCGCGATGATCAGCCGCAACAGCGTGCTCTCGTGCAAGGGGGGCGACATCGTCCTCGGGCGCGGCAGCAAGATCGGCATCAACTGCCTCGTCCACTCCGAGAGCCGGGTCGAGATCGCCCCCGACGTCACGATCGCCGCGTATTGCTACCTGCTCGCCGGCGGCAACCACGAGTTCGACCGGATCGACCTGCCTGTGCTCGATCAACCCTCCTTCCACAAAGGGGGCGTAAGCGTCGGGACGGGATCCTGGCTCGCCGCGCGCGTGACCGTCCTGGACGGCGCGGCGATCGGCAAGGGGGTGGTGGTCGGAGCCGGCGCCGTCGTTCGCGACGCGCTCCCGGACTACGCGATCGCCGTCGGGACCCCGGCCAGGGTCATACGCTTGCGCGGCGGCTCCCCCGGGGCGCCCGACGCCCCCACGGCGCCGGAGCGCGACAGGCGCGACGGTGGCTGACCGGGGAACCGCCAGCCCCGGGGGGGAGATCCCCTGGCAGATCCGCATCTTCAACAGGTCGCTGAAGAAGCGGCTCAAGTGGGAACTCCTCGAGCGGATCCTTCCCGCGGCGCTCCCGCCGACGGCGCGCTGCCTCGATCTGGGCTGCGCCAAGGGGACCTTCAGCTGGCTGCTCAGGACGCGGGGCGGGGGGTGGGTCAGCGCCGATCTCGACGACGCCAATCTGATTGCGACCCGCGACCTCGTCGGGCCGAGCGTCGTCCGGGTCGACTACCGGCGGCTGCCGTTCGCCGACGGCGCCTTCGATCTGGTGAGCGTCCTGGATTTCCTCGAGCACGTCGAGGAGGACGACCGCTGTCTCGAGGAGTTGAGCCGCACCCTCAAACCCGGCGGCACGTTCCTGCTCTCGGCACCAGCCACGGGGAGGTTCTTCCTCGCCAACCGCCTGCGGCGGCTCGCCGGGATGACCATGGCCGACTACGGGCACGTTCGCGAGGGGTACAGGCTCGAGGACCTCGCCGCCCGGCTCGAAAACCTGGGCTTCCGGGTGACGCTGCGCGCCACCTATTCGCGCTTTTTCACCGAGTTTCTCGAACTGCTCCTCAACGTCTTTTATGTCCGCACCAAGTCCCGCAGCCGGGAGGCAACGCGCGACGGGGCGATCACCCCGGGGTCGGCCGCGGAGGTCCGCTCGCTCGAAAAGACCCTCCGCCTCTACAACCTGATCTACCCGTTCTTCTGGCTCGCCTCGCGCCTGGACAGCCTGCTCTTCTTCACGCACGGCTACGTCGTGGTCCTTCTGGCGCGGAAGGGCGCTACACGGGTTCAAGCCGATCGCTAAATTTGCTTTGTGATCTGAGTCACTGAACCATTTTTGCTGCCAAGTTACTTGATATATCGATGAGAAGTCATTAGATTGTCTCAGAGATTATTACCAAGGAGGTTGGCATGAACGCCAGGACGCCAGAACGGAAGCGTTTCGCGAAGGGCGCGGTCTCAATCATGGCTGTCGCCATTCTGGGGGTCGCGGCATCCTGCGGCGAGATCACGACCACCCCCCTCACGGTCCAGGATACCGGGAAGACCGAGACGACGCCTCCACCGGTCACGGGGGGGGGCGGAAACTCGTTCACCGTCGCAGCCGGCACTCACCAGGCAGTAGCGGTCACCGGGCCGGGGAAGATTTCGTTCACCGTCGTGGGCATCAACATGGACCTGGAAAAGGACTCCCAGCCGATCATTTTCTTCTACGACGGCATGGGCTACACCGGCGGCAAGGGCGGCAGCGGCGGCTTCAACGGCGACCTGCGCAACTACAAGCTCAAGTACTATGACGCGAACGGGAAGATTGCCTCCGAGAGCTACTACGTCGAGCCGAAGGGGAGCACACCCCGGTGGGACCCGAACGTCGCCCGCACCGTGTCGCTCGAGTGGGGGGACGGCTTCCTTGAGAGCACGGTCGACGGGATCCCGTTCCGCAAAACCGGTTCGATGCCCTCGTCGTTCACGGTCGGGATCGGCTTCCCCCCGTCGATCCGCCAGGGGTGGACCGGCGCCGTGTATACGAACATCGTCTGGCCGGCCGGCTCGAAGCCGGTCGACTAGCCCCCGGCAGGCGCGCTGCCAGGGGGCACTGAGTATGGTTCGAGCCGTCGAGCAGGATGCCGCTATTCGGCGGCCACGCGCGCCGTCCGCCGGCAATAGAACAGGTTGGCGAGCATCGCCTCGGTGTTCATCATCAGGCAGGTTGTCCCGGGCAGTTGGTCCCTGATGGACCTTTCGAAGAGCGCCGGGTTGGTGACGAGGAACAGAGCCTCTTCGAACGCAGGGTACTCCAGAGGCTTCGCATGGAGCAGCGACTGAGCCGAGATGCCGGCGCTCTCGAGGAATTCGGAAGGCAGGACCCCCGTATCGAGCTTTCCCGCGAGAAAGACCGGCAGTGGGGTGCGGTGCCGCGCGAGAAACTCCCCGGTCAGGCGGACAATCTCGCGCGGCCGGTAGCCGGCCTGGTAATACCCCGCGGAGAGGGTGTCCCACCTGCGCTCGATCGTGGTCGCGTTGGCCTTCTCGAGGAGGAAGCGATCCTTGCGCGCGATTTCAGCCGAGAATTGCGAGGCGCAGTAGGCCCAGATCACCGCCACGACGACGAATGAGAACTGCTTTCTGGCCTTGGGGAACGACGTCAGGGCGAGGTGCCAATTCAGGGCCAGGAACAGCGCTGCCACGGGGGCGAGATTGACGAAAATCCGCTCGAAGACGCGGTCGCGTCGGAGGAAGCTGAACAGAAACGGCAGGACGAGCACGGCGCACAGCAGCAGGTATCTCCTCCGGAGCGCCGCGCCGCCCTCCTCCGCCGATCGCCGGATGGCGGCTGCGAGAGCGAAGGGCACGGCCACCAGCAGCGCCCATCGCCCGGAGATAAACTGCCGCATGATTCCCGGCAGCATCTCGAACAGAGCCTTGAAGTTGAAATCGGCGTAGGGTCTCAGGTAGCGACTCTTCCCCATTCCCGGATAGAGGGGCAGGTAGAGGAGCGCCGCAATGGCGAGGCCGGCGGCGCACGAGAGGATGATCACGAGGGGGGCCCCCCACGCGCGGCCAGACTCCCCGGGGGAGGCCTTGCGGCCGACGAGGTCTGCAAGCAGGAAGCCCCCCTGGCAGAGCATGACGGCCCCGAGCGCGTAGAGATTGAGCGGGATCGTGTACACCAGCAAGGCGGACACGATCGTCGTCCCCGTGGCGGCGGAGACACTCAACCGCTCCTCCAGGCTCCAGACGAAGAAGAGCAGGAGGCAGAGCAGGAGCATGCTGAGCGTGTACCCCCGGACTTGCACGGCGAAGTTGTAGAAGGGCAGCGTGGTTGCGAGAATGATCGTCGCCAGCGCCCCTGTAGGCTTGTCGAAGAACCGCCGACAGAGCAGATAGACGACAACAAGTGTCACCGTGCTCA
>Ga0334722_10002637_pt1 | contig 20025 bp, 15 predicted proteins | sample C3_bottom_MG_FD_207210 | JGI IMG/M metagenome (GOLD analysis project Ga0334722, IMG submission 207210) | Sediment microbial communities from Yellowstone Lake, YNP, Wyoming, USA - C3_bottom | ecosystem: Environmental > Aquatic > Freshwater > Lake > Sediment | place: USA: Wyoming | collected...
TGACGTCGACAAAGAACACAGCAAGCGTAGACACGATCAATCCTACTCCCAACGCGAACATAAACGTCAGAAGAACCGGGATTGGCAGAAAGAGAATGGCGGGTGAAAAGGACTGACCGGTAAAAAGCATGATCAAAGCCAGCGGTATCAACGCCAGTAAAAAATTCACCAAGCTCACCGTGAGCGCGGACACGATAAAGACGGATTTGGGAATGTATATCTTGTTGACCAGCCCGCCCGCCCACACCAAATTGCCCATCGCCATCGTCGTGCCCTGCGAGAAAAAATTCCACAGGATTGTTCCGGAGAGCAAATAGACCGGATAGTTTTCTATCGGGAATCGGAAGAACGTCGAAAAAACAATCGTCTGCACGATCATCATGAGGAGCGGATTGAGCATCGTCCACAGAAAACCCAACACGGACCGCTTGTAGCGAACCGTGAGGTCGCGTTGAACGAGACTCCACAGCAGGTCACGATATCGCGCCAACTCCGCAATATCGGCGAAGATGGCAAAGCGCGGACGATTGGAATCGTAGACCAGATCGGCAGACTTGATTTTACCCTCTCTTGATTTGGATTGAAACATATTCTAAAACCACTGCGATATTCTACCCTTTTTGGAAAGATTAGGCAAATAATTCGGGGTTACGGAATGAGAAAAGAGGCGCGGCTAGACACCGCGCCTCTTGATTAAAGCAGTTCACACATCCAGGTTTCGTACACTTTTCGCATGCGTCTGGATGAAGCGTTTGCGCGGCGCAACTTCACTGCCCATCAACATTTCGAACGTGCGGTCGGCTTCCGCCGCGTCCTCCATACTCACTTGCAGCATCGTCCGATTCTCTGGGTTCATCGTCGTCTCCCAGAGTTGTTCCGGATTCATTTCGCCGAGACCTTTGTAACGTTGAAGTTCAAATTTGGCGCTCTTGTTTTTCTTTTTCCAATCGTCCAGGTCTTTGTCGTCGAAAATGTACTGCTCGGTCTTGCCCGCTTTCAATTTGTAGAGCGGCGGCTGAGCGATGAACAAATGCCCATGTTCGACCAGTCCTTCCATGTAGCGAAAAAAGAAAGTGAGCAAGAGCGTGCGGATGTGCGAGCCGTCGACATCGGCATCGGTCATAATGACGACACGCCCATAGCGCAGATTCTTTAGCTCGAATCCGTTGCCCACGCCCGTGCCGATAGCTGTAATCATCGCGCGGATTTCCTCGTTCTGCAACATCTTGTCGAGTCGCGCTTTCTCGACGTTCATGATTTTTCCGCGCAATGGCAGAATCGCTTGAAACTTACGGTCGCGTCCTTGCTTGGCACTTCCACCCGCGCTATCTCCCTCCACGATATACAGCTCCGAGCGTTCGGAATCTTTTTCGGAGCAATCGGCTAACTTACCCGGCAAACTCGACGATTCGAGCGCGCTCTTGCGGATGACCAGGTCGCGCGCTTGCCGCGCCGCTTCACGCGCGCGCGCCGACGTGATGCACTTTTGGATGATCTCTTTGGCTTCTTTGGTATGTTCTTCCAAAAATGTTGTGAACGATTCGGTCACCACCGACTCGACCTGGGTCTTTAATTCTGCATTTCCCAGTTTTGCTTTCGTCTGCGATTCGAACTGCGGCTCTTGCAATTTGACGGAAACGATGGCGGTCAATCCTTCGCGCACGTCGTCGCCCGTGAGATTCGGATCGCTTTCTTTGAGCACGTTCGCTTTGCGCGCGTAATCGTTTAGCGTGCGCGTCAACGCGGTGCGAAAGCCAGTGAGGTGCGTGCCGCCGTCGACCGTGTTGATGTTATTCGCAAAGGTGTAAACCGATTCGCCGTAACCGTCGGTATACTGAATCGCCACCTCGACCTGGGAATCGTTGATCTGACGCGAAACAGTGAAGGGCGCATGAATGACATTTCGATTCTTGTTGAGATAGCGAACGAACGACGTGATGCCGCCTTCAAAATAAAATGTCATCGTGCGACCATCGCGTTCGTCCTTGAATGTAATTGTCAGCCCGCGCGTGAGGAACGCCATCTCGCGAAAGCGTTGCGCGAGCACGTCGAATTTGTAATCGATCTCTTTGAAAATTTGCTTATCGGGATAGAAACGTTGAATGGTGCCGGTGCGCTCGTCTTTGGGATACTTGCCGACAACTTTGACTTCGGTTTTTGGAACGCCGCGCGCATATTTTTGGCGATAGATCTGTCCGTCGCGGCGCACGGTCGCCTCAAACCATTCGCTCAACGCGTTGACCGCGCTCACACCGACGCCGTGCAGACCCGACGCGACCTTATATCCGCCTTGACCAAATTTTGCGCCTGCGTGCAGTTTCGTCATCACGACTTCGAGCGCGGACTTGCCGGTCTGCGCGTGCGTGTCCACCGGAATGCCGCGCCCGTTATCTTCAACGGTCACGGTGTTGTCGACGTGAATCGTCACCTTGATCAGATCGCACGCTCCGGCGAGCGCTTCGTCGATTCCGTTATCGACGACTTCAAAGACGAGATGATGCAAGCCGCGAATATCGGTTGAGCCGATGTACATGCCAGGGCGTTTGCGAACCGCTTCCAAACCTTCGAGCACGGTAATTTTGGAAGCGTCGTATGTTTCGACCGGCGCGTTCGCTATTTCGTTATCAATTTGTTTCTTCGCCATGAGATATTTCCCCGAATTCCATCATTTCCTTTTTTTCCTTCGATTCCTTGCGGAGGGAACAGAAGGAAATAAAGGAAACAAGGGAACTTTCAATCAACTTTTGCTTTGCGCTTTTTGTTTTCGCAATTTCTCGCGCACCAGGTTCAGCCATTTGATGCGGTCGGCATAAAACAACATCATCGCGGCAATCAAGCTGCTGCCCAGGAGCGCGTTCGCAACGATGATGAACACAACTCCAATCGCGCTATCACCGAAAAATTGCCAAACGATTGAAAAACCCGCGCGGATGAGATAAGCCAGGATGACCAAGCCCATCGCCGACCAGAGATCGAAACGAAAAATGCTGACACTGCTCAAGACAGCTTGCCAAGGATTGGAGCCGCTGACAAAAATCGCGGGCAGCGCATACGTCAAATAGAGCGACACCCACATCATCAATAACATTCCTGTCAAAATGAAAAATGATCCGATTCCTTGATTGAGGACGCCGACAAGCGTTGCGCCAAGCATGAGCGGAAAAACGAATGCGCCAAGTGCAACGAACATGCCAATGGTAAAGCCCAGGGTGCTGACCGTCGTCTGAATCGTTTGTGGAATAATCGTTTGCAGATTGGTCTCGCGGCGCACGGCGCGAGCGATGGGCAGCAGATATAGACAAGTGAAAAAGAAGCCGATTAGCCCCAGTGGAAAGAGTAGAGCGATCAATGTGCCAATATCCGAAACAGTGAACCAGGTCACGCGCGCCCAATCTGCCGTTGGCGGTTGAATGCTCGATATGCTTGGAAAACTCGTCGCAATTTCTCCAAAGAGCGTTGTGATGCCCACTAGGTTGACGGTGTCTGCGGCATCCCGCAGGTCGCTCTTGAGCGAATCGACGTTGGATTGCAAGTCTGTCATCGAATCCGCAGGAAGCGCTGCGGTAAATTTCGGAACGATCTGATCCAGCAGGGGAATCGCTTGTTCGAATAATGGCTTGGCGCTGATTTGCGGACCCAACCACAAAAACAGATCGAGCAGAACCGGCAGGATCAATATCCAGGGATTGCGGAGCACTAGCTCAAAGCCGCTCGATAGCGCATCGATTACAGTCAGAGGTTTTTGTTCGGTGTTTTGCATCGGCGGTATTATAACCGAACGGGTGTACAGGTCAAATGCGCGCGCCGAAAGAAAATTGACAGCCGCGCCTTGCCCGTGCTATAATGAATCTACCAAACGGTCGGTAGATTTTTTTAGCGACTCTTTCCCGCGCGGAGGCGCGTATGCGCAAGAATGTCAAGGCAGACCCGGCGAACGGCAAGGACGGTCACGGCAAAGAAGAAAAAATATTTGCCGAGGCGGTTCGTGTTTTCCGACAAAAGGGCTATCACGCCGCCTCGATGCAAAACATCGCCGATGCGGTGGGCTTGCAAAAAGGTTCGCTCTATCACTATATCTCCAGCAAAGAAGAACTCCTCTTTAAGATTTTCGAGCGCAGTACCGGCGCGCTGACCCAGCAACTCGAAGCGATTATTATCTCCCAGGATTCGCCCACCGACAAACTACGCCACGCGATTGAGGCGCACCTCGTTGCGCTGTGCGAGCAACTCGACATCTACACGGTCTATCTCTCCGAACGCCGCGCGTTGAGCGGACGCCACCACGCCAAGGTGCGCGCGGAAGGCGAGCGGCACGCACGTCTCCTCGAACAGATCATCCAGCAAGGCATCACGAGCAAAGATTTCCGCGCCGTCGATACCAAAATGACAGCGCACGCGATCCTGGGAATGTGCAACTGGCTCTATCAATGGTACTCGCCGGATGGACGACTGACACCGCAACAGATCGCCGAAATATTTTCCGATCTCACCATCGATGGTCTAGCGCGCGGACGCAAATAACAGAATTGCCGATTGACGATAGACGATGGAGCAAGTCTTTAATCTGCAATCTAAAATCTGAAATTCACACAGGAGGAACCATGACATTGTTAGCACCCGGCACACCCGCTCCCACATTCAAAGGAATGAATCTGACGGGACCCGAAATCAATTTTGAGAATTACAAGGGCAAGAAACCGTTGGTCTTGATTTTTTCCAGCACGCGCGTCGACCCAGGTCAAATCAAAGCCGTCACCGAAATGTGGAAAAAGCATCGCGAAAAAGTCGAGATTATGACGGCATCGTTCAAACTACCCAGCGTCTCGATGGCGAAATCGTTCATGCAACAGATGGGCGCGAAATTCCCGGCGCTCTATGATCCTCAGCAAAACGTCTACAAACTCTTCGGCGTCGAGAACCCGGTCGCGGTCGTCATCATCGGCATCGACGGCAATATCCTTTACTCCGCCGAATCGCTCGACACCAAAGACACCAAGTCGATTGAAGACGCGCTCATCGCGAATATCAAGTAGAGACGTAGCAATGCTACGTCTCTACAAAGGCAAACACGATGACTGACGTTGTGATCCTCGACGGCGCGCGAACGCCCATCGGCACATTCGGCGGAAGTTTGCGCGAGACGAATGCGCCGACGTTGTTAGAGCACGCCTTTCGCGCCGCCATCGACAAAACGAAAATCGATCCGAAAGAAATCGACGAAACGATTGTCGGTCAAGTCTTTCAGGGCAGCGATGCGCCCGACATCGCGCGGTATTGTTCGTTGCGCGTCGGCATCCCGAAAGAGATACCCGGCATCGCGATCAATCGTCAATGCGCGAGCGGGTTGGAAGCGGCAGTCTGGGGCGCTAAAAATATCCTTACTGGCGAATCGCAACTCGTGCTGACCGGCGGCGTCGAGTCGATGAGCACTGTGCCGTACCACATTCGCGGGATGCGCTGGGGCGTCAAGATGGGTCCGCAATTTCTGATCGATGGAATGGCGGAACTGCTCGACGATCCGAGTGCAGGCGGGATGTGGATTTGGGCGGAGAATATGGCGGCGAAATTTAAGGTGCCGCGCAAGGAGCAGGACCAGTGGTCGCTCGTCTCGCATCAGCGCGCGGTTGCCGCGACAACGTCAGGACGAATGCGCGAGGAAATTGCGCCGATTGAATTGCCAGAAAAGAAAGGTGTGCGCGTGATGGACAAGGACGAAGGTCCGCGCGCGGACACCTCGCTCGAAAAATTGGCGCGGCTTGAACCCAAGTGGCAGTGGGATGGCACGATCACGCCGGGCAACGCATCGACGATGAATGACGGCGCGTGCGCGATCTTTGTCGCCTCGCGCGAAAAAGCGATTGCGCTGGGAATCAAACCGCTTGCGAAAATTATTTCGTGGGCGATTGTCGGCGTCGATCCAGAGATCACCGGCTATGCGCCCGTCGTCGCGATTCCTGCCGCGCTGAAAAAAGCGGGACTCGCGCAACGTGACATCGCGCTGTTTGAAGTAAACGAAGCGTTCGCGGTGATGATCGTCACGGCGATACGCGAATTGAATCTCGACCCGGAGAAACTGAACGTGAACGGCGGCGGTATCGCCCTGGGTCATCCGGTTGGCATGAGCGGCAATCGTCTGTTGCTGACCATGGCGTATGAGTTGAAACATCGCCAACAAGAATTTGGAGCGATTTCACTTTGCGCTGGCGGCGGACAAGGCATCGCCGTAATAATTCAAAATGAGCCAAATTAGCCAAATGTGCCAAACTTGCCAAAAACCCTTTGGCACATTTGGCATATTTGGCACATTTGGAAATTTGACATGAAACCTTTGGACGGTATTCGTATTCTTGATCTCTCGCGTTTGTTGCCGGGTCCATACTGCACGATGCTTCTTGGTGACTTGGGCGCTGAAGTCATCAAAATCGAAACGCCTGGCGTGGGCGATTATATGCGCCTGGTTCCGCCCTTTGTCAAGAATGAGCGAAATGGCGAAGAGATTGGCGCGGCGTACCTGGCGATCAATCGAAATAAGAAAAGCGTTGGGCTGAACTATCGCAACAAGCGCGGCAGAGAAATTTTGTTGCAACTCGCGCGCGATGCCGATGTGGTGATCGAAACATTTCGCGCGGGCGCGGCGGAACGTTGGGGCATCGGCTATGCAGCGATGCGCGCGATCAATCCACGCATCGTCTACTGCTCGCTCAGCGGTTACGGACAGTCGGGACCTTACAAAGATCGCGCCGGACACGATTTGAATTACATCGCGCTGGCTGGTCTGCTGGCGGCGAATGGCGTCGCGGGTGGACCGCCCATTCCGCCGATGGTGCAAGTGGCGGACTTGAGCGGCGGAATGTTGGCGACCATTTCGATTCTTTCCGCATTGATCGCGCGCGGCAAAACTGGGACGGGTCAGTACCTCGACGTGAGTTTATTCGATGGCGCGTTGTCGTGGGCAGGCACGATGATCGGCGGCGCATTTCTTGCGGGCACGAAGGTCGAACCTGGAAAAATGCAATTAAACGGCGGCATGGTCTGCTACAACGTTTACGAAACGCGCGACGGCAAGCATATCACGCTGGGCGCCATCGAGCCGCATTTCTGGGCGACGTTTTGCAAAGCGGTTGGGCGCGAAGATTTGATTCCAGAACATCAAGAATCTAAAGCCATTCCTGAAGTTGCCGAGATTTTCAAATCGCGCACGCTCGCCGAATGGCTTGAATTTGCCAAGACGGTTGAGGCGTGTATCGAACCAGTGAACGATTTCGGAGAGGTGTTTGACAATCCGCAGGTAAAATATCGTGGACTGGTGCAGGAAATCAACGGCATGCCGCAGATCGGCTCGGTTTTTGTCTTCGCTGAAAATCCGAAATTACCGCCGCCGTTGCAGGGCGAGCATACACAAGAAATTCTCACGCAAGCAGGCTTGACCGGCGAAGAGCTAACCCAATTGAACGAGGCGGGTGTCATCAAACTTGCCTAAAAACAAAGGAACTGATGGAACCAGGGGAATTGAAGGAAAGCTCCCAGAGTTTCCTCGTTTCCATTATTTCCCTCGAATCTTCTGACAATCACAGAGCAAGAAAAACATCTCAAGGAGGAGTGGAGCATGGCTTTTGAAAACATTTTGTTTGAAAAATCGAACGGCGTGGCGACGATCACGCTGAATCGTCCGCCCGCCAATTCGTTGAGCATGGCGCTGTTGAAAGACATTAGCGGCGCGTTCGACGACGCTGAAAAAGACGAGACGGTGCGCGCCGTGGTCATCACCGGCGCGAGCGAAAAATTTTTCTGCGGCGGCGCAGAGATCAAAGAGTTCGGCGTGGTTGATGCGGAATTGCAGATGAAGACCGGACAGATGCTCTTTCGCCGCATCGAAACGTTTGGCAAGCCGGTCATCGCCGCGATCAACGGCTTTGCGCTGGGCGGCGGCTGTGAACTGGCGATGAGTTGTCACATTCGCTACGCGGCAGACACCGCAAAGCTGGGACAGCCCGAGGTCAACCTGGGAATTATTCCGGGCTGGGGCGGAACGCAACGCTTGCCGCGTCTCATCGGACGCGGACGCGCGCTGGAATTCATGTTCACCGGTGATATGATTCCTGCCGCCGATGCCGAACGCTTTGGTTTGGTGAATCGTGTAGTGCCAGCGGCAGAATTAAAGGACACTGTGCTGAAACTAGCGACGCGACTGGCGAATAACGCGCCGCTCGCTATCAAAGCCATCGTCCAATGCGTCGACGAAGGATTTGAGCACGGACTGGTCAAGGGCTTGGACACCGAGCGCGCCGAATTTGTTCAGGTCGGCAAATCGGAAGACGCAAAAAATGCCATCCAAGCTTTCCTGACGAAACAAAAACCAACGTTCAAGGGCAAGTAGAAATTAGAAGTTGGAGATTGGAAGTTGGATTCCAGTGTAGGTCCAACTTCTAATTTCCAACCTCTAACTTCCAATTTCCAACTTCCAACATCCAATCCCCACGGAGGACACCATGATTGGTTTTGAACTAGATGAAGAACAGTTACGCATGAAAGAAATGGCGCACGAGTTTGCGGAAAAAGAGATGCGACCCGTCGCCGGAGTTTACGATGAAACCGAAGAGTTTCCTTGGCCCGTGATGAAAAAAGCCGCCGACCTGGGTTTGCTCACGTATGCGCTGCCCGAAGAGTACGGCGGCGCAGGCGTTTCCAGCGTGGTCACCGACTCGATTGTGCAAGAAGAATTGTTCTGGGGGTGCGCAGGCATTGCCACATCGATGGGCGCGATCATGCTGGGCGCATTGCCCATTCTGCTTTATGGAAGCGAAGAGATCAAGAAAAAATATCTGACCTGGCTTGCGCAACCCAGGCACGATGGCAATCCGCGCCTCGCCGCGTTTGCGCTCACTGAACCCGATGCGGGTAGCGATGCGGCATCGCTCAAGACCTCGGCGAAAAAAGTCGATGGCGGTTACGTGCTCAATGGCACCAAACATTTCATCACCAACGGCGGCATCGCCGATCTTTACACCGTGTTTGCGACGCACGATCCCAAGATGGGCACGGATGGCATCGATGCGTTCGTTGTGGAAGGATCAGCCAAAGGCGTGATTCCCGGCAAGAAAGAAAAAAAGATGGGCATTCGCGCCTCGCATACGGCGCAAGTAATTTTTGAAGACGTCTTTGTGCCGGAAGGAAATCGTTTGGGTGAAGAAGGCGAAGGATTCCTGGTGGCGATGAACACGCTCGATCACACCCGCGCGGTAACGGCGGCAGGCGCAGTCGGCATTGCGCGCGCGGCGTTCGATACCGCCCTGGCGTACTCGCTCGAACGCAAGCAGTTTGGGCGCGCCATTGCCAAACAACAAGCGATTCAATTCATGCTGTCCGATATGGCAACCGAGATCGACGCCGCGCGCATGTTGTGCTGGCGCGCCGCCTGGCTCTTCGATCACGGCGAACCGAGCGCGAAAGAATCGTCGATGGCAAAGCAGTACTCGGCGGATATGGCGATGAAGGTAACGACCGATGCCGTCCAAGTTCTTGGCGGCGTCGGTTACACGCGCGATTATCCGGTCGAGAAATTTATGCGCGATGCCAAGATCATGCAGATTTACGAAGGCACGAGTCAGATTCAGCGCATCGTCATCAGCCGATTCTTGATCGGATTTGGATAGAAACAGACACGTACTCAATCTGTCATTTCGACGAGCCCTTCGACGTTGCTCAGGATAAACTCCGCGAGGAGAAATCTCGATGTGGGTTATGGATTTCTCGCTCCGCTCGAAACCCTGGCATGGCTGTGCGAACTTCAGCACAGTCACGTTCCCGCCAGGGCAAGGGTGACAACGGAATGTGCGACGCACCTGCGAGGTGCGTCGCACATTCCGTTTTTTGCATCCGCAACGAAATCAGGATATAATCTTTGCAGGGAGATAAATATGCAATACGATCTCACCAAGCCGAACACCGGACGCACGTTTGATTATTGGCTGGGCGGCTCGCACAATTTTGAAATCGACCGACAGTTTGCCGATCACATTGCTCAGCAATGGCCGTTTATCCGCGACCAAGTCTTGGGAGAACGAAAGCGTATCCAGGACTTTGTTCAAAAATTTTACGACCAGGGGATGCGCGCCATTGTCGATTTTGGATCGGGGTTGCCGACGTGCAATAATACGCACATCGCCGCGCACAAAATCGATCCAAAGATTCGCGTGGTTTATTGCGACATCGATCCGATTACGGTGGCATACGGTCACGAGATTTTGGAGGGGCAACCCAACGTGCTTTTTTTACAAGGCGATGCGAGCAAGCCGTTGGCGATTTTGGATGCGCCTGAAACGCGCGCCCTGTTGGAAAATAATCGATTGGTCGGATTTAACTTTCTTTCATTGGCACATATGCTCACAGACCAACAACTCGGCGAGGCGTGGCGAACCCTTTACGATTGGGCAATGCCAGGGAGTTCGATGGCGGTATCGGTTCCTGCCAAAGAATGGGAAACCAATCCGTACATGAACCGACTGGTCCAGTCGTATCGACAAGTGAATTTATTCAGCTATTATCGCTCTCCCGCCGAATTTGAAAAACTGTATGCGCCGTGGAAGTTGACCCCGGAAGGCATCCTAGCGTGCAATCCATCTGAAATACCCGATGGCGATAAAACCAAAACTGTGAGGATCACCTACGTTATGACCTTGTACAAAGAGTGACCATGAACAGCGATGCGCTAAATCCGCTGGGACGACTTGCGCCCGAGCAACGCGTGCAAGACCTAGAGAAACTCGTTCAAGTCGTCAGCCAGATCAATCGCTCGCTCGACCCGGAAGATGTATTAACCACCAGCCTGACCGGCGTGCAGTCAGTCCTTGACGCCGATTTTGGCTGTTTTGTTTTGCTGAATCCGGAAACCCATGCCCTGGAACTCGCGCATGGGCAAGCCCTCCCGGCGCCTTTGCGGGCGCGCCTTGAAAATTTTGTCCGCCATTATTCTCCTCAGGTCGATTTCATCCAACCCCAGGATCGCATCCAAATCGTTTCCGAGATCGGTCGGCGCTTGAGCGTGGTCCTCGATGACGCGGACGTGGCGAATTCAATGCTGATCCCTTTGCTCACGCACAATCGACTGATCGGCGTTTTGTTTTTCGGCGTTATAAAACAAAAATTGCTCGCGCCTAAAAGCGTCGATCTATTGATGTCGATTGGCGAGCAGGTGGCGATGGCTATCGAGAATACGCGACTGCACGCCCAACTCAAAAGATCCGAAGAATGGCATCGCGAGTTCATCGAAAATAGTTTGGAAGCATTTTGGGAAGGCGATGGTCAAGGCAGGATTCTGTTTGTCAATAACGCGGCTTGTCGCATGATTGGTTTGGAACGTGAAGAAATCTTGAAAAAACATCCGAGCGATTTCTTTGTCTATGACGATCAAGCCAAAATCACTGCCGCAGAATCATTGCGAGAGAAAAAAATATGGACTAATCCGCACGGTCGTTTACGCGCCGCCAATGGGCAGATAAAAATAATCAGCATAACCACTATCGGCACATTGGATTCGGAAGGACAAATGCAGCGCTATCAATCCATTTTCCATGATGTGACCGAACGCGAGCAACTCTTGGAATCGTCGCGGCAACGGAACAAGGAACTGGCGGCGCTGAATGCGATTGCGCAAATTCTGAGCAACCCGCTTGAGATGGGCAAGGCGCTTGACCAAGTGTGCGAACAAGTCACTTCCATCACCGGCTTGGAAACGGCGGCTATCTATCTGATAGGCGAATCCGCCATGTCTTTGAACATCGCGGCGTATCGCGGCTTTTCGGATGCTTTGTTGCCCCAGGTGCGCTCGCTTGGATTGGATGATTCCACCACGCGGCAGATCTTTTCGAGTGGTGAGCCATTTGTATTGAATGAAAAGACCTACCCTGCCGAGGGTTTTGCCGGTCCACGCGCCGAAGGATATCTCACTGGGATCAGCGTTCCGTTGCGCCGGCGCGGCAACCAGATCGGCGCGTTATTGGTGGGAAGCAAGACCAAGCATGAATTTGGACAATCGGATGTCGATTTGATGCAGAATATCAGTAGACAAATCGGCGTGGCGCTCGATAATGCCGACCTGTTTGCCCAAATGCAGCGACGCGTGCAGGAACTAGACGGTTTGGCGCAATTGAGCGCGGCATGCGTAAGAAATCTCGACGTCCAATCTATCGCCAACGCGACGGTAGAATGTGCCGCCAAATTGATTGATGCGGATTTTGTTATCTTGCGTTTGCGTGAACAAGACCAACTGCGGCTGGCGGCTTTTCGCTCCAAGCACAATATTGTTTTGCGTGAGTATGTGAAAATTGATGATGCCATCGAACAAATCGTCAGGATGCCCAGCCCTGTGGCGGTCAAGGATATCGACACCTACCCGATGGCAGAACTCCTTCGGCAAAATTTTCGAAATGACCGGATCCGGGCATTGGTTATTGTGCCGATGATTGTCGACAATAAGGTGGTCGGGACTTTTGCGATTGCCCATGAAACGCCGTATGCCTGGAAGCCAGATCAAATCGACTTGGCGAACACGATGGGCAATCAGGTCAGCGTGGCTTTGCAGAATGCCCTGAACTACCATCAAGCGCAGCGCCGGCTGAAAGAATTGGAGGGTTTGGCGCAATTGAGCGCGGCGTGCATCAGCAATCTCGATGTTCAGTCGATTGCCCAAGCCGCGGTAAAGGCGACGAGCGAACTGTTGCCCGTCACCGTTTGTAGCGTGCGCTTGTTGGACGGCGCAGAAATGCGCTTGGTGGCAAACTATTCATCGAAAAATGTGACGCTGCCACCTTTGCGCACGATACCCGATTTATTACAACCTGCCGTGAATAGGCAGATTCCAATTCTGCTGAATGATGTCGACAAGGTTACGCTCTCGGACGAATTGCGCGCCACCTTTTTTCTGACCGAGACCCGCGCCGTGCTTTTTGTTCCCCTCACGTTGCACGAACATACGATTGGGATATTGATCATCGGCTACCCCGATCCGCACGAATGGCAGACGCACGAGGTCGATCTCGTGCAGACGATTGCAAACCATATGGCGGGTGCCATCGACAGCGCGCAATTGTTCCAAAATGTTTTGAGCGAACAACGCAAAGTCCAAGCCATTTTCGACAGCGGGTTGAGCGGATTGTATGCGACCGACGCGGCAGGTCGCATGGTCATGTTCAATCGCGCGGCGGAGCGAATGACTGGATGGACGCTCAAAGAAATTTATGGCTCTACCTGGCAAGAGATTTTTAGCGACCCCACCCAAACCCCGCCCATCGAACCGTTGATCAATGAAGCGCTCTTGCGCAAACAAACCGCCTTCGCTTATGAGGGCAGATCCATGCGCACGCGCGATGGGCGCGCCATCCCGGTGGCGAAGGCAATCGCTCCGCTCTTGGACGACAAGGACAATGTGACCGGCGCGGTCGGCGCGTTTTGGGACCTCACGCGCGAGCAAGCCGCCGAAATGGAACGCGATGAATTTCTGCGATTGGCGGCGCATCAGATTCGCACGCCGTTGACCGCCTTGCTCAGCGCGCTGCAATTGTACGAGCGACCCAACTTGCCGGAGGAACGACGCTTGGAGATGTGGACACTTATTTCAAGTCAAGGCGAACGACTGCGCCGATTCGCCTCCCAGTTCTTGGATTTCGAATCCACTGTAAAATCCGAACGCGAGCTCCATATGGAGCCACTCCCGATTGTGTCTACGCTGCGCAAGCTCGTCAAGGAATTTCGAGCGGATCCGGGCAAGCATATTTTTAGTATCAAACCGATCAAGCCGGTGCCGATGGTTTATGCCGATCTGGATCGCGTGGAACACATCTTGCGCAATTTGTTCGACAATGCGGTGAGCTACTCGCCCAAGGGCAGCCACATCCAGCTTGCCGTGAGCATCGCAGAAAATGATATGATCCAAGTGGCAGTGAAAGATGAGGGACCGGGTATTCCGCTAACCGAGCAAGAAAAAATTTTCAAGCCATTCTATCGTTCGCCCGATACGACCAGTCGAAGCGCCTACGGTCACGGCTTGGGGCTTTCCATTGCGCGCGGATTTGCCAGAGAAATGGGCGGCGACATCTGGGTCGAAAGTGAAATCGGTCGGGGTACATCTTTTTACGTTACGCTGCGGAGGTATCGATGAGCAAAGCAACTATTCTTGTGGCAGATGACGAAGCGCCGGTGCGCCAAGTGGTTGCGGCGTTGCTCGAGATCGAGGGGTATACGGTTGTTCAGGCGGAGAATGGCGCTGAGTGCTTGCGCCTGGTGTACGATTATCACCCTGATCTTATCCTGCTGGATATTATGATGCCAATCAAGGATGGCAGGGTGGTTTGCCAACAAGTGCGCGAAGTTTCAGACACGCCGATCATTATGCTGACGGCGTTGAACGGCGAAAGAGAAAAGGTGGAGCGGCTCAACGAAGGCGCGGACGACTATATCAGCAAACCCTTCAACAACGATGAGTTGGTCGCGCGGGTGTACGCGCTTCTGCGGCGAACGAAAAAAAGTTCGCACGGCGAACAAATCTACGACGATGGGTTCCTCCGCGTGGATCGCGACAAACACGAAATTCGGGTGAAAGGTGAACGCATACCTTTCTCGCCCAAAGAATGGAACTTGCTGATCTATTTGATGGACCACAAGAATCGGGTCATGCCGCGCCAGACCTTGTTGCGCCACGTGTGGGGCGAAACCTATGAAGCCGATTTCCATTATCTCAAAGTGTTTGTCTCGCATGTGCGGCGCAAGATTCAAGACCCCGCGCGGCATCCGCGCTACATCCACACCGAACGCAAAATCGGCTATCGTTTCGAGACGCACAACTAAAAAGACCTGGCAGTCAAAAACTGCCAGGTCTCTTTTAAGGTTACTATTCAGGACAATGTCATTCTGAGCGGAGCGAAGAATCTCTCATTTCGGAATTGTGAGATTCTTCGTCGCAAAAAACGCTCCTCAGAATGACAGCCCTAGCAGTTACTTTTTACGCATCAATTCCCGGTACCGGAAACTGGGATGCAAAGCGAGTGACCGCCTCGTGCACTCGCGCGTGCAATGCCGCGTCGTCCATGTGCGTAACGACATCGGCAATCCAATCCGCAATCTGGCGCATGTCATTCTCGCGCATCCCGCGCGTGGTGAGCGCGGGCGTGCCGATGCGCACGCCGCTGGTCACCGTCGCCGCCAACGGATCGAACGGTATCAAATTTTTATTGACGGTGATGCCGACATCGTGCAGTTTGGTTGCCGCGTCCTTGCCGGTTACTTTTTGTCGACTGAGATCAACCAGCAACAAATGATTGTCCGTGCCGCCGGAAACCAACCGAATGCCGCGCGCCTGCAATTGTTTGCCCAGCGCGTTCGCGTTGGCGACAATCTGCTTTTGGTAATCGACGAACGATGGTTGCAACGCTTCCATAAACGCGACGGCTTTACCGGCGATAACGTGCTCCAACGGTCCGCCTTGCGAACCTGGGAAGATCGCCTTGTCGACCGCTTTCGCAAATTCTTCGGTCGACAGAATCATTCCGCCGCGCGGTCCGCGCAACGTCTTGTGCGTCGTCGTCGTGACCACATCCGCGTATGGAATTGGATCGGGATGAATCTTGGCGGCGATGAGTCCGGCGATGTGCGCCATATCGACCATGAATCGCGCGCCGACGGAATTGGCGATGGCGCGCATTCGTTTGAAATCGATCTGGCGCGGGTACGCGGTTGCGCCGGCGACGATCAGTTTGGGGCGATGCATTTCTGCCAACTTTGCAATCTCATCGTAATCGAGCGCTTCCGTGTCCTTGTTGACGCCATAGCCGACAAATTTGTAGAGCTGACCGGACAAGTTGACGGGCGCGCCGTGCGTCAAGTGACCGCCCTGGGCAAGACTCATTGCCAGCACCGTGTCACCGGGCTGAATGATCGCGTTGTATGCGCCCAGGTTTGCCTGCGAGCCGGAATGGGGTTGCACGTTCGCGTGCGCCGCGCCGAAAAGTTTTTTCGCACGCTCGATGGCGAGCGTTTCGGCTTGATCGACGAATTCACAACCGCTATAATATCGCTTGTTGGGATAACCTTCCGCGTACTTGTTCGTCAGCACCGAGCCGACCGCTTCCAATACTGCGCGGCTGGTATAGTTTTCAGATGCGATCATCTCCAGACCTTCTTTTTGCCGCTTGCGTTCGCTCTCGATAATCGCCGCGATTTCTGGATCGACGGCTTGAATAGTTGGGGTGCTGGTGACATATGTTTGCATCATTGCACTCATCAAAAATCTCCTTTCATTCTCTACCAGATACCAGGTTTCCGCCTTCGGCGAGAAACCTGGTATCTCAGGTGATTTCAGTATAGCACAGCCAATCCGATTGAACAAATCGATTAGTTGTTGGTCATTGCGAGAAACGCTTTTTGCGACGAAGCAATCTCCCCATTGCAACTTGGAGATTGCTTCGCTTCGCTCGCAACACTTGCACCGCACGCAAGTGCAGGTGTGACAAAATAAATCGCCAGCCCGTTGTCGGACTGGCGATGTTGTTTTATTCGGCGGCTGATCTTTTATCGATTTGTTGCAAGTAGAACCATATACCCGCGCAGAATACACAGTAGAGACCGACGACAATCGACAGCACCACCATGTTCGGCGAGTTGAATGCGCCGATGAACGAGCCATCGGGATTGAGCATCGTCTGCAAAAAGACGGCGGCGGTGATGGCAAAGAGAATCGCCCACAACACCCGATTGAATTGGAAAATCCCTTTGCCGTGCAGATAACTGATCGGCAGCATTTCGAAAAAGACCGTCTGCACGCCCGCCGCGAAGACCAGCAAGAAAAGCGTATTGAACCAAGCATCGTTGCTAAACATCGGCGCGAGAAACCATGCGATCAGCGCAACGATAGCGGTCGACAGGATAGCGAGCAAATCGAGGTACTTGCCCACGCCGGGGTCGGTGATATCTTCAATGCCCGCCGGGCTTCCCAGGATGAGACCTGGCACAATGCCCGACAAGCGCGAGAAGAGCGTGGAGAAGACGACGACGAGAAAATTGCCGCTGTGCATTCGAATAACACCGTTGCCACCGCGCGAGCGCAGAATGATGTAACTGGTGAGATCGTCCACCAAACCAATCAAGCCGGTGGAGAGACCCAGGGCGACGATGAGCAACAAACCGTCTTGACTGATGAACGCAAAGCTAGGATCGAGATAGGCAAGGATGGTTCCATAGATGATGAGAATCACCGCGAGCTTGATGAGGAATCCCAGCCACGCCAAACGCGACGCGCTCATCCAATTATCGAATACACTGCCCGCTTTTCGTAATTGTTGCACCGCTTTGGTCACCGGTCCCAGCAATCGCGCGACATGCTCTTCGTGCGATTCGATGGCATCGTTGAGCAAATTGCCGAAGAAACCCATTGCCAATGCCAGGATGATCGCCAAAAGAATATTTGTTATCACAACATTCGGATCGAACTGGGCAGTCGGGCTGGCAATGTTCTCCTGAAAGTACGGCATATCGAAACTGGACGTGGCTGTTTCGGTTGCCTGACAATTGGGTGTGCCGGGTGTCGGCGCGCAACCCAGCCGCCACACACCGCCGCCATCGATGGAGCGCGCATGAACGCGATCATCGTCCAGTTGCGTGTATTCAATGGCGTCTGCCACTGAGCCATCGGGATGAAGCAAGCGCAGATGAATCGTGGCGTCCAAGGCGAGCTGGGTCTGGCTTCGATAGTAAACCAGGAAACCGCGCGATGCGATGGTCGTGCTGGGTGGAATCGTAAAGACAAGCGTCTGAGCGCCGGTGTCTATTCTCCAGCCGCTGACATCCTTGGCTATCGCTCCAACGTTGTAAAGCTCAACCCATTCATCGTCCACATTCGCAACGCCATTGCGATTCCAATCGATGCTCTTGGCATCGGGCAAGAGTTCGTTCAAAACAATCGTTGAAGGAAATTGCGTTGCACTTGGCGCAGATGTCGGAATAGGCGTTGGCGGTACAGATGTGTTAGTCGCTGTGGGTGGCACAGGTGTGCTGGTGACTGTGGGCGGCACCGGCGTGTTGGTGACTGTAGGCGGCAATGGTGTGTTTGTCGCTGTAGGCGGCAACGGGGTATTGGTCGATGTGGGTGGAACGGGCGGTGCGATCACCGGTCCTAAGAACGGACTGCCCTCCTGAAAATTAATTGCAGGACGCGAGCTAGTCGGCGGAGGTGATGTTGGCGCAGGTTTTGTAGTAGGAGTGCCACGTTGAGCATACGTTGGAGTGACATCGCCTGCCAATGCCGAGAACAATATCAGCACCAATCCAAAAGCAGTTAGAATCAATTTTAGTCTACGCATGATCTATCCCCAATCCTGATTGCGATAATAGCCATCCAACACGTCGGTTGCGCCGGACTTGCTTTGATAACCAATCGCCGATCCGGAAAAATTGTAATGCCCCGGCGCTAGAAAGATAATCATTCGACTGTACGCCGGAACCTTGTAGACTTTGCCACCGATATCATAGTCCAAGTCAGTTCCAAGGTGATTGTTAATGATGAGTCCGCCTTTGCCTGCCGGCAGTGGTGGAGTGTCATTGGTTAATAGGAACGGCGGCAGAGTCGGCGTTGGCGATGGTTTCGTTGTCGCGGCTGCTGTCGCCGTTGGACTGGGCGTCAACGATGGCATCAGGGTGGGTATGGAGGTCGATGTTGCCGTCGCGATGTTGGTTGCAGTTGCCGTTGAAGTTGGTGTCGCGGTGTTGGTTGCAGTGGGAATGGATGTGGCAGTCATGGTTGCCGTAGGTGGAACGACGGTATACGTCGCTGTAGGCAGCGCAATAGCCGGTTGTCCCTTGGCGCACGCGGTGAGCAACACTGCCGCAATAATTCCAACCACCAAACGATTCAATTTCATGCTTCACTCCAAAATACGTCGGATTCCGAATTGGGCAGGATTATATGTTCGTATCGACACATCGTCAATAGCCCATCCGGGCAAATTATTTAAAGACCAGGTTCGTGATCTTGCCATTCACAACGGTCGCAGTACAGTTGTTGTACGTCGTCGGATTTGCGCCGCCGGTCACTTTGAGCGGGAATGTGGCGACATTACCCTTCTCTGTAATCTGAGCATTGATGAAGTTGTATTCCACGCCCTGATCGACCTGGCTTTGAAAGTACGCTTGCAACTTGGCTTTGCCGGTGCCCGTTGTCGTTCCAATCACATAGGTCACATTGTCGTCCACGAAAATGTTGACGGCTTCGTCCACTTGATCAAAGTCGATGCCCAAAATGAAATTCATGACGACGTCGGTTGGCGAGGTGGGGGGCTTGGCATTTGCATTCACCGTCGGCGTCACGGTCGCTGGGCGCGCGGTCGGTTTGCCAGTGACGGAAGAATTTCCCGCCGTCCAAGTGTCCTTGGTATCGAAAGTTGCATTGCCGCAAGCCGTGGTGCCTTTCACTTGAAACGTGCCAGCCGCTTGGGTAGCGGACGAAAACTTGCCGACGAGTGTTACCACTGTGCCTTGCGAATCAGTGAAGGTCGCGGTAAAACCTTTGTCATTGATTGGCGCATTCTTGACGCTATTGCTTTCACCTGCGCCGCCACTACAGTTGCCTGCTTGGTACGAATAATTGACCAGCATATAGGTGATTTGATTTTTCTCGACGGTGAATGAGAGCGGCAATCCCGCCGAATTCGTCCCTTCCCATTCGCCATCATAGCTTGCGGCTGAATTCGTTGTCGTCGCTTTCGCCAATGGCGTGGCAGACGATTGCGCGGTCGCGGATGGTTGCGCGGTTGCCGTCGATTGCTTTGTTGCGCTTGGCTGTGCAGTCGCGGTCGGTTGTGCCGTTGCGGTCGGCAGTGTGGTCGCCGTCGCGCTAATTGCGACAGAAGTTGCGGTGGACGCTGGAGCAGGCGTCGCAGAATTGCAGGCGACCAACGCGAGCGCGAGCAGTACGAGTATAACGATTGGTGAGATTATGCGGAACAGTTTCATTTGATTTTCTCCCATTGTAAACTCTGCTAT
>Ga0334722_10002638_pt1 | contig 20023 bp, 17 predicted proteins | sample C3_bottom_MG_FD_207210 | JGI IMG/M metagenome (GOLD analysis project Ga0334722, IMG submission 207210) | Sediment microbial communities from Yellowstone Lake, YNP, Wyoming, USA - C3_bottom | ecosystem: Environmental > Aquatic > Freshwater > Lake > Sediment | place: USA: Wyoming | collected...
AAGCATAGTCGTTGTTATGACAGCCTGTGCAGTTCGCAGGGAACGTCGCTGTCCACCTTGGCGTTACATTAGGAGTTGTAAACGGTGTGTTCACATTGCTGCCTGCGCTGTGACAGTATGTCGCCGAGCATGTGCCGCTCGTCCATTTGAATGCGCCGTCATTGCCGGCAAGTCCGCCCGCCGTATAAGCCCCGCCCTTTGCAAAGGTAGGGTCAAACGCTACCTCAGCCGTCTGGATGGTGCTGTACGCCCCTGTCTCATGATTTGTGTTGTAATGGCAGATACCGCACCTTAACTGATAGGTTGTAGCCGTTGAATCGTTGGCGTTTATCAGGTTGGGCGCATTGGCGGCTGTTGCCCAGTGTTTCCCGTGCGCGCCTGCAAGTGTGTTGTTTGCCGCATGACAGCTGCCGCAGGCTGCTGTGCCTGAACTGCCCCATACAGGGCTGCTGCCGCCGTGGCAATATACCCCTGAGCAGCTGCCAAAACCGTTTTGAGGCGCATTATTGCCTTGGCTGTATGTGCCGCCAAAGACCTGCGATATGTTCATGTCTATTACCTGGTTGGTATGGTAGGTCGTCCACGACCCTCTCTGGTAATGGCAGTTGTCGCACGCATATCCCTTGCCGGTTGCAGGGTTGATATGCATGTCGTGGCTGCCTGAGTTCAGTACTGTCGGCGTCCAGGCGGTGTTGTGGCATAGGTTGACGCATGAGCCGCCTGCCTGGCTGCTCCACACTGTTGCTGTTGCCCCGCTGCCCCATACTGCCGGGGCGTATGCAGGCGCTGATACGCCGTTGGACCCCTGTACTGTGCTGTGACAGTAGGTTGCGCAAGTGCCGCCGTTTACGTTGTATGCATAGGTTATCCAGCCAAAGGAGGTCGCAGGTCCCGAGACATCATAAACCCTGTTGTCATGGCTGCCCACTCCTGATATCGCCGCCCCGTCTGTTGTAACTGCATTATGACAGACCTGGCAGCCTGCGGTTGCATGTTTGGTCGATAATAAATGGCTGTTGGCTTTTGTCGTCCTGTTTGTATAGTCCGGCGGATATGCATGGCATGACGCGCATGCGCCCGTCCCGGAAGCCCATACCAGTGAAACCGCAGGCGCATCATAGCCGCGGTTGTCGCCGGGGTTCGAGGTCCAGCCCGTGCCTTTGCTGTGGCAATAAAGGTTGGAGCATGCGGTATATCCCGATGGTGTATTCGTCTGAGCCCAGCTCGTGCCTTTGCCGTACCCTATGCTGTTGACCTGTATCAGGCCGTTTTGATGGCTGTTCGATGTCCATGAGGGATGGCATGCGGTGCAGGTGTATGCATATTGTCCTGCGCCGGACCCGGCATGTTTGTTGTGCGATCCCGGGAAATAGCCTATCGTCCCTATCAGCCCCCTGACCGGATTGTCCGCCGGGGGGTTGCCGTGACAGCCTGAGCAGGTCTTGATATTCGACTGGTCCCACGACCTGAAACTTACGGCTGTCATGGAGGTGATATCGGCTGCGTTATCAACTGTTGTGCTGCAGGTATCGGCCAAAAGGTTTGAGCCCGGAATTGAGCGAAGTGAAAAATAGGTCCTGTTATACGGCGCTGCCGCATTGGTCTGGGTCGCAGAGCTGTTGTTCCAGTTTGCAGGCCAGACGGATATCGCCGGCAGGGCTGTTGTGGTCCTGATTACGTCATAGAGTATGACCGCCTGCTCGTTTGCGTTGACTGTTATGCCGGTAGAAAACGCCGCTGTCGCTCCGCTTATGCCGGTCAGGTTTGCCGTCGGCGTCGCCCCGCTTCCAAGCGTGCCGTTGCCGCCGTATGCCGCTCCCTGATCAACTCCTGAAAATACCGCGTAAAAACCGTCTGTAATGTTCGCCGTGCCGGCGCTCGTGATCGACACTGAAAGCGCATTGGATGAGCCGTTAAACAGGGCCGCGTTTGCGCTTTCAACCAGGTAGAAAATCCATGAATGCTCCTGCGTGCTCGACGATACGCTGTCGCCGGCGGCCAGGGTCATCGCCTGCCCCCCGTAGGTTGCCGATATTGCCGTGACAGTCGCGGCCGCGGTCAGCTGACAGGTTACTCCAACTACCAGAACTCGCCTGGTCCCTGCTGTTCCGCTTACCGCTATATTTACACTGGGGGTCTTGGTTGCCGTATGAAAACTGCTGCCAAGCGCTGTCGGGGCCGTTACTGTGCCGACCGCGGCCTCTGCGCAGCCGGGCCTGAATATGCCCTCCTGTATGAATGCGCTTAACACCACAGCCAAAATCAACAGCAACCCGACTTTTGTATTCATCTTCATGCTTCCGACTATCTTCATGATTAGCTCTCCCCCTTACTGCCTTCATACGCAAAACCCGGAATTAGCCCGCCTGACGTCGGCGCAGCAATATCGGAACCATTAGTGTCGCAGAAACGGGACGGGCGGAAAATAGCTGCGGCGTCAGATGCTTGTGCCTCATAGAATCCCCGACAAACGAAAGGCATAGGTTCAATAACAAACCTTGTGCCTTTCTTTGCCGTCCAGCTCAAACCCGCGTATCTATTCATGACCGGCCCCCCGTATCAATTTTTACTTGTTTAAAAAATCATTCTTACAACGTTAGTCCCTCAGCATTGCATCCTGCAGCCTGAATGATCACGAATTTTCTATTCTGGAATCAAAAACGTGATCGTTTTAAATATTAAAAGCCACTTCAAGCGAACATACGATAATTTGGCCTAGTTTATATACATAGGTATAGCGGATAAAACTAGCAATTTAGATGCCTATTAATGAATTTATGGCTTCAGAATACCTAACAATGAAAATAAAGTTCTATTCGGCAAGATATTATAAGAACAGATTAAACTTATCTGGTTATAAAATCCGGAGCGTCGCGGGCTGTAAGAAATGGATTTATTAAGATTTTCTTCTCCTTTCTCACAACAACGGGTAGAGTTTCCTTTATCTCCAGGACAATATGCCATAATCCCATTTTGTTTATTCACGCCAGCCGATTCCCCCTCAAAAATAAAATGTAACGACCCGATGCAAGACAATAGCGTGAATTAACCCATACGCAGCGTTATTTACCCCAACAACGCTGAGAGTTCCCAAAATGATGACCGCACAGTTGCTTTTTGCAGCATTTGAGGGACCAATAAAACATCCTCAAGCCGGCCTGCGGGACACAAAATTGTCCAACCCAAAAAAGCACGCCCAATTCGCTTTACAATCCGGATGAGGCAGTCAGTGGGTGATAGAGCTCCAGGCGAGCCGCTATCTGGTCTGAATGAATGCTACACGACTGCAGCCTGAAGCAAATAAAAAAAGGGTTTGCATCTCTGCAAACCCCTGACATTTCTGGTGGCGGGGAGAGGATTTGAACCTCTGACCTTCGGGTTATGAGCCCGACGAGCTACCAGGCTGCTCCACCCCGCGATAGAAGATTAAGATAACTTATTATGCTTCACATTGTCAAATTCAGTATAGAATCCACGCCAAATGCACACTAAAAATACCCAGCCGGACTATTTGGTCGCTGCTTTCTTTATCATGTCGAGATAACCGATAAACTCTTCCGGATCAACCTTGTCAACAAAGCACAGCTTCCTGCCCTTCGAATCTTTAATCAGGTTATTTTCGGTATCAAGGAATATCAGGAGGCAATCCTTTTTGTACTCATATTTCTCGCCCAGTTTTTCTTCATCAGCGGAAAGCGGTTTGGTAAGGTCCACCATTATAGGCACAAAATCATCCATGATTTTTTTTGCGATGGCAGGATTGCCGTAGACCTCCTTCTGCAGAAATTCGCAGCGGGGGCAGCCCTTGCCGTAAAAAAAGTCCACTATCACAGGCTTCTTCTCAGCCCTTGCCTTTGCAGTCCCTTCCTTGAGTGAATACCATTTAACCTCGCCGGCCGCAAAGCCGGAGCATACAAATGCAACCAGAATAAACAGGGCGCATACTATCGTTTTTATTCTCATATAGTTTTCTCCTTACACCCGTCCCTTAAGCCAGTCTTCGGGATTTACCACATGCCGGCTGCCGTTTCCGTCGGAAAAAACAACTTTTGAAATCCTGGCATTCAGTATCATCCTCTTGCACATCATGCACGGTTCGGAGTGGCATTCTGCGGCGCCTTCGTCTTCACCTGAAATATAGATGGTTGAACCGCGCAGCTCGTCCGCCGAAGCGCGTATTATCGCGTTGGCCTCAGCATGGACACTATGGCAGAGTTCGTATCTTTCTCCGTGCGGGATCTGCAGTTCCCTGCGGGTGCATTTCCCCACCTCAAGACAGTCTTTCATTCCCGCCGGCGCGCCGTTATATCCCGTGCTGACAATAATATTGTCCTTCGTAATAACAGACCCGTACCTTCTGCGAAAGCAGGTCGCGCGACTTGACACAGCCTTGGCTATATTGATGAAATATTCATCCCAGCCCGGACGCTGCTGTTTTTTCGTTTTCCTGGGCGTAGTCATATCACCTGGGCGTAGTCATATAAGATGTGCGATAGTGCCGACATGATGTCTTAATTATAAATCAGGTCCTTTCTTTTTGTCACAGAGCCCGCGGAAGACTTTATCGATCTACGCTGACGAGTGTCGCAGTGATATGTCCAACCGCTACCTTGGTCTGCATCTTCACAGGCAGCCGCCCGGCATCATCCGTCAGCCATATGTACAAATCGCCTTTCCTGTTGAAAATCCCCTCTGATTTCATTAGAGGCTTGATAACGACAGTATCGAAAGTGCCGAGGTTTGTCGTTATCTTTTCCTTTCTTAACACCTGTACTTCAACGTTCCACAATTTTTTACTGTCCAGCACATCCACAAATACGGACTTGCCTACCTCCAGGGTCAGCGTCCGCACATAATAGAAGCTCGACAGCGCGTCGAAGACATCGTTTTTGAGATCGATCTCCTTCTTTTCCTTGTCTATGAGGTCGCTGTAAAACGCCTTGCGCCTGGGCTGATCAAACGCGACTTCCTTGTTGCGCCTGTGTCTTCCTTCCCTGATCCGAATGTGGTAATGCAGCGGTAATCCGACAATCCCGGGCGGGGCCGGCCTGGACAACTGCACTTCTATCCTGTCGTCGACCGTATAGAACACTGAAACCCAGTCCGCAGATTTTGCTGTGGATATAATGCTGTCGCCGCCCTCGCCCGGCCGGATCTCAAGAGTTGCAGTCCCGGCCTTGACGCCGGTCCATGTAAGATCATACGCCAGTCTCTCCGGAATGCTAAGCCCAAAGGCGGGAGAGAAAGAGAAAAAAAAGACAAGAAAAGATATAACACCCGGAATGAGGAAATCGGACTTTCTATTGTTCGGCTCGTCTAAAAAAAGTCCGAACTCACTGATCTTATGGCGATTTAAGAGCATTTCTGCTATATTAATACATGTTAATTATTCCTGCAATAGACCTGAAGGACGGCCAATGCGTCAGACTTCAGCAAGGCAAGAAAGAAGCGGTCACTGTCTATTCCTCTGATGCGGTTGCCACCGCAAAGAAGTGGAAGTCCTGCGGCGCGAGGGTCCTGCATGTTGTTGACCTAGACGGAGCGTTCACAGGCAGGCAACGGAACCTCGATATGGTCCTGGCGATCAGAAAGAATGTTGATATGATGATCGAGGTTGGCGGCGGAATAAGAGACCTTATGACGGTTGACCAGCTTATTTCAGCCGGCATTGACCGCGTGATAATAGGGACTTCGGCGGTCGAAGATTCGGATTTCGTTGTTCAGGCCTGCAGAAATTTCCCCGGCAGGGTGCTTGTGGGTATCGACGCAAAAGACGGCAAGGTTGCGGTAAAGGGGTGGGAAGAGGTGAGCTCAATCGAGGCAAAAGAGCTGGCCAAAAGAGTCGAGATGGTGGGAGTCGCCGGCATCATTTATACCGACATTTCACGGGACGGCATGCTCACCGGCCCGAATCTGACCGCTCTTCAGGAAATGGTTGATACAGTAAACATTCCGGTCATCGCCTCAGGCGGCATCGCCTCAATAGACGATATCAGAAATCTGTTAAAGATAAAAAAAGTTTGGGGCGCGATAACCGGGAAGGCGATCTACTCCGGTTCTCTCGACCTCAGGGAAGCTGTAAAACTTGCCTCGGAACACACCCCCTGATGCTTGCAAAGAGAATAATCCCCTGCCTTGATGTAAAAGACGGCCGCGTTGTCAAGGGCGTAAGCTTTGTAAATTTGCGCGATGCCGGCGACCCTGTTGAAAACGCGAAGTTCTACGACGAACAGGGCGCGGATGAGCTGATCTTCCTCGATATCACTGCTTCACATGAAAAGCGGAAAATAATACTTGACGTAGTGGAAAGGACGGCTGAAGATGTATTCATGCCTGTCACCGTAGGAGGCGGCATCAAGTCGCTCGACGATATCAGAAGCCTGCTTAACGCGGGCTGCGACAAGGTTTCGATAAATACGACCGCTGTCAAAGACCCTTATTTCATCAGCCGTGCGGCTGAAAAATTCGGCAGCCAGTGTATTGTTGTCGCTATTGACGCCAAGAGGATAGCGGACAACATGTCGGAAGCCGACGGTGAGGCGTGGTTCGACGACAGCGCGTTGAAGGACGTTATACTTGATCCCGGCCTGCTCCAGGAGCGAAACGGCGGAGCGTGGGCCATATCAACCCACGGCGGAAGAAAGATGAAGCTCATCAATGCAGTTGCATGGGCAAAAAAAATGGAACAGCTCGGGGCCGGAGAGTTCATGCTTACCAGCATGGATAAGGACGGCACAAAAGACGGATACGATATTGAGCTTACGAAAGCGGTATCTGAAGCGGTCTCAATACCTGTAATAGCCTCAGGCGGCGCGGGAACGCTTGAACACCTGTATGAAGGGGTGGTTTCCGGCAAAGCGGACGCCGTGCTTGCCGCGTCGATTTTTCATTTCCGGGAATTCACTATCAGGGAGACAAAAGAGTATCTAAGAGAGAGGGGTGTTCCAGTCAGGCTTTAACTTCCGGTCTTGACCGGGACTTCCGGACCTCATGTTCTGCATCTTCTTTCCTTGTAATCTTTAACTCATCTATAATCCCGCTGCCGGCCCTTAACGTCTTCACAATTACATCGGCGCGGTCCCCGAACACCCGGACATCCGCCGGCTCAGGCCCGCGCGCATCCGAATAACGCACGCATATCTCTGCAGCTGTTTCGAGCTCTTCCTCTGTTGCATGCCCTTTTAATAGCGCCAGCGGACTGCCGCAGCCCATCACCCGCAACAGCGGGCCTGAATTGTCATAGAGCTTCATAAGCGCGTCATTCTCCGCTTTATCGCGGCCCACAATCAGCTTGCACACGGGAGACAGTCTGAAATGCCTGCCTATTCTCAGCAGATGAAGGTCCTGCAGCGCAGGGTCGGGGTCGTGATCCAGAAGCTCGCGCAGACGGTGGGCATAGTTAGGCTCAGTCAAAAGGCAGCCGCCCGCAGGGGCCGGGTAATCAGTCAGCCCGAACTCCTTTGCAAGCGCCATCTGGGGTTTTCTGGAGCGGCCGTTAAAAGCATATAACAGCTCCCTGTCCACTAGGCCGGCTTCTTCAGCAAAGGTCGGCTTCATATGCTTTGCGCACAGAGGTCTCAGCACCCTTCCTTTCAATCCGGCCTCGCGGTCTATGATGTTCATGGCGTCCCTGCGCTGGCTCATCGGCCTCTGTCCCAGGACCTCGCCGGTAATTATAAACTCTGCGCCGGTCATCTCCATAAACTCCTTAGCCTCTTTAAGCATCAGGATCCTGCAATCCATGCACGGGTTCATGTTTTTGCCGTGGCCGAACTTCGGGTCTTTAACGATCCTGATAAATTTATCCGCGAGGTGACTGAGCTTGACCTCAAACCCGAATTTCTCCGCTGCGGAGAAGGGGTCTTTGGAGCATGACGATTTGTCCGAAATATCGCAGCCGAAATGGTTCAGAAAGGTTATGGCCTTGACCTCGATGCCCTGTTTGAGCACGGCAAGCACCGCAAGCGTGCTGTCGAGACCTCCGGAATATAAGGCGACCGCCCTGGTCTTCTTCATGCAAAAGACCGCTTGAGTTCGTCAGGACCGGCAACAGCTGTTCCAACTTCGCCGACAACTATACCGGCCGCGTGGTTGGAGATAACAGCTGCGTCTTCCATGGCGGCCCCTGATACTTTGGCCAGGGTAAAGGCTGAGATCACGGTATCGCCCGCGCCTGTCACATCGTATACCTTCCTCGCAACCGTTGGGATATGAGTGACCCCTTTTTTCTCGAAAAGGCTCATGCCCTGTTCGCCGCGGGTTATCAAAAGCGCCTTAAGACCGAGCTTTTTCATCAGGGCTCTTCCTGCCTTCAAAAGTCCGGCTTCGTCCCTGATTTCGATGTTCGATCCGCTGGAGGCCTCAATCACATTGGGAGTAATCAGCGATACGCCTTTATAAAAGCTGAAATGCCCGACCTTGGGGTCAACGGCTATAAACAGTTTTTTGGCCTTAGGGTCCTTGAGCATGGCCTTTATAAGTTCGGCGGATATCATGCCTTTTTTATAATCGGATATTATTATTGCATCGTGGTTTTGATAAAGAGTTCCGATATGCTCCACGATCGCCTTCAGAATCCTGCCCGTTACGTATTTGCTGTCTTCGCGGTCAAACCTCACAACCTGCTGGTTGTGGGCAATGACCCTTGTCTTGACAGTCGTGGGCCTGTTCGACGTAAAAACGCCGTCGCAGTTTACGCCCTTGCCCGCAAGCATTTCGACCAGGGCAGCTCCGGACGCATCCTTGCCGTTTATTCCCACAACCGACGCCCTGCCGCCAAGGGACACAATATTATTGGCCACATTTGCGGCGCCTCCGAGCAGGAAGGTTTCCCGCGTCACCTCGACCACAGGGACAGGGGCTTCAGGAGATATTCTGGTTACCCGTCCCCATATGTAATGGTCCAGGATGAGATCACCGATAACGAGTATTCGCTTGTCTTTAAAATTATCTATGATTTTCGAGTAGTTCATGATTATTAATATAACTTTGTCCGGCCTGAATTTGAAAGTTTTGCCTGAGTTTGAGAGTTTGCGAAGGACTAAAAAAAAGGCGGGTCAAAAGACCCGCCTTTTTGTACATCTCTTGTGTTACAGATTTAGAAGCTGAGTGTCAGCACATGCCTGAGGGCTTTTACATCCTTCGCCTTCGCTGCGACAGTATCATAATACTTGCCTGCGTTGAAGTAGCCTGCGTCGATCTGGTAGTTGAGGTTCTTTGCAACTGCATAGGTCATCTTTGCGTCAACTTCCCATCCTGCATTCTTCGAGCCGTTGGGAACGCTGGTCTTTGTTGCCCTGAACATATAGCCGTCCAGTCCAAGACCGATCTCTTTTGTTGCGTTGTAATCAAAGCCGAGGTTCAGCATCGTGGTGTTTGCAAAACCTGCTGCATGGCCGTCTGAAGGCGCTGCAGGGTTAAGTCCGCCCTGTGCTGTTGTCTTGAGGAGGTACTCATAGATAAAGCTGTAGTTCTGTGTGTTGCCTGTGAAGGCTATGAACTCTTTGTACTTGTTGTCTGTTGCGTCGCCGTCGCCGCTGCCCATTGCAGCTGCAAGTCTGAGGTTTATGGGATCGATCTTGTAGTTGAGGGCCAGGCTGGCTGCTGCGCCGCTGAACTTTATCTTTGATACATGGGTCGGATCAACGCTGCCGAACTGGAAGTCGCCTTCAATCTTGTAGCCGAGGCCTGAGATGTCGCCGCCTGCATGTAAGCCGAGGTTCTGGAGTTTCAGTCTCAGGTCGCTGTTGTTTGCATAGGTAAAGTTGATGCCGATTGTGTTCTTGGCATCCAGCTTGTATGTTGCCAATGCAACATATGCCTCTGTGTCGTCGCCGTTCTTGGATGTAAAGCCTTCGCCAAGCTTAACTGAAAGCAGTCCGACATGCATTTCCTTCATGGGGTCCATGAAGAACACGATAGCATCATCGCCGTACTGGGTGTTATTGAAGAAGTTGCCGAAGCCGAGCTGAAGCGGCATATGTCCGACCTTTAAACCTGCAGGGATTCCGAGGAGGCCCTGGCCGGTGTAAAGTATCCAGGCCTGAAGGATGTCAAGCTGTGTATCGGGTTTTGCGTTGCCTGCTACGGAATCGCTGAGCCTGCCGCCGACCGGCATATTGACTGCCTTTGCGCCATTACCCCATGTGTATTTGTCACCGTCTGTTTCGCTGCGTGTCTCGATCTGTACATAGCCTGTTACACCAGGAGCTACATTGGCATCGATGCTGAGTCTTACTCTTTCATCCAGCCATGCTGCATTAGCGACATCGGCGGTGCCGCTATTAGCGATCCACCAGCCCCTTGTCCTGATTTCTCCGCCCAGTGTGATCTGGGTTGAGCCTTTTGCAACAGTTGCCTGCGTCTCAGCAGGGATCTCAGCATGGATAGCAAATGCGCTTGCTGCAAAGCTGAGTACGAATAATGCGCTAAACAGAATTGCTAAAAACTTTTTCAATGTGAATCCTCCTTAAAAATTTTTGTTTGGGAGTTTTTTTGTCCGCCAAGGGCGGATTTCCTACTTTTTGCCTCATATACTGCTGCTAACTGCTTTATCACCTCCCCGTGAATAGTTCCGCTTCCCAAGGAAGCTGCTGCAAAATCGATAACTTAATATTGCTGTTTTATTTGTCATTCCTGCGCCGCCAAAATTTTACTCATCGGGCCTCTGTTTGTCAAGGTTTATCCCGTGCCTGCGACGCGCATTCAAGAAATACGTTATTAATATAAGCAAGAAAAAAGCCAACTCGGGTTATCGTGTCGAATAAATCGCATATTTCCTTTGGTTTCAATATATTGCACACCAAATTGGCGCGACGAAGTCGCCCCTGTTTGCCCACAATCATGTATCTTTTTTTCAACACAGGCGGTGCAAATCTGATACAGAGTGTCTTTTCCTGCTTTTGGACTGGAGAACCGCTTACTTGCCCATTTTTTGTCATAACACCCCCAGCCCCCTCTTACCTCAAGAGGGGGAGCGGATTTTTACCTTCCCTTGAGGTAAGGGGAGGCGAGGAGGGGGTATGCCGTAGACGGGTTATGCCGTAGAGGAGGGTTATGCCGCCGCAAAACGCCTGAAGGCAGCACCGGTTCGCACGGCCGAACACCGGCCGTTATGTTAAAATGTGCGATGCTCAAAATCATTTACAGGTCAATGCTCAAAGAGCTTGTCCTGACATTCTTTCTCACAATTGCGTTCCTGAATTCCGTACTCATGATGGAGAAGCTCCTTCGTCTGAGCAGGCTGCTTTCCGGAGTTGGAGCGACCTTTTACGACATGGCCCGGCTTATTTTTTTTCTTCAGCCCCAACTCCTTCTGCTTACCCTGCCAATGTCCCTTCTGCTTTCATCGCTGCTTGTATACGGCAGGATGAATATGGACAGCGAGATTGTGATACTCAGGACAAGCGGCATGAACTTCAGAAAAATTGCGCGGCCGGTAGTCATACTGGGCCTGCTTTGTTTTCTGTTCAATCTCGGTATAAGCTTCTATCTCGGGCCAAAAGGCAGCACCCGGCTGAGAGAAGAGATCACAAAGATAATCGCGATGAGGTCCACCTTCGCCATCGAGGAAGGAACCTTCAACATGTCTTTCAAAGACCTGGTAATACTGGTGAAGGGCAAAAAATCTTCGGACACCCTTCAGGACATTTTTATATACGACAACCGGAAGAAAGAGGAACCAAGGGTCCTGGTTGCTAAAGAGGGGCAGGTATACATGCAGGACGCTTCGACCATAGGCCTGAACCTCAACAACGGTTATATAAATATGACAAAAGGCAAAAATACAACAGAGCTTTTCTTCGACAGGTATCGCATGACAATCACTATCGACGCCGAATCACCGGCCCCCAAGAGGGCTGAGTTCACGCCTGCCGGTCTTCTGCGAAAGGCGGCTGTAACAGAAGACAAAAAGGAAAAAACTTTGCTGTATCTGGAACTGCACCGCCGCCTCTCACTGCCGTTTGTATGTATATTGCTTGTGTTCCTCGGACCGTCAATCGCCCTGATGTCCGGCAGGACCGGCAGGCTGGGAGGCCTGGCCGTAGGACTGGCGGTTTTTACCGTATATTATATGCTGCTGATATACAGCGAAAACATTGCCTTGGCCGGCAAGATGCCCCACTATATCGGCTCATGGACGGCAACGGCCGCGCTCGCCGTTTTTACTGTGATAATGTTTTTCAAAGAAGACTCCGTATGAAGCTGCTGCAGCGCCTTTACATAAAAGATTTCGTCCTTCTGCTTTGTATCCTGACACTCGGTCTGTCCGTCATCTTCAGTCTTCTTGACCTTACAGGCAAAATCGACGACTTTGTCCGGGGTAAATATTCGGCCGGCAGCCTCGTCCTGTACTCTTTTTACAACATGCCGAGGTTTTTTCTTTATCTGCTTCCGATGTCGGTGCTTGTGAGCAGTCTGTTCACCTTCAGTCAGGCGGCAAGACGTAACGAGATCATCGCGATAAAAGCGGCCGGAGGGAAGTTACAGAGGCTGTATTTTCCCTTTGTAATGACCGGCGCGGTCCTGTGTGTGCTGGCCTTTGTGACTTCCGAGGTTGTAGTGCCTGTTTTCTCAAAAAAGGCCGGGGAACTCAGGAGTTCGCTGGAGGGGAAGACAAAAAAACTCGCCTTCAGCGACGGAGGCCTGTGGCTTAAGGCGAAGGACGGTTCACCGGTCAAGATAGATCTATATATAGCCGACCGTAAAATCGCCAAAGGGGTCGGCATATTTGTACTCGGCAACAGTTTTATGAAAGAAAGACTGCAGGCTGAAAAGGCCTCGTGGGACGGCAGCAAATGGATACTCGAAAACACAACAATATACGATATCGGGACCGGCGCGATACGGAAGGTCGCGACAATGGATTATACGGACCTTGAGTCTCCGGACCTGTTTGAAGGCGAGATAAAAAAACCGGACGACATGAATATATTTGAACTGTTCAATTACATGCAACGGCTCAGGAATGCAGGGTTCAGGAACATGAAACTGGCTGTAGATATAAATTCGAGAATATCGTTTCCCCTGATCAGTGTCACAATGATGCTGCTCGGCCTTTCACTGTCTTCGACCGGAAGATCCAGGAGCGGCCTTGTCAGCGCCGGCATGGGCCTTCTCATCAGCCTTGTCTATTGGTTCGGCTACACATTCTCCTTGTCCATGGGATATTCGGGCGTCCTCCCGCCGTTACTTGCAGCCTGGCTGGTGCCCTTTCTTTTCAGCGCATTTGCGGTCCGTCTGTTCCTGAAGATACCGGAATAAAAAAAGTAACTCCTCCTGCCCCCTCTTAACCCAAGAGGGTGTTATTCCTCAACTTACAGGTCTATGAAGACTTATTGCTGTCCCTAATATAATCCGCCACATACTTTCTGTACAGTGCGCGGAGGCTCGCTGTCCTTTCTCCCACTTTGTATGTCCTTTCGTCCAGCATCGAGACCGGCATAATCTCGGAGGTAGTGTTGGTGATAAAAATCTCCGACGCCGCGTACATATCTTCGGGCCGCCAGAGGCCTTCGTCGACTGCCAGGCCGCTCTCCTTCGCAAGACCGATAACAAGCTCCCTGGTGATCCCGTCAAGAATGCCTGCTGCGGGCGACGGCGTACACAGGACATCATTTTTGAAGAAAAAAATGTTGCAGACTGTGCCTTCAGCGACAAAGCCCTCAACATTGAGCATAACTGCCTCATATGCCCCTTTTCCCTTTGCCTCCACCTTTGCCAGGATGTTGTTAAGGAAATTAAGGGATTTAATCATGGGGTTTATTGCGGTCGCAAGGTTTCTCCGGGTGTTTGCGACTATCAGCTTTACTCCCTGTGTATAACAGGCGTCGGGATATTCCCTGAACTGCTCTGCGATGACCACGAAAGTCGGTTGAGGGCAGAGGCCGGGGTCAAGCCCGATGGGTCCCTTGCCGCGTGAAACGGTGATGCGGATATACGCGTCCGAGAGTTTATTAGATTCAAGCGTTTTATGGACCGCATCCGTAATAACCAGGTCCGACGGCAGCCGGAGCTGCAGCATGGAGGCGGAGCGGCGCAGCCTTTCAATATGCCTCGACAGCTTGAATACGACGCCTGAATACGCGCGCATGGTCTCATACACGCCGTCCCCGTACAGATATCCGTGATCGTACACCGACACAACAGCCTCTTTCTCAGGCACGACGTTGTCATTCAAATAAACGAACATCCAGGCCTCCGCAATAAACGAATTTCATAATTTGACTTACATTCTGCAATTTGCCGGCTTCCTTTTGCAAATAACAATTCAGCTCATCATATTCCTCAGCGGCTTCAGGAGTTTCTTGCCCGCTTTTCGGATATCCTGTATTATTTTACGATCATGGAAATTCTTTCTCCTGCTGGTCCCGCCGGTTATCTGTCGATTGTGCTTCATGCCCACCTGCCGTACGTCAGACATCCGGAACATGAACATCATATTGAGGAGCGTTGGCTCTATGAGGCGATGACCGAGACTTATATACCCCTTCTGGAAATGTTCGGGAACCTCCTGAACGACAACATTGATTTCAGGGTCACCCTGTCCCTGACCCCCACGCTGCTGGAAATGTTCGGCGACGACCTGCTAATGGAAAGATATGAGAGATACCTCGACAGCCTGATCGCGCTTGCGGAAGAGGAGATGTTCAGGACCAGGGGCGATTCCAGATTTTGGCTGCTTGCGCAAATGTATCACAAAAGATTTTTGAAGGTCAGACATCTGTTCCATGACACATACAGGAAAGATTTAACCTCGGAATTCATATCCTTGTCGCGCTCGGACAAAGTCGTGATTATCGGAAGCGCTGCCACCCACGCATACCTGCCGCTGCTTTCAAACGAACCCTCTGCCGTCCGGGCGCAGTTGACGCTTGGCGCGCAATACTCACAGAGGCTGTTCAATAAATCACCCCTCGGGTTCTGGCTGCCTGAGTGCGGCTATTATGAGGGGCTTGATGCGCTGCTTAAAGAGGCCGGGATAGACTATTTTTTCATGGAAAGCCACGGCGTGCTGCAGGGGAGCCCGTCGCCCGCGTACAGCATATATGCGCCTGTGCGGACGCCTTCAGGGGCGGCGGCATTCGCAAGGGACGCAGAAGCCTCGAAGCAGGTATGGAGTTCGGTTGAGGGATACCCTGGTGATTTTGATTATCGCGACTTTTACAGGGACATAGGCTTTGACCTCGACCTGAATTACCTGCGGCCCCATTTCGGCGGAAACGAACGGACATTTACAGGACTGAAATATTACAGAGTAACCGGCCCGACAGGGGGAAAACAGCCCTATGTCCGCAGGAAGGCCGTTGAAAAAGCGCAGACCCATGCGCGCCATTTTCTTGAGGGCAGAGAACTCCAGGCCCTTAAGCTGCACAATAAATTTCAAACGCGACCTCTGATAACAGCGGCCTACGATGCCGAACTCTTCGGCCACTGGTGGTTTGAGGGGCCCGAGTGGCTGGACTTTCTGTTCAGGTCCGGGGCCTGCAGCAAGACCCTCAGATTTATTTCTCCGCCCGAATACTTGTCGGAACATAACAATCCTGAAACGATCAGGCCTGCGGCCTCAAGCTGGGGCAACAGGGGATACAGCGGCACCTGGATTGACACGTCGAACGAGTGGATGTACAGGCATCTGAACAGGGCTGCAGCGCTCATGACAAAGGCTGCGGCCGAAAATTTTCATTGCAACGGTCTCAGGGAAAAGGCGCTGAACCAGGCGGCAAGGGAATTGCTGCTGGCGCAGGCAAGCGACTGGGCCTTCATGATAAAGACCGGCAATGCCTCTGAATTCGCAAGGGAAAGGTTTTTGGGTCATATCGACAACTTCTTCAGGCTTCATGCCGAGGCAACGACAGGCGGTATTGACAGCCTTAAACTATCGACATTGGAACAGAAGGACAATATCTTCCGCGCTATCGATTTCAGGATTTTTTCGGAACGAAAACAGGGCTGAAAATGCGGTGTGAACTTCTTATTCTTTAATTCCAAAAGTGCAATTCAAAAAAAAATCGACGTCGGAACATGCTCCGAAAAACTAATCTCCTCTCCGGGTGGAGTTGCCGCGGTCGGGTCAGCTCAGCAGTTTGTCAAAAGGGTACGACTTCAGGTATGTCAGGAATTCGTCCACAGCGTGCGACGAAACCGAATTTTTGTTGATGATAAGCGAAAACTCCCTGTTGATCTTCTCCTCTTTGATCCGCAGGAGATGGAGCGTGCCGTATTTGCTCTCTTTTCTTGCGGCCCACCGCGAAAGAATCGAGACCCCAAGTCCGTTTTCCACGGCCTCCTTTATCGCTTCTGTACTGCCCAGGACCATCGAAATCTTCATATCCTGCGGCGCTATACCGTGCCGGGCAAGAAATTTTTCTATCATCTGGCGTGTGCCCGACCCGCCTTCGCGGAATATGAAAGGCTCTTTCGTCAGCTCGCTTATGGATATATCCTTTTTCTTGGCCCACGGATGATAGGAAGGGACGACAAGCAGCAGTTCGTCGGGTATCAGACGTTCGGCGATCATCTTCTGCCGCGAGACCTCTCCTTCAACCAGACCCAGGTCTATGTTGCCGGCGTTCAGCAGTTCTACTACCCTCTTTGTGTTCCCGACAAGCAGATGGATCTTTATCTTGAGATGGGTCTTTTTGAAATCCGTTATCACTCCGGGCAGCAGATAATTGCCTATAGTGGAACTCGCGCCGATGCTGATGCTGCCCTTTACCAGTCCGGTCAGCTCGCCGACCACCTTCTCAGCAGAGGCGTACAGGCCCAGTATTTCTTTTGCATATTTATAAAGGATCTCGCCGGCCGGAGTAAGGGTGACAGTGCTGCTCGAACGGTCAAAAAGTTTCGTTTCGTAGATTTCCTCAAGGGCCTGTATCTGCAGACTTACCGCGGGCTGGGTCAGATGTATAATCTCCGAGGTTTTGGAAAAGCTCTTGGTCTCGGCGACAGTACAAAAAACTTTTAATTTATGGTCTTCCATTTGCTCCTTTCCAAAACCGCATCACATAAAAAAAATGCCGAAGCAGCGCATAAGCCGAGTTCTGTTATCCGCCTTGGCGGATTGCAGTCATTCATCTGAGCCCCGGTATTTACCGGGGTCGTGCGGCCTTACCCGTTCCGTCCCTCCGCCTGGGCGGAGATTTGAGGGGGCACCTCTCAACACGGAACCTATTTGGCCTTGCTCCGGGCGGGGTTTTCCAAGCTGCGCGGGTCGCCCTGCGCACTGGTGAGCTCTTACCTTCCGTCCTCTTCGGACGGACCCACAGGCATGGCCTGCGGACACCTTTTCACCCTTTCCCCCGGCATTGCCGGAGGTGGTTTCCCTTTCTGCGGCACTTTCCTTCTCCCGCTCTACGGGAGACTCCGTATTACGGAGCGCCCTGCCCTTCGGAGCTCGGACTTTCCTCTCCGCGTCTTACATGAAGAATACGGAGCGACCACCTGTTCTGCTTCGGCAGTCTATAATAATTTTTTATTATTATATAAAATCAAACCTTAATTTTAAAAGCAAATAATATTGAGCGCGGAAGAGGACGGTTACTGCCCATCCTCATAATATAATATCCGGCCGCATTGGGGGCACTGGATTATCTCTTCATTCTTCTTGATCTCTACAAAGAGCTGAGGGGGGATATTCATATTGCAGCCCAGACATACTTCGTCTTTTGCCGCGGTCACGGCCGTCCCGCCGCCGTGCCTGAGTCCGAACATATAGGTTTCGTACATATCGGGTTCCAGCTGCCGAACCAGCTTCGCCCGTTCCTCTTTAAGCCCGGCCAATTCACTCTCATACACTTTCACTTCGTCTTCGAGACCTTTCCTGAAGACTTCGAGCCTGGCGGCTTCCGCGTTTACATTTTCTTCTTTCGCCTTTTGCTGCGCGATGGAGGCGTCGAGCTCCTCCATTATCACCAGTATCTGTTCCTCGATGCTGCCGATTTCCTTTTCGGAGGATTCAATCTCTTTCAGATGCGCCTGATATTCCTTGTTCGTCTTGAGGTCCGAGGAACGCGCCTTCATTTTTTTTATCTTTTCATGTACGTCCTCAAGCGCTTTTTCCTTCTCGCGTTTTTTCCTGACAAGCCCCTCGTTCTTCTGCCGCATCTTTTCGAGGTCCGCCTTCGCCTGTTTCAGTGGCTCGTCGACTTCGTGAATGCGCGCGGGCACCTTGTCTATGAAAATCCGCTTTTTTAAAATAAGGGTATCGGCGTTCTGCAGACCGATCAGATGTTTGATAAAATCCTTCACCTATCCTCCCGAGATATGGTGGGCCCACCAGGACTCGAACCTGGGACCAACCGGTTATGAGCCGGTAGCTCTACCAACTGAGCTATGGGCCCGTTCCTGCGTAATTTAGCAACGGGTAGCGCAAAACAAGTGATAAGGTAATGCTGTGATATGTAGCTGATAATATAATCTTCTTATTTTCCTTAAGTCAAGCGGCGACGGCATAAACCGTCTAAACCGGGGCGTCGTCAACTTTGCTCACGATCGTTAATCCCGATGCGCTATTAACCCGCGGCCTCTGCTATTATATTTTTCGGTATACGCGGCAGCGGGCAGGCTGAAAAAAATTGCAACGCTGTTATATCCTAGGATTATCTGCAGGAGGACAAATGGACGACATAAACAAACTTCATCACTTGCTGGAACACTGGGCAGAACATAATATCGATCATGCAAAAAGCTATGCAGACTGGGCTGAAAAGGCGCGCGCGCTTGGGAAAGGGGAGCTTTACGGGGTCCTGAAAGAGATCGCCGAAGAAACGCAAAAAATGGACCTGCTGTTCAGGCGGGCCGCAGACCTCTGCAGGTAGAAAAGGAATGTCGGTTACAGGCAAACGGATAATATGGGAGGGCAGGTTTCTGCGCTCGGTGCTGATAAAATACAGGGTCCGCTGCAATTCCTCCAATGAGGTTGAAGAACGGGACTGGGAGGCCTTTGAACGGGTAAACTGCGACGGCGTAATAGGGATCGTGCCGTTCACCGACAAGGGGGAGGTTGTGCTCATCAGGCAGTTCAGGCCCCCGGTCGACGGCTGTGTCGTTGAACTGCCTGCAGGACTTGTAGATAAGGGAGAGTCCTTTGAAGATGCGGTCCGCAGGGAACTCATCGAGGAGACCGGATACCGGGCGGAAGATGTCAAGTTCCTTACTTCCGGGCCTATGTCCTCAGGGGCCTCGGCTGAAATACTATCGGTCTATGTCGCTACAGGGCTTACGCACGTTGGAATTGGAGAGAGGGACGAAACAGAGGATATAGAGGTGTTTCAGGTCCCCCTTTCAGCGCTGGAAAAAACTCTTGAAGATATGAAGGCCGGCGGAGATTATATAGACCTGAAGCTGTACGGCATGATAGAAATGGCGAGGAAACTCCTGGACCCGGACAGGGAGAAAAAAAGCCCTTAGTCGGTCAGCTCTTTATCTCGATCTTTTTGATCGAACTCATGTCCGAGAGGGTTTCGATTATGTTCCTGACCGGCGAGCTGTGCTTTCCCGCGATTGTAAAGGTGAACAATTTTTCTTTTTCAGGAAAGCTGATCTGATATTCCATTCTGGTCACCTCAAAACCCCTCTCTTCAAAAGGCAGCCTCAGCATTTGCTCGTCTCCCGTTTTATCGGTGGTAATGGAGACGAACCTGTATACAGTCCTCGGCATACGGGTTTCGAGAATACGCAGATACCACAGGGAGATAAATGTAATGACCGACGCAATCACCGCGGCCATGTACTGACCGGCGCCTATGGCAATGCCTATGGCGGATACAATCCATACGCAGGCCGCTGTTGTGAGCCCCTGAATTGATGCGCCGGTCTTGAGTATGACGCCTGCGCCCAGGAAACCCACACCCGTCATGGCCCCTGCGGCGATCCGCGTCGGATCGACTCGTACAGTCTCACCGGAGACAAGCCCGTGTGTATAATATCCCTCGGAAATAACCATAAGGAGCACGCATGCTACGCAAACGAGCAGCTGCGTCCTGAACCCCGCAGGCCTGCCGTGGGTCTGGCGCTCAAAGCC
>Ga0334722_10002639_pt1 | contig 20018 bp, 8 predicted proteins | sample C3_bottom_MG_FD_207210 | JGI IMG/M metagenome (GOLD analysis project Ga0334722, IMG submission 207210) | Sediment microbial communities from Yellowstone Lake, YNP, Wyoming, USA - C3_bottom | ecosystem: Environmental > Aquatic > Freshwater > Lake > Sediment | place: USA: Wyoming | collected...
GACGTATCAAATTATTGGAGCTGGTCGGGAAGTACATAAAGAACTTGGGCCAGGTTATTTGGAATCGGTTTATGAAGATGCTTTATGTTATGAACTGAATGCGCTGAAAAAAGCTTATCAAAGGCAACAGGAGTTGGATGTTCATTATAAGAATGTTATTTTTGAGCGCAGGTTTCGTGCTGATCTCTTAGTGGAAAATAAGGTCCTTGTTGAAAACAAGGCGATAAAGAAAATAGCCAGGCAGGACGAAGCACAATTGATAAACTACCTCAAGACAACCAAACTCAGGGTAGGCCTTTTGTTTAATTTTGGTGGAGATACTTTTGAATTTATAAGAAGGGTCTTTTGATTCTTCCGTGTTATTCCGTGGCTTTTTCCGTGGTAAAAGCTTTTCTCTGTAGTTGAAAAAAATCCGGCAGTTACCACGGAAACGGCCACGGAGTATCACGGATATAAACTGCCGGCAGGAGTATTCGAAGCAATGAACAATAAATGAACGCGAATTAATTTGAAATCCTGAATGCTGTTATATTATTAGCGTTCATTCGCGTATATTAGCGGCTGAAAAAAAGTTTTTTGATTTTTCCGTGTCATTCCGTGGCTTTTTCCGTGGTAAACAGATCTAAAAAGGGTTTTTCTGTATCGGCGTTGGAAAATACTTTTTACGATGTATCAAAACTGAACAGCAACAAGGAGAGCATACCATGCGCGTAAACACCTTCTTCCGGACCTTGAGAATTATCGCCGCAGTCACCCTTTTCTTCTTTGCCTGGTCCTTCCTGCCGCTTTATTCGCTCGTTGCATATGCGGCGGAGGGGCAAAAGTCAGGAGACAGGCAGGGGCAAGTAGCAAGTAGCAAGGGGCAAGGACGGCAGGGTCCGGGGGCCGGGGTCCAGGGGTCGGGAGGGTCTGCGGACCGATTCGAGAAAGCCCTCGACGCGATCCGGGAGAATGTTTCCAGGGCAGGGGAGAAGGCTGCCAAGGGCGAGGACGATACGTGGGAGCGGAATGTCATCAAGGCGAAACGGGCCGAGATCGAATCAGCGGATGGTGAGTTCAAAAAGGAATTCAGCGCCACGGAGAAGAAGCTCAAGGACGCAAAGCTCCCGAAGGAGATCCTCGATAGACATTATAAATTCGTAAAGCACTATGAATATAATCTGAAAGAGCTGAGGGTCAATCTTGCAGCAGTAGAACAGTATCCAGCAGACAGTAAGCAGGGAAAAGAAGCGCTGAAAAAAGCCAAGGCCCATCTCGAAAAGGTCAAAGCGCCATCGAAGCACCAGAAGCTCGATCCGAATAATCTCCCCTTCAGAGCGCGGAAGGCAGGCAAGACGCGCGAGCCGAGACTCAAAAAAGAGGAATTTGAGAGAGATTTCCCCTCCAAGAAAAAGACAAAAACAGCTTTCGATCCAAAAGACCTTTTGGCCGCGGATTCACGCAGATCAACGCAGATTTTAGACTCTGGTTTTAAATCCGCACTGTATCGCAAGCCGATCCTCGTTGCTTCCAACGGTTCCCTCGCAGGTCTTTTATCATCGGATAACCAGCTTCCTCGAACCGCAGGGAACAAACTCCCTCTCCCCAGCGTGGGAGAGGGTTGGCCTGTCCCGTCTGAGGTGATGCCTCATTCGGGAGGTGAGGGGGCAAGTCCGAAACTCGCTTTCTCCGATACATCACCATTCCTCCTCGCGCAAGTAACAGTCCAACCCTCCGCCGAGGACTTGGCGGAAACGCCAGACGTACAATTCACGGACGATATCCGCGCCAAGGCGCAGGAACTGGGTGGAAAACCGCTCAAGATCTACGAGTGGGTGCGCAATAATATCGAATACGCCCCCACCTACGGCAGCATCCAGGGCGCGGACCAGTGCCTCCAATCAAAGATATGCAACGATATGGACACAGCATCACTGCTCATTGCCCTGCTCCGCGTGTCCGGTGTCTACTCCCACTACGAATATTCCACAATCGAAATCCCGATTGAGCAGGCCATGAACTGGGTCGGCGGTGTGACCGATCCGAAGATGGTCGGGACGATTTTGGCCACCAATGGCATTCCGGCTAAAATGCTTGTCTCCGGCGGAACGTATAAGGCTGTTCAGCTCGAACATGTTTACGTGAGCGCGTTCATCGACTATATTCCGAGCCGTGGGGCCGTGCACAAACAGGGCGATACCTGGATTCCGCTTGACCCCTCTTTCAAGCAGTACGAATTTAAACGAGGCATGGATTTGTATGCTGCAATGGGTATTTCCGGCGAGAAGTATCTCATGGATTATATAACCGACACATCATCTTTGACAATCCCAACGGAATTGCAGGCTTCATTTCCTGCTTATACTATCAGCCCTTATCAGTATTACAGCAAAAGATTGTTCAACTATGTCGATACGAATCTTCCGGCTGCGACGTATCAGGACATATTCGGCGCTGATACGATTGAGGCTTCAAGAACAATCATCCAGAAGGAATATCCATATCTTCTAGGTACACTGCCCTACAAGGTGATCGCTACAGGTACAATATATACCTCCCTTCCCGATAATCTAAGGCTTAAGGTTACTTTCACGATTGAAAACGCTGACTCATTAGACGCAGGACTGACTTATACGACAACTCAGCCGGAAATAGCGGGGAAGAGAGTAACGCTTTCATATGTTCCTGCCACAACAGCAGATGAAGCTTTGGTAAGTCGCTATGGTACACTTCTTAGCGTTCCACCATATTTACTGAATGTCAAGGTGGTATTGAAGATCAATGGTGTAACGCTGGCAACAGGCAATACCGTTGGTCTCGGCCAGGAACAGACATTCAATATGATTTTCACCATACCTAATTTAGGAACGGAATTTGTTACGAATAAAGTGACGACAGGGGATTATTCTGCAATTGCCATCTTATCCCAGAAGGTTCCTGTAACGCAGGCAGGCGATAAAATGGAGACGCTTATAAACAACATCGGAAGTTCTGATCTCGATGACTTGCTAGGACAGATGCTTTATAACGTCGGGATATTGTATTTCCATCGCCTCAATTTTGAGGAAGAACTTTATGCGAAGAACTTCCAGATGATTGTGGTAAAGGGGCTTTCTGAAGCAATGATTACATCCCATGCAGTAACGAATTCGCTCTTTGGTGTGCCGTACAATATTTCGGAAGGTGCAATTGGAATTGATGTTGACAAAAATGAATATTTGCCATTTTCATACGACGGCAACAAAGACCGCGCACGAGATTTTATGATTGTGTCAGGGTTCGGAAGCTCTGCATGGGAAGACAGAATGTTGCAAGCTTTTTACGACGTTCCATCAGTTTCGGCAGCACGGCTGCTCAGATATGCTAGTCAGCAAGGTGTGCCGATTTACACAATTGACGGCGGCAATATAAACACAATAGTGTCACAGCTTCAGGTTGCCTCGGACGTAATAGATGACATCAGGAATGCGGTTAACGCTGGAAAGAAAGTTATTATCTCAAAGACCAGCGTACAATACGAAGCCCTGGACAGCATCGGTTATATAGTGCTCGATCCAACGACGGGAGCGGCCGGTTTTATGATCAGTGGTGGAATGGCTGGCGGGATGACTGGAAAACAGCCTGCATTCTCAGTGTCAAAGATTACACAATATTTATATGATGGGTCAGCACTTAGGACCATTGTTAGTCGAGCAATAATCGTTTCGCTTGCATTGGCACAATTGGGAACGCCGTATGTAGAGGGTGGTGCTGACGACTCTGGCTTCGATTGTTCAGGTTTAGTCTATTATTTATATGCATCTGTCTACGGGAAAAAGATATTTCCTTATAAGTGCGGTGAAACAAAATGTGGTACTGGTTGTGCAAGTTGTCAATATGAATATATAGAGGGTAGAAAATGGACTCGACCGTATGACGCTAGATTAGATGGTGATATTCTTTGGAGTGATGGATATTCACACACAGGAATATATTACGGAATTCCCTTCTCCGGTGTGCCCGGAGGGACTGTGGTCGATGATGCTGTGATTCATGCTAATCGTGGTAAATGGTTTAGTGCGGTTATAATTACCTCGACTAATAATGATGCTTTCACCGGTGGATCTAGTGGTGGTATTATGTCAGAAGTCGGTCGGCCATTACCCTAACTAACGTATTATTCTACTATGCATAATCTGACTATAATAATTGGTGGAGTTCGACTCCAGACGGAGGAGAGGTGTTATGAAGTGTCAAAGTAATTTAAACTATACATATTATCGCAAACTTTATGTTGTGGTGTGTCTTCTAATCGTAATGTCCCGGCCAGCGTTGTGCGATGATGCATTGCTAAAAGTCTACGGTGGTAGTCTGAAACTTCACGATGGGGTCTTGACATCTATTAGGATGGAATCTGAGGTTGTGCATATTGATCTTCTTGATAATTCCTATGTTGTTGATGCAACTTTTGAGTTTTATAATTATGGAGAAACAACAACCGTAAAAGTTGGCTTTCCTAAAAGTGGACATGGATATGCTCCAGGTTTTAGGAACGTTGCAAATTTTATTAGTTTCCAAACATGGGTCAACGGTTCAAAAGTCGCAGTCAAAGAGTATCCCGGTACCCTTGTTCTTAACGGGGGGGAAATGAGTGCAGATCAAATAATAGGAATAAACAAGGGTACTGCAGCGGGATGGTTGGAAGAAACACGTTGGTTAGTCAAAGAGGTAATGTTTAAAGGTAAAGCCAAGACGACAACGAGAGTAAGGTACACAGCTCCTTATGATGTTCGCAGGGATGAAAAGTATGGCGAATATTTGTATGGCACTGGGCGAAGCTGGAGTCAGTCTATTGGCTCTGCAAGATTTATTATTATGATTTCACCGGGTTTAAAACTACATTGGGTTCGCTTTTGTGAAGATGGCAAATATCAGAACATCAGAAAGTATGAATATAATAATCTAAAGCAAATTGAGCATGAGTATATTCTAAGAGATATTGAACCTAAAGAGAATGAAAATTTGAAATTTCTTATAAGTTCAGAAAAATAGATTTACATATGGCTGTGTAAAATGTAATGCGAAATCAAGAGACGTTGATAAAGCCGTCGTATTGAGGAAATAATTCTCAGGTGGTAAATTGTGATCGGCTCATGATTGGCTCATGCAATTGCAAACACCACTGATGCGCCGGGAGTGTGGCGACATAAGGTATATTTATTCTCCATCATAGGTTAAGCGTTGTTAGGAGGAAACATGTTGAGAAGGTCATCTTGCTCGAGTCTTTGCGTCGCCTCATTTTTAATATTATTCTCTGTCTCTCTTTCTATTGCCGGGACGCCGCAAATTAATAGTGGCCTCTCCTGGCTCACATCGGCCCAAACTTCCACGGGTAACTGGCCGGAAGTTGATACCGCGGAGTATTACTCCACGGCAGCGTCACTCGACGCCGTCTATGACCTCGAACCGTCAAGCCCTGCGTATACGACCGCTTTCCAGTGGATGACCGGGCAGATTGTTTCTCCGACGGATTACCTTTCCCGCCGTATCATTGCACTCAAGCGGGCAGGGATGGACGTATCAAGTGAAGTAGAAGCTCTGCTCCTTTATCGCAATTCTAACGGCGGATGGGGAGGGGAAACCTCGTACCTCAGCGATAATCTCGACACCGCCCTCGCCCTCCAGGCACTCAAAGCCGCGAACTACTCCGACACAACGCTCATCGGTCAATCATTGAACTACCTGACGACCAAGCAGAATGCCGACGGCGGATGGGGTTTGTCAGCGAATGATGCAAGCAATACTTACATAACAGCCATTGTCTCCGCCACCCTTCAGCAATTTACCCAAACAACGACCATCGCCACAGCGATTAACAAGGCAACAACATATCTTCTCGCCCATCAAAACACCGACGGCGGATTCGGAAACTCGCCTTCGCACGTCTATGAGACGGCACTTGCATACATGGCGCTGGCAAACGTCATCACCGATGCGACGGTCCTCGGGAATGCGGTCAACTATCTGACCACAACGCAGGCAGTTGACGGGAGCTGGAATGAAGACCCGTACTCTACGGCCCTGGCGCTCCAGGCGCTTCATCTTTCAGAGGCCAGACCCACGGCCCCTCCGCCCACCACTACGACCGCTACTGTGAGCGGCACGGTCGTGGACGCTTCCACCAACCAGCCTTTAAGCGGCGTATCGGTCCAGGGGGCAGGGAGCGGAGGGCAGGGGTCGGCAAGTACCGTCACTTCAAACGTCGGGACATTCAGTTTGTCCATCCCGCAAGGTTCCCAGCAGATAACTTTCGCGCTCAGCGGCTATTCGACATCCACGGCAACCGTGATTGCAACAGCCGGGTCGCTCATCAACATCGGCAGCGTGACTCTATCCGTAAATCCAACTTTCGGAATCATCCAGGGCACGGTCACGAATTCATCGAACGGTTCATCGCTCTCGGGCGTCTTCATCACCGTAACGGGCGCATCCACATGGACAGCTACGACCGGGGCAGACGGTTCCTACAAAATTACCGGTATCACCCCCGGCAGCGTTACAATCTCAGCAGGCAAGTCCGGATATACGACAGTTACTGGTCAGACTATTGTTACGGCAGGCGAGACACTGGTCTTCAGCCCCTCGCTCGCTGTCGCACCGACAACAGGCGGCTTAACAGGAAAGGTCCTTGACTTCGCCACGGGATCGGCGCTCTCCGGGGCTACCATCGTTGTTACCGGCGCCAGGAACTACAGCACAATATCAGACAGCTCCGGCAGCTTCGCTTTCTCCGCTGCGGACTCCGGCGGTTACAGCGTCACCGTCTCATTCACGGGCTATGGAACGCAGAGCTCCACTATTACGATCAATGCCAATACGACAACGAATTTGGGCAGCATCAGCCTTGTGAAGAACGCGACCACGGGTACGGTCTCCGGCATGGTTACGGACGCGGCAACCGGCCTGCCCATCTCCGGCGTTGCGGTCACGGTCTCCGGCGACGGCACTGGGTCCGCAATCACGAGTGCAGACGGTGCGTACCAGCTCAGCGGCATCAATCCGGGAACTCTTACTATAACGGCAAGCAAGACCGGGTACACCGCACTTACCGGGACCGGCACGCTCTTCGCCGGAGGGACCCTCGTCTACAGCCCCGCGCTCTTCACGGTCCCGGCTGCTGCAAGCGACCTCAAAGGCTCGATCACGGACAACCAGACCAATCAGGTCGTTTCCAATGCAATTGTGACCGCAACCTTAAGCAGCGGCTCAACTGCAACGGTGACCACGGATGCAAACGGGGCTTTTACTTTGCATTCCCTTGAACCGGGAACGTATACAATCGCTGTCACTGCCGCGGGCTACGTTAGCCAGACCAGCATTCTCACGATCGTCTCCGGCGTCACCACCAACCTTGGAACGATCTCCTTGAGTCCCTCGCCCATGTCGACCACTATCACGGGAACGGTGACGGACGCGGTGAGCGGCGCGGTCCTGTCGAATGTCGCTATGACGATCATCGGCACAACGCTCGCGACAAAGACCGATTCAAACGGTTCCTATACCATAACCGGCATTACCACGCTGAGCTTCACCGTAAAAGCGTCTCTGACGGGCTATGACAGTTTTAACGCTGCTACAAGCACGGCAGGGTACGGTCACTACACGGGGAACATCAGTCTCAGTCAGAGTAAGGTGAGCACGCTGCGCATCCTGACCGTGCAGACGGACAACGCGAGCTATTCGGCAAATGCCGATATTGTTGTAACGGGAACGGTCGAGAACTTCGGGGACACGGCAGTTGACACTCTCATCAGCGCCGAGATAAGCGACAGCGCCGGGAACATCATCGCAATCGCCAGCCCGACGAACCCGATGGTGAACATTATTTCGCACGACACAACCACTGTGGTCCTGACCTGGAACACGAGCCAGACGGGGGCGGGGGACTATACGATCACACTGAAAGCAAAGGATACAGCGACGGTCGCGTATGGTACGCCTCCCGCTGTTCTGGCGGAAAGTCCAACCGGACTGACCATAACCGCATATCCCGCAATCGCCGGCGCGCTTTCGCTGAGCCCACCGGTGACGCAGGCAAACATGCTGACGCCCGTGGCCATGACCACAGCAATAAGAAATACCGGGAATGTTCACCTCTCCACAACGATGAGGCTGGAGATAGCCCGGGCGGGCACCGTCATCTACTCGCAGGAGCTGCCTGCCGCGGATCTTTCAGTGAACACGGTCCAGGAACTTGACTTCGGAAGTTACACTCCCCTGGACGGCGGCAACTACACCGTATCATTGAAACCTGTGGACCCGTCCATTGTGTCGAATATAACGACGACCCTGTACGTCGGACCCTACGCGACCGGCACCTTTTCCGCGACGCCCGCTGCCGTCCCTCCGGGCAACGCGACAATTTCCGGGAAAATTTCGCTCACGGGAATCGGTGCGTCGAGTGGGGTCGTACAAGACCCCCTAGTTCCGCTCATCAAGGACGCGATCCAAAAAGGCGTGAACTGGAGTCAGACGAACGCCGTAAGCTGGCAGAACACGAACCGCTGCTATGGCTGTCATGTGCATACACAGACCCTGATCGGAATGGAACTCTCCCGCGGCAAAGTCATGGTCGACGATGAAGCGGAAGAAACGCTGCTTTCCTGGATGAAAAACGCCCAGGCGCCCAGTGGGCAGGAATTGTATTCTCCTACAGGCCCGGCCTATTGGCCACTAGAGGCAACCACTCTGTTTGCGTGGTCTCTTTCGTATTACCATGATACAGCTCAAACGCAGCAGGCCATAACCAAAGCCATGGATTTTATCCTTCCGTATCAAAAGACCGCAGGCTACTGGGCGCCGGATTACTGCTATGGGAATTCGGACTTGTGGAACGATCTCGGCTGCTACCAGCCGTCCACGCCCTTCACAGCCTATAACATCATCTCTTTATCGAAGGCGTATCAGTTGACCGGTTTACAGAAATATAAAGACGCCTTACAGAAGGCCGCTGGTTATTTACAAAATCTCGATCATACCAAAAGCATTGTAACCGCAGCCCACATCGCAATCGGCCTGCACAGTGCGATGTCGTATATCGACGAGCCGTCAATACAAACGGCGATCAATACGAAGATAGCGACCGTTCTTGCGTATGTCAAGAGCAAGCAAAATGCCGATGGGGGCTGGGGCAGGTACGCCGGCAATGCCAGCGATCCACTGCCGACCGCGCACGTGCTGTATGCGCTCAGTCTTATTACGAACATGCAGAACGACGCCGCGATACTAAGAAACGCTACCACCTATCTGCTCAATAAACAAAATGCCGACGGTACATGGACAACGACTTACAAACAGGGAACAGCGATACCCGACCAGTATTTCGGAGCAACCACTTGGGCCATCATCAGCCTGCCCGCTGCCCTGGAAACCATAGCGGGCGTGGATGCCGAGCTTACCGTCTCCCTCTCGAGCACTGTAAGCGCAAGCAATTTTTCTTTGAAGCCGACGACCACGAACGTCTCGGAAGCGGGTACAACCTATACGTGGAATTTCAGCGGGTTGCTGCAGCAGGCAACGGACGTCCTGATGGATTTATCATTCACAGGCTTGCAGATAGGGGAAAAGAGAAGCGTCGCCCAGGATGCGCGCCTGTCATTTACGGACATCTATACCCGGAAAACCATGACCCTGCCGATCGATATACCCGCGGTGAGCGTTCTCGATCCCGCATTCATGCCCATCGACGTTACGACTGACAGGGCGCAATACGCGGCCAACCAGGATGTTCAGATAACGACAGGGATAATGAGCAACAGCTCCCTGGCAAAGAGCATCGCTGTCCGCCTTACTATAGAGGACCAGACAGGAACGCTGATCAGCGAGGTGCCGACCTCCGGGGCAAATCAACTCGATCCGAACTACTTCCCCGGCTGGAACTACCGCATACCCGTGCCGGTCACAGCCGTTCGGAACATGATAAACACAGTGGCCGGCGTCTCCGTTGACTTTGCTTATGAGCTGCAGTCGCTCGGGCTATCGAACATGACTGTCGATAAAAATTCCATACGGGTTCTCGAGCGGAACGCGGCCGGAAGCGTGATCGGAGAAAAGCAGGCGCAGGCCGTATTCACTTCAGACACGAACGCTCTTATCACATGGGTTCTCGATGGGACAACAATACAAGGAACGACGCGGTATTTCCTCCTATACTTCGATACCACATATAATGGCACGAAACACGCTTCTCTGAATACGAAATTCCCGATGGCAGGCAAGCTCATCGCTTATAGCGGTACTCTCGGCAATATATTTGTCGTGGAGAGCAATGGCGACGGCACATTCGGAGCTGCCCGGTTGGTGGACGACGTCTCTTCATCTGCGGCCGACAATACCTGGGGCGTCGCGGTCGACGACTTCAATAACGACGGGTTTGCCGATATCGTTACCGGTTCGGGAGCGAATGGAGAGATATATTACTATCAAAACAAGGCGGACGGCACCAATACCTTTAATGCAAAAGTAAAAATAGGATCGATTACTTCATCCGGCTACATAATGTCTATCGCCTCCGGGGACTTTAACCATGACGGTAACAAAGATTTTGTCGTAAGCGGCAACAATACGAGCCTCTATCTGTTCTTGGGCAAAGGAGACGGTAGCTTTAAGCAATCAACTCTCCCGTCGCCGTCAGGTGAAACCTATCTGCGTGCCAAGCTTGCGCTGGACGTGGACCACGATGGGAAGCTCGATCTCCTCGTTACTGCAAACAGCAGCGGAGGGCTTTACCTGTACAAGGGTAATGGAGAGGGGACCTTTCAGGCCTCGGTGTTGCTGAACAACCTCGGTCGTGATCCTTACGGCCTCGCAGTGAGAGATTTTAACGAGGACGGGCTGGTCGACGTCCTGCGAAGTTCGGACTACGCCGGTGTGACCTACTTGTACAAGGGAAAGGGCGACGGAACATTTGGCGCGGGTACGCTTATCTCTTCCCTCAACCCGGGCACGACTTCGGCCTATGCCGCTGGTGACTTTAACAATGACGGACATGTAGATGTGATAGCTGCCAATGACAAGACGATAGAATTTTATCCCGGCAATGGAGACGGGACGTTCGGGCAGAAGACCATAATAGCGATGGCACCCGGGACCGGCTTAGGCGTCAGCGCCTCGCCCGCAATGCCAGTAGTCTTCCCCTCACTCGGCGTGCCAGAAACGGTTCCTCCCCAGACGTTTAGTTTTACCTGGAACACGGGCCAAACCTACGCTGGCCTCTACCAGGTCCATGCAGTATTGTCCGATCAAACAGGAACACTTTCGGAAGCCCGTGCTTCTTTTGCAATTCTGCCCGATATTGCGGCAACCGCAAAGGTGGTCACCGACAAGGCGGCCTACAACCCGAATGAGACCGCGACCATGACGGCGACGATCGCTAGCAACAGCGCGAACTATATCATGGAGAAATTGTCAGCCAGAGTGGCCGTAAGGAGTGAGGCGGGAGGCGTGAGTGTGGAAATCTTTACAGAAACAAAGCCCATCTCCACGCTCATGCCCGGCGCTTCATTCACGTTCAAGAGCTATTGGAACGCCGGGACCTATGCGCCGGGGGCGTATCCTGTTACGCTCGAAGTCAAAGACGCATCAGGAGCCCTCGTCACAACCGGGACTGCGACCGTCACCATAACCAATATAATAAAGCCCTCGGTCGTGCTCAAGGGAACCATCGCCATGGACAAGCAGAGCCTGTTGTCCGGCGAGACCGCGACCGTATCCTACAACGTAACGAACAACGGCAATATCGATCTCCAGAACGTAGACTTCTCGGTCCTTATTGTCCACGTCGTTAATCAGACGGTGTACGACATGCTCATGAGCCAGGCAACACTCTCCATGGGCGCAACGTATGCTCATACCGCTGTCGTAGACACCACTACCTACTCTGCCAAGGACTATCTCGTCATCCTCCGGGCCAATATCAATGGCATCGAAGAAACCCTTGCAGGAACCTATTTCCGCGTTGAAGGCGCGCCCACAGTCCCGGCGCTCATTTCTCCTGCCATGGGCTCGGATGTGGACACCTTCACCCCGGCTCTTACAGTGAGCAATGCTTCTGACCCCAACGACGACAAACTCACCTATGAGTTCGAGGTCTATAGCGACAGCGGAATGACAGAGCTGATAACATCGTCAGGAACCAGTAGTCAGGGATCAGGAGTAACGTCCTGGCAAGTACCCGTGACATTGACCGAGAATGCGACCTACTATTGGCGCGCCCGGGCTTATGATAACTGGCTCTACGGTCCCTGGATGTCGCCTGCATCCTTCCGGGTGAACACGGTCAACGATCCGCCCACAGCGCCGGTGATCAGCAGCCCCGCGAACAGCGGCCAGGTCTCCACCTTAACCCCGGTCCTTGTCGTGACGAACGCCACGGACCCGGACAGCCCGAGCCTTACGTACAACTTCGAGCTGGCCCTGGATCCGGGATTCACCCAGCTTGCGGCATCCACAACAGGCATATTCCCGGGGCAGGGAACGACATCGTGGCAGGCGCCGCTTTCATTGACTGAAAATACCTGGTACTTCTGGCGGTGCCGGGCGGACGACTGGTTCACAACAGGCCCGTGGTCGACAACAGCCGGGTTCTTCGTCAGCGCCACGAACGAGCCGCCGACCATGCCGCAAATCGTTTCGCCGGTAAACAACGCGACTGTCTCAAGTCTTGGCGCGGATATCGTTCTGTCCAACAGCACGGACCCTGACTCTCCGGTGATATCATACTATTTTGAACTCGACACGGTCCCCACCTTCGACGGGCCGGGCATCATGCGGTCCGGCATGGTTGCCCAGGGCCAGGGAACGACCACCTGGCATGTCGACGGTCTCACCGAGGACACCTTCTACTTTGTCCGCGCTAAGGCCAGTGACGGCCAGGCGGACAGCGCATGGTCCCCGGGCACGGGATTCTTCGTGAACGCCGTGAACGAGCCGCCCACGGCGCCCACGCTCGCCAATCCCTCGAACGGCTCAGGAGTGACCGTTTTCACCCCGACCCTGTCGGTCTATAACGCCACGGACCCGGACAAAGACGCGCTCACCTATGACTTCGAGGTCTATAGCGATGCGGCCCTGACCACGCTCGTTACCGCGACCACCGGCATTACTCAGTCCAGTCAGGCCTCCTCCTGGACCGTGCCGGTTACGCTTACCGAGAACCAGACATACTCCTGGCGATGCCGGGCATTCGACGGAACGCTTTACAGCGCCTGGATGCCGCAAGCCTCCTTCATGGTAAACACCGTGGACGATGCGCCGTCAGCGCCGACGCTCTCGTCGCCCGCGGACGGAAGCAGCGTGCCGACGCTTGCACCCACGCTCGCGATCGTGAACGCGACAGACCCGGACAGCCCGCAGCTCACCTACGACTTTGAGATCTACTCAGGCGGCACGCTCACGGCACAGGTCACCGGCGTTCCCGAAGACGGCTCGGGCATAACATCCATAACGCTGAACAGGGCTTTGCCGGACAATGCGGCATATCAGTGGCGCGCGCGGGCCTTTGACGGAAGCCTCTACGGCCCGTGGACGGCCATGGCGAACTTTATGGTGCATGTGCCGAAAACCGGCATTACGGCGACGATCGACTTCGATCCCGACACGCTCAATACATCGAGCAACGGGACCTGGGTCGTGGTCTATATCGAACTTCCCACCGGCTATAAACCGGTTGATATCGACGTTTCATCAATCAGGCTCGAAGGAACCATCCCTGCCGAGTCGTGGCCTTATGCGATCGGCGACCATGATAAGGACGGGATTGCCGACCTGATGGTTAAGTTCAAGCGGAGCGATGTGATCAAACTCCTGCCGGACGGCGACCGGGTCACGGTGCATGTAACAGGGAACGTGGGAACAACGACGTTCGAAGGCGTGGACTTTATCAGGGTGATACATTAGGCACAAAATGGCAGGAAAAATCTGAATTTATTTCACCACGGAATACTGCCACGGATTGACACTGATAGAAGATAAAAAAGTTTGTCTTAAGTCTTTATCCGTGCCCATCCGTGTGCATCCGTGGTGAATAGTATTGGATTTGATGTTCCGGCCTTGTCCGGGTTAGGGAGGGAGATACTGTGAAGCACATCGATAATACGTTGCTCGATTCTCTGACAGCCCAGGCGAAGGCGTCGCCGCGGCAGCGGGCGCACTTTAACCTTCATCCGGAGCTGAACGACAGCGTGCAGCGCTTATGCATTGCTATGGAGCCGGGAACGTATGTGCGGCCGCACCGGCATGCGGACCCTGAAACATGGGAGATCCTCGTCATCCTTCGCGGATCGCTGGCGCTCAATATCTTCGATGATCAGGGTACGGTTGTCGAACGGACCGTACTGAAAGCGGGTGGACCTGTATCTGCGCTCGAATTTCCCCGGAACACCTGGCATGCTCCGGCATCACTCGAGACCGGCACGGTCGTGTTTGAGATAAAGCAGGGGCCTTACCGACCGATCGCTGAAAATAATCTGGCCGCCTGGGCGCCGGCGGAAGGCATGGCTGCGGCGGTGGATTTTCTCGAATGGTATGGTCGCGCAAAAGTAGGGGACCTGCCGCCGAAGAACTGACCATGTGACAGCCGTGCGTCCTTAACTTTTTACTGTAACCCAACCCGGACAAGCCGGAAAACGGTTTAGCCACAAAAGTCACAGAAGGCACAGAGGAAAGCGAAAAACAGAACAGTTTTTACAGCTTTCAAGCTCTTCTCTGTGACTTCTGTGCTTTATGTGGCAAATTTTCGTAACTGCTCAGGTCAACATATTATCCGCAGACCATATGATTAAAACAAACCTGAATTATGTTTTTAAAAATCTGCGTCCATCTGCGTAATCTGCGGACAAAAGGTTTTTCTCTGGTGTAACGCCCCTCTGGGTTCAGATGTGCTGATTCAAAACGCTTTTGTTGAAAAATCATGACACCTTATAAACCACGCACGGTCCTTTATACTTCGCTCGCAGTACTGATTTTCCTGATCATGCTGAGCGCTGCTATATTCTACCGCACCATACGTTCTGAAGCGCGGGAACACCCTGTCCATACAGCAGACATCCCTCCCTTTCATTCGCTCAAGATCACCGACCGGAAGGGCATCCTGCTTCAGGAAGTGCGCTGCCGCGACGGCAGGAGCGAGCCGGTCCGGCTCAAAAAAATCTCTCCTCACTTTATCAGCGCCTTGCTCGCGGCCGAGGACCGGAGATTTTTTGAGCATGACGGCGTGGACTGGACGGCAGTAGCGCGGGCAGCTGTCCAGAATGTATTTACCCGTCATCGGCGGTCCGGCGCATCGACCATCACGCTTCAGCTCGCCAAAATGCTCGAACCCGGCCCCCGTACTTTCGGGAAAAAGCTTCACGAGGCGCGGCTGGCCTATCGTATTGAAGCCGGAATGAAGAAGGACGAAATTCTCGAACAGTATATCAGCAGACTGCCCTTCGGGAACCAGCTCTATGGACTTGAATCCGCTTCCCGCACTTACTTCCGAAAGCCTGCTTCTGACCTGTCCCTTGCCCAGGCATCTTTCCTTGCCGCTATCCCGAATGCTCCATCGGAACTAGATCCCTATAAAAAGATCGAACTCGTACGTGCCAGACAGGCTTTCATTTTGAACAGGATGAAGACACTTCGCGCTATCACCAGCGAGGATAAGAAGCTGGCTTTGGCGGAAATCATCACTATTCAAGAACCGGAAAGACCTCGTTTGGCGCCGCATTTTATCCAGCGGCTTCTGGCATCACTCCCTGGAACGGATTCACTGGTCAGAACGACCCTGGACAGCGGCCTCCAGCGCGCTGTGGAACAACAGGCCCGGGATGTGCTGTACGAGCTCAAGGGCCGGGTTGTCTCCAATGTCGCGGTACTGGTGCTTGACAACCGGAATGGCGAGGTGCTTGCCTATGCAGGGTCCGCGGATTTCGACAATGCGGCAGCAGAAGGCCAGAACGATGGTGTACAAGCCTTGCGCCAGCCTGGTTCAACGCTGAAACCGTTCATCTACGGACTGGCACTCGAACGGGGAATGACGCCTGCCACGCTCCTGCAGGATCTGGAGGTCCATTACGCAACGCCCATCGGCGATTTCTCGCCGCAGAATTACAGCAAGCAGTTTCATGGACCGGTGCGGCTTCGGGAGGCGCTCGCCAATTCATTGAACGTGCCGGCTGTACGCGTGACCGCCGAGCTGGGGCCTGATGCGGTTTTGACGCGGCTGCGCGAGTTCGGGTTTGAGTCCCTGACCGCTGATGCGGAACACTATGGTGTGGGGCTTGCGCTTGGCGACGGCGAGGTCACACTCTATGAACTGACGAGGGCGTATATGACCCTTGCGCGGGGCGGGTCGATCATGCCGGTTAAAGAAAAATTGTTGACAGCCTCGCCAGGACAGCAGGTGAAGAGGGAACTTAAGGACCGCATATCGACTCCTGAGGCAGTCTACCTTATTACCAGCATTCTGAAGGACCCCTATGCGCGCGCCACGGAATTCGGCCCGGAGTCAGTGCTGCGCATGCCCTTTCCCTGCGCGGTCAAGACAGGCACCTCCCGTAATTACCGCGATAACTGGACCGTCGGGTATACCCGTGACTATACGGTCGGCGTCTGGGTCGGGAACTTTAACGGCGTGCCCATGCAGCAGGTTGCCGGTGTGAGCGGGGCAGGCCCGCTTTTTCGCCGGGTGATGCTGATGCTCCACGATCGGGTGGAGTCGCAGGAATTCGAGCAGCCGAAAGGGCTGGTCGAGCTCGAAGTCTGCGCTCTGTCCGGGAAAAAGCGCGGGCCGGATTGCCCTCATGGGGTGAACGAACTTTTTCTGCGTACGGGTCTTGAAAAAAGCGGGCTTGCGCCATGCGATGTCCATCGCCGTCTGTTGGTCCGGAATGCTGAACGCGCGGGGTCCTTCAATGAGTACCGCGTGTTCGAAGACCTTCCGCCTGTGTATGAACCGTGGCAGCGGCAGACCAACCGGCCCATGGCGCCCAAAGAAGACTCCCAGTACGCTGATAACAACCTTTTTGAGATCATCAGGCCTGCGTCCGGTTCGTTGTACAAAAGACCGCTCGATCTGGCGCCGGCCTATCAAACGCTGCGCTTTGAGGCTGTCGGCGCTCCTTCCCGGGCTGTCGTGATCTGGTCATTGAACGGCCATGAGGTAGGCCGCACCACTGACCGCCACTATCTCGACTGGAATGTCCAAACGGGATCGTTCAGGCTCAGCGCGGAGACAACTGAGGGGCAGCTTAGCGAGGTCCGGTTCTCGGTTGACTGATTTATTACAGGTTTCCGGCATTTTTTTCTTGCATTCCCGGTGCCGGTATGTTAAACAACACCATCACTCTGGGGAACATCCTGAAGGGTGGGCATTTCTTTTGCCCACTCTTTTTATTTGGGGGACACGATGGCTGACGTCGTTGACCATATACGACAACTTCTTGACCCGATCCTGGCCTCTCTCGGCCTTACGTTCTGGGACCTGGAGTTTCAGCGTCAGGGCCCGAAGTGGCTCCTGAGGATTTATATCGACCGGGAGTCCGGAGTAAATTTAAGTGATTGCGAGTCCGTGAGCCGCGATCTGAGCGCAGCCCTGGATGTGGAAGACATCATCACCCATGCCTACCAGCTCGAAGTATCATCGCCCGGCCTCGACCGGACGCTTTCGAAGCCGGAGCACTTTGCGCGGTTTGCCAACAGCACGATCAAGATAAAGGTCTATCAGCCCATTGACGGACAAAAGGTATTTCAAGGCAAGCTGCTGGGCATCTCCGATGAGGGTCTGGTCAAAGTCGAGATAGCGACCGGGACGATCATGGAATTTGCTCTAAGCGCGATCACGAAAGCTTCCCTTGAAATAGAACTGTAAGAACGACGATTTTCAGGATTTTATTTTTAGCATCCATTGGATGCACCTATAGCAGCCCTGGTTTACCAGTAGCCTGATAAGGACTGCATATATATTCAGGAGGCAACGGAGTTATGAGTCAAGAATTAGTTCAAGTGATCGACCAGATCAGCAAGGAAAAGGGCATCTCCAAGGAAATGGTGATCGAGGCGGTCGAGTCCGCCCTCGTGAGCGCTGCCCGGAAGAAACACGGCGCGCAGCGGATCGCTGTTCAGATCGACCCCAAGCGCGGCGATATCATCATGTATGCCTACAAAAAGGTTGTGGCGGAGGTCGTGAACCCTGATGATGAGATCACGCTTGAGGATGCCCAGGCGCTCTTTCCCGATGCGCTGATGGACGGTGAAGTGCCCCTGCAGATCGAGTTTCGCGGTTTTGGCAGGATAGCGGCGCAGACCGCCCGTCAGGTCATTGTCCAGAAGGTTCGCGAGGCGGAGCGCGAAGTGATCCTGAAGGAGTTTAACGACAAGATCGGCCAGTTAGTGAATGGGATCGTTCTTCGGCATGAAAAAGGCGCCTACTACATCGACCTGGGAAAGACCGAGGCGGTGCTTCCGGCACGCGAACAGGTGCCGCGCGAGAGCTACCGCAGGGGCGACCGCGTCAGGGCTTATGTCATGGAAGTACGGGACACCTCCAAGGGGCCGCAGGTAGTGCTGTCCAGGGCCCATCCGGATTTCGTGACGCGCCTCTTTGAGATGGAAGTCCCCGAGATCTACGAGAATATCGTTGAAGTAAAGGGTGTTGTGCGCGAGGCCGGAGACCGGACGAAGATCGCTGTTGCTTCGAAAGAGTCCCAGGTCGATCCCGTGGGCGCCTGCGTCGGCATGAAAGGTTCGAGGGTCCAGGCAGTCGTTCGGGAGCTTCACGGTGAGAAGATCGATATTATCCCCTGGTCGGCTGATCCGCGTATCTTTATCGCCAAAGCGCTGAGCCCGGCCGTGGTCGAAAAAGTGGGTGTTACCGAAGAGGACCGCTCCGCTCTTGCCGTGGTCGCTGATTCCCAGCTTTCGCTCGCCATCGGCAAAAAAGGCCAGAATGTGCGGTTGGCCGCAAAACTGACCGGATGGAAGATCGACATTCTGAGCGAATCCGAATATGATCAGGAACGTCAGAAAGAGCGTGAGCAGGAGATTGAAGCTGCCATTGTTGAGGAAACACGCAAGATGGCGGAAGAGACCGAAGCTGCGGAGAACCTGGAAGCGGAGGCCGCCGCGGAACCATCTCCCGAATCGCCCTTACTCAGCATCGAAGGAGTCGGCAAAAAGACCGCTGAGCAGCTGACGCAGGCCGGGTATGACACCGTGGCAAAGGTAGCCGCAATGACGGACGAGGATATTCTGGCAGTTCCCGGCATTGGTGAAAAAACAGCGCAGAAGATCCTGGTGGCTGCACGGGCCATGCTTAAGAGCTGAAGGCCGGTAGAACGGTGAAGGAACTGAAACGTCAGCCGGAACGGACCTGCATCGGATGCCGGGGAGTGTTCAAAAAGGACGAAGTCGTCCGGATCGTGGCCGGTCCAGCAGGGTTCGTGATCGATTACCGCGAGAAGCTGCCCGGCCGGGCAGCATATGTCTGTCCGCGGCTTGACTGCATTCGCAAGGCGCTGGGCAAAGGCAACCTGGCACGTTCTCTGAACAGCAAGGCCAGTCCTCCGGGAGAGCAGGAGTTCATCACCCAGTTGATGGCCAGCAGCACGGAAAAGGTAAAATCTCTGATCGTGATGGCGGCCAAAGCGGGAATGCTGTTGTCAGGATATTCTGCGGTGCATGATGGTGTGGAGAAGGGCAGGGTCAAAGCGCTGCTCTTTGCCACCGACCTCTCTGACGGCACCCGTGAGAAGATCATGGCATCGGAAGCCGCGCCAAAGCGACAGGCTGAGTTTCTGACCAAGGATGAGATCGGCGCATTGCTGAACAGGGAACTGGTCGGGATCATCGGTATTACGGACAACGGTTTTGCAAATGCCATCTTCACGGAAACCGACAGATTAAAAAACTTGATAAGCGATGCAAAATAGAGTAATATAACCACCTATTTTCATGAAGTTTCGGGGGTATGTGAGTTTATGACAGTGATCAGGGTACATGAGTTGGCCAAAAAGATGGGTGTC